>Ga0302157_10002616_pt1 | contig 20794 bp, 11 predicted proteins | sample I_Bog_N3_3_FD_193502 | JGI IMG/M metagenome (GOLD analysis project Ga0302157, IMG submission 193502) | Peat permafrost microbial communities from Stordalen Mire near Abisko, Sweden - I_Bog_N3_3 | ecosystem: Environmental > Terrestrial > Soil > Wetlands > Peat | place: Sweden: Abisko, Stordalen... | reverse complement strand
CGATGGTGTAGCTCAGCGCCGGCGTGGCATTGCCGTAGACCTGGCTCTGCGCATTCGCCGTCACCGTGATCGGACGCGCCGTGATGGTCAGGTTGGCCGCGGCATAGGTCAGCGCGTAATTGCTGCTGGCGGCGAGGCTGCCCTGGGTTATCGCGTAGCTGCCGATGCTGCTGGCGGACGTGGCGCTGGTGGCGAGGCTTCCGGACAGGCTGTCGTTGTTGACGAGGCCGCTGCCGCCGATGGTGTAGCTCAGCGCCGGCGTGGCATTGCCGTAGACCTGGCTCTGCGCATTCGCCGTCACCGTGATCGGACGCGCCGTGATGGTCAGGTTGGCCGCGGCATAGGTCAGCGCGTAGTTGCTGTTGGCAAGGCTGCCCTGGGTGATGCCGTAATTGCCGACGCCGCTCGCGCTCGTCGCACTGGTGGCCAGGCTTCCGGACAGGCTGTCGCCGCTGACGAGGCCAGCGCCGATCGTGTAGGTCAGCGTCGGGACGGTATTGCCGTAAACCTGACTCGCCGCATTCGCCGTCACCGTGAGCGGGCGCGCCGCGATGTTGCCGATATTGCCGGACGCGGTTGTCGCCAGCGCATATCCGTAGACCGTGGCGCTGCCGTTGCTGGCGGAGGTGACCGTGACGCCGTTGGCGGTGACGGTCTTGCCGCTCCCGGCATTGGCGTCGCCATAGACCAGATTCGAATAGGTGAGCGAGATCACATCCTGATCGTAGCCGGTGAAACCGACGCTGAAGGATCCGGGCGCCACGGTCGTCGTGCCGTCATAGGTCTTGGAAACGGTTCCGGTCAGTCCGATCGTCGGTGTGACGGTATAGAGAACACCGTTGCCGGTCGCCTGCGCCGCCGCCGTCACGCCATAGGTGGCGCCGTATTGCTTGAAGTCGTAGACGAGGCCACCATCCGTATCGTTGAGCGGATCTCCGGAATAGATCAGCCAGCGCCCGTTCGGGGCTGAAACGGCCGCAGCCCCCGCGTCGTTGACGAAGACCGATCCGGTCGCCAGAGTGGCATTGCCGCTCGACGAGGTCAGCGAGCCAGTCGATGCGATGGTCAGGCTGCCCGCGGCGGTAAGCAGCAGGGCGTTCGGCACCACGAGGCTCTGGTCGACGCTGAACGCGCCCGAAGCCGCGATCGAGACGCCGGTGCCGGCATTCGGAGTCAGCACGCCGCCGGGCGTCGAAAACACCAGATCGGTCGCCGACATGCCGCCAGCGGCGCTCGCGAGCCCGGAGGCGACGGACGACAGCGCGGTATCCGCGGTAACGACATCGAGCGTGCCGGCGGTGAGATTGAGGTTCTGCACCGAGCCCATCGCGCCCTGGACATAGTCATTGGCCTTCACGGCGTTGCCGGCGATGTCGATGAAGACGCCGCTGCCCTGCGCGGTCGAGCCCTGCGGCAACAGGAAATAATAGTAGCCGTCGGCGCCGGTGGCGCCTGCAAACACCGCGCCGTTGACGGTGCCGGCCAGGGTGGCGCCTGCCAGCGCGGTGCCGTTGGCCTGGTACGCGATCCCCGACAGCGATTGCGGCGTGGTGCCGGCGGCGAACTGCCAGGTCAGATAGGGATAGAGGCCGGCGCCGGTGCTCCAGACCGTGTTGCTGAAACCTGTCGGCAGGGCGCCCTGCAACTGGGCCGTGGGCAGGCCGGCGGCACCGGAGCCGCCTGCGCTGCTTGTCCTGCCGGAAGTCTGGACGTCCCAATAGGATGCCGTCACGGTTCCAGTATTCAAACCAACAAGCCCGCCCACGCTGGTGCCGGTGCCCGTGACAGCGCCTGTGGAGTAGCTGGAGCTCACCGCGCCGCCATTGTTGGCACCGATCAAGCCACCGACATTGGCGCCGGTGCCCGTGACAGCACCGGTGGCGTAGCTGGAGCTCACACTGCCGGTAGCGCCGTTCGCCGCCACAAGGCCACCGGCGGCAGTACTCCCGAAAACAGCGCCGGTGGCGTAACTCGTCTGTACGCTGCCGGTGTTTTGCCCGATCAAGCCGCCGGTTCGGGCGCCCGTACCCGCGACCGTGCCGGTGGCGTAGCTCGCCTGAACATTGGCCGAGCTTATCCCGATCAGCCCGCCGGTATTCGTGACGCCCGTGACCGCACCGCTGGCATAGCTCGCATTGACTGCACCGCCTGCGTGGTCTCCGATCAGGCCGCCGGTATCATTGTTTCCCGTCACCGCCCCGGTGGCGTAGCCCGCAGCCACAGTCCCATTATTGAAACCGATCAAGCCGCCGGTGTAGCTGGCGCCCGAGGTCGCGCCGGTGGCGTAGCTCGCGTCCACGCTTCCATAACTGGCACCGATCAGACCTCCGATGTAGCTGGTGCCGGAGACTGCGCCAGTGGCATAGCTGTTGCTTATCGTGCTGGAAACAACCGCCTCCCCGACAAGGCCACCCGTGCTTAAACTCCCTGTCACCGCGCCGGTGGCATAGCTTGACTGCACCGTGCCGACATTGATGAACCCGATCAACCCGCCGGTGTTGCCTCCGCTGCCGGTGACCGCCGCGCTGCTGAAACTGGTTTGTACCACGCCGGAATTGAGATAAGCGACCAGCGAACCGACGTTCTCCTGGCCGCCGATCACGCTGCCGCCGGCAAGGCCGACGTTCGAAACGCTCGCATTGGCGCCGGTCATGAATCCGATCAGCCCGACATTGCTGGTGCCGGGCGCGTTGATGGTAAGGCCGGTGATGGTATGGCCGAGCCCGTCGAGCTGTCCGCTGAACTGTGTTGCGCCGCTGCTGCCGGTCCCGATCAGCGCCTGGGTATAGGTGGTCCCGGCGGCATTGAGGCTGGTCGCCAGCGCGTAGCTGCCGGCGAGGCCAGCGCCGAAGGTGGCCAGGGCCGAGCCGTCTACCGCGTTGACGCCGTCGATGGCGTCGAGTTCGGCCATCGAATAGACGAGCGTGTAGCCGACGCCGTTGAGACTGAAGCTGCCGCCGTTGTCGGTGGCGCCGTAGTTTACCGAGCCGCCGCTGCCGAAGGTCAGGCCGGTCGTGGTGATGCCGGCCTGCGCGGTCGCATTGAGCGCGAGCCCGCCGGCGCCGGTGATGCTGATCGGCGCGTTGATGGCGATGGCGCCGGCCGCGTTCAGTCCGAGCGTGGTCGCGGCCGACCAGGTCAGCGACGCCGCCACCGTGATGTTGCCGGCCTGCGAGCCGCTGGTGCCCGTCGTGATCGTGACATTCGCCGCGCCAAGCGCCGCCTGCAGCGTGGCGGCGTTGATGACGCTGTCATTGGTGTTGGCGTCGAAGCTGCCGCCGGTGTTGTTGACGCCGCCGGAGATCGTGACATTGAACGGATCGAGCAGCAGCGTGCCGAAGCCGCCATTGGCCGCCGAAAGATCGGCGAAGCCGGTGTAATCGAGCAGCGCCTTGCCCGACACCTCGGCCTCGCCGCCATTGCCGCTCTCCGCTCCGCCGCGCGCCGTGATGGTCCCGGCGAATGTGGTGAGCTGATCCGACCACACCACGACATTGCCGCCGTTGCCGCTGGCGGTCGCGTCGGCGCGGATCGTCGTGGCGCTGTCGATGGTGACGGTATCGGCCTGTTGCAGGGGTCCCTGGCCCTGGCGGCCGCCGCCGATGTTGATCGTGCCGCCGCCGGTTTTGCCGGAAGCATCCACGGTGGCGCCCTGCAGCGTGATGTTCTGCCCGGTGACCGTGACCGCGCCGCCCGTTGCCTGGCGCCCGGTGGCGCTCAGCCGTCCCGTTACGTTGACATTGCCGCCGGCGCCGCCGCCAATGAAGATCGAGCCGGAGCGGCCGCCGATCGTGCGCGCCTCGACCAGGCCCGAGATGTTCACCGCGTTGCGCGCCGCTTCGCGCGCGGTGGCCGCGCTGATGATGATGCTGCCGCCGGCGGCCTTGATGGTGCCCGCGTTGCTGATCAGCGCCCCGTTGCCGCCGGCCGTGGTGGGCAATGCCACCTGCAGGAAGCCATCGCCGGAGAAATCCAGCGTTGCGCTTTCCCCGGAACCCAACCCGACCTCGCCGAGCGGCACCGAGATGCGACCCGCGTTCGACACCGTGCCGCCGAGCAGCGCCGCATAGCCGCCGCGGCCGACCGTGATGACGCCGGCGTTGCTGACCGCCGCGGACGCGCCGTTACCGGTGAAGGTGCGCTTGCCGCTCAGGAAATCCGCATCGGAAATGCCGAGCGTCGAGGCGACGAAACCGCCGACGATGTTGACCACCCCGCTCGGGGTGATCGCGATGCCGTTCGGATTCACCAGATAGACCTGGCCGTTGGCTGTCAGCGAACCCGCGATGCTCGAGGGCGTGCTGCCGGTGACGCGATCGAGCTGCGCCGAGGTGCTGTTCGGCTGCTGGATATTGACCGCCGAGCCCTGGCCGATCGAGAAGCTCTGCCAGTTGACCACGGCGCTCTGGCTGCTCTGGGTAATGTTCAGTTGCGTCGAGGTCGGCGCTGCGATCGACACGCTGCCCGCGGCGACGCTGCCGCCGGTCGGCAGTTTCTGCGCCCGCGCCGAACCGATCTGAAGGCAACCGCCTAACGCCGTCGTTGTCAGCAGCAGCGCCACGCGTGCACGACGAGGAAGCCTGCCATAAGAGGACGAACCCTGCTCGCCAAGCCCGATCATTCGCATTCTTCCGTCTGCCATGCTAAAACCTGAACGCCGACACGATGGTGAAGCGATCGCCGGCTGCCACCCCGTCGCTGCGGGTGGCATGGCCGTATTCCAGCGACAACGATCCGGTTGACAGAGTGCCGGCGGCGGTGCCGCCGAGGCGCAGACCCAAACCGTAGGAAGTGGCGCGGATGCGCGATGCTTCCAGCGCGGTCGGATCCACCAGCGAGACTTCGCCATAGGCACCGAAGATATAGGGCGCCGCCACCACGCCGAGGGGCGAGCCGAAAACCGCGGCGCTCTGCAATGGCAGCGTCCAGGGCGACTGCAGCTCGCCCCTGACGACATAGCCCTGGTCGCCGACGATGGTGCCGGCGTCGAATGCCGAAAGCCCGGTGGTATTGGCGATGCCGATCTGTTCGCTGTGCAGCAGCGGCGCGTTGAACGAGGTCTGCCCCCGCGCCGAAACGTTGACGACGAGATGATCGAGCATGGCCTGGTTGTAGCCGAGCACGACATCGAATTTCTGAAAGGAGGCGTCGGCGCCCTGTTGCGACAACGGCAATGTCGCCGACGCGTCCGCCGCACTGCGCGCGCCAAGCCCGTCGATGCCGAACGACGCAGTGGCGCGACCGGATATCGTGCCGCCCCATGGCGTCAGCACATCGCCGTCATTTGCAAAGCGGACGATGCGCAGCCGGTCCAGCGACAGCGGCACCGGATCGCCGCCGACGAACAGGCTCTGCTGCTCGTCCTGGGCGTCGAACGACACCTCGCTGTTGAAATTGGCGCTCCGCCCGCGCAGCCAGGCATAGCGCAGCCGCAGCGACAGTCTTTCGAAAGTGTCGGTCGTCTGAATCCCGGCAATCGCCTCCGGCGTAGTGCGGGCATCGGTATATTCGGCGTTGAAGGTGAGACCATCGACCCATAGCGGCAGGATGAAGCCGGCCGCCAGGATGCGGTTGCGCGGATAGGTGTCGAAGAAACCGTTGTCGCCTCCATCCGGATGACCGCTGGCGCGCAGGTAGATCAATTCGCCGAGTCCGGCGATGCTGTTGAAGTCGAGGCCGGCGCCGAGCGTGGTGCCGCCGAGCGACTTCGACAACGTGTTGTCGAAGGTCAGCGTCTCGCTCACCGCCTGGTATTTGGCATCGATCACCAGAACCGTGGCGCCCTCGCCTTGGCCTGGCGCCAGCGTCGAACGCAGGATCACGCCGGGAGTATCGCCGGCAAGAAGGACACGGCGTTCCAGCTCCTTCAAGACGATCCCGCGGCGGCCCACCAGCGGCTGAATCAGGCTGGCGATGCGACGGCGCACAGTTTCCGGCACGTCCTTGAGTTCGATGCGCTCGATGTAGCCGTCGACCACCGTGAGCTTGAGACTGGCCCCGTTGACGAGATGCTGCGGCGGCAGCACCACGCGCACCAGCACATAGCCGGCCCTGGCATAGGCCGCCTCGAGGTCGCGGGCCGCGGCAAAAATCTCGGCGCCGGAAACCGGACGTCCCACCAGGCGCTGCCTGAGATCCGCGGTCGCCACCGCCAGTTCCGGCAGCGCACCCTTGATCTGAATTCCGGACAGTTCGACGAACAGCTTCTCGGCACCTGACGGCGTCGCCAAGCCTGCCGCGCCCGTCAGGGCGAAGCCGCCCTGATGTTCCAGATTTGGCCGAAAACTCGGCGGCGTGATCTGCGACGCGGTCTGCGCCTGCGCGGTCGCAGGCAGCAGCGCCAGACACAGGCCGAGCCCGCCCCACAGCCGCAACGGCATCGCACGGACGCGGCGCATCCATTGTTGCGGGACGTGCCCACGGCACTCGCGTGAGCCGCGGACGGTGAAGCTCCGGGCAATCACGGTGAGCACCTCGTCAAACTCCGCGACGACATCAACGCGCCGGGGCTTCACCATGAGTAACGCAGCGTGGCCGAGCTCGCGTAGCTCTGTGCGCCCTGGGCAAATTCGCCGTCGAACTTCGCCAGCAGCGACCATTGCGCCGTGATGAAGAGCTGCGCCCCGGCCGACGTCAGCGCCGAATCCTTCGGAATGGGCGCGCCGTTGACGATGAAGGAGGCGCCCGGCAGGGCCTGGAACACGGCGCTGAGCGCCGGATCGCCGACCGTGTCGTGCGCGTAGCCGACGCGGCCGCGCAGGATCAGCGGCATGCCGCCTAGCATCGTCGGGTCGTCGAGCCGCAGGCCGAGTTCGCTGCGCACGTCGCTCGCCTGCTTCGGCGCATAGTCGAGCCCGAAACCGCCGCCGGTGACGTCGGTCTCGCTGAAGCCTGCGGCGGAGAACTCCTGCGCCTGCACGGCGGCGTAAGGCGTGGCGCCGAGCCACGGCAGCATTGCAAAGCGGTAGCCGCCTTCGAGCCTCGCCCCGTAGCTCTCGCCCTCGAAGCGGCCGGTGAGCTGGTCGCCGAGAGCGGTGCGGCTCGTGGAGAACCAGTGGTTGGTGAAGGACATCGCGCCCGCAACATAGGCCGGCCCCGCATGGGTGATGCCGTAGCCGCCGGCCTGGAAGGCGTCGCTGCGGCCGCCGCCGAGACCGCCCGACAGGCCCCAATTGGTGCCGCCGCCCGCGAACGCGAAGCCGAGGATCGTGTCCGGGGAGACATGATAATCCATCCCGGCCGCGATCCCGTAGGTGCGGGCAGTAACGCTGCTCGAGGTCGCGGCCGAATCGGCGCTGATCGAGCTGCCGCCGCCAAAGGCGGCGCCCCATGAAGTCCAGCGCTGCGCAAACCGAACCGCGGGCTGTGCGTTCAGCACGCCCGCATAGGCGAGCGCGACATCGGGCGGCAATGCCGCTTGCGCATCGGGCGCAAAGCCGAGCCCCTGCCCGCCTGATCCGGAGCGGCCATCTATCGACGGATCAAGCATCAGATTGAGGAACTGGGTCGTGAGCTGTAAAGCCGCGTTCTCGGCCCCGGTTGCCGCCTCGCCGTCGAGTTGCGTCAGGCCGCCGGGGGTGGCGGTGAAAAAGCCCAGCGGCATGCCGCTCGCGCCGTTGAAATAGCTGGTGAGCGCATTGGCCACGGCCTGCTGGTTGCCGTTGAGCCCGGCAAATTGCAGGAAGTTCAGCTTCAGGTTCAGATAGACGTCGTTGGCGTCGTAGCTCAGGCTGTCGGCGCCGCCTTGCGGCAGACCGGTATTGGCGATGCCGGCGAAGGTCGTGCCGCCAAGGCCGCCCGCGGCCGTCAGGATCGTGTATTGCTTCTGGACATAGCTTCCGAGCGCGAAATTGGCCTGCACGGTTCCCGCCAGTGCGGCCGTTCCCGAGACCTGCGCCAGCGACGCCGTCGCGGGGGTCACCTGCACCGCATAGAAGGCACCGGACTGAAAGGCGAGATTGCCTGAAACCGTCGCCGTGCCGGCGATGCCCGGCGCGCCCGGCGCGAAGGTGCCGCCGCCGGTGATCGCGAGATTTGCGGTCGAACCGGTGCCGGTCAGCATGCCGCCGCTGATGGTCGTGACGCCGCCGATGGAACCGGTATTGTCGGTGGTCCCGGCGGTATTGGTGAGGCCTCCGCTCAGCGTTCCGGCATTGGTGACCGTGCCGCTGTTGGTCAAGAGACCGGACAATGTGGCGCCGGCATTGTTGTTGAACGTGCCGGCATTCGTCACCGTACCGACCCAGGTCAGGTTGTTGGTGAGCGTGCCGGCGTTGGAGAAGACATTGCCGGCCCATGTGCCGTTGTTGGTGACGGCGCCGGCGTTGCCGAGGACGTTGCCGGTCCAGGTGGAACCCGACTGGTTGATGATCGTGCCGTTGTTGGCGAGAACGTTGCCGTTCCACAGGCCGCCATGGTCGTTGTCGACCAATCCGGTGTTACCGGCCACGTCGCCGGCCCAGACGGCGTGGTTGACGCCGCCCGGATTGGTGTTGACGTCGTTGTAGTTGTTGACGATCTGGCCGGCATTGGAAAGGATATTTCCGTGCCAAATGCCGGACTCGCTTATGATCAAGGCGGCATTGCTGTCGACGTTGCCGGTCCAGGTGCCGAAATTCTCGATCTGGGTATGGATGTTGGACCCGCCGCCATTGGCGACCACGTCTCCATTCCAGAAGCTGGAGCTGTAGTTGAAGATGACGTTGTTGTTGCCCTCCACCTTGCCGTTCCAGGTGGCGCCGGTCTCGTTGGTGATCTGGCTGTCATTGGTCAGCACATTCCCGGTCCAGGTCGCGGCGGCGCCCGAATTATGGATTTCGCTGAAGAAGTTGGAGACAATATCGCCCGACCAGGCGCCGGAATTGACCATATATCCGGAGTTGGCGACGGTGCCGACCCAGCTGGCTCCAACATTGTTGTAGATGCCGCCGGCATTGCTCAGGACGTTACCGGTCCATACTCCCGGCGAGTTGTTGTTGATGGTTCCGGTATTGCTGGTGACATTCGCATTATAGGCGACGTTGTTGTTGAACGTGCCGGTATTGGCCAGGTCGTCGTAGACGGTGCCGTTATTGACGAGGTAGCCGTTGTTGACGAGGTCGCCCGGGGTTCGAATCGTCAGCGTTGCACCAGTGGCGATATAGAGTGTAGCGCCCGCCGCGACGACGGCCGATGCGAACGAGTCGACGCTGTTCGACGTGCCCGTCCCGATGGCGAGTTCGCCGGCGTCGATCCACAGGCCGCCGAGGGCAACGTCGCCGCCGAGCGTGAACGTACCCGAGCCCTGCTTGACCAATCCGCCGTTTGAGCCGGCCATCGTCCCCGAGAAAGTGGTGTTGCTGTCGTCGCCGGTCGTCAAAGTCTGGCCATCGGCGACGGTCACCGTGCCGCCGGCGGATCCGCCGCCGGCGAGGGAGCTGATCGTTTCGGATTGCCCGACCATAAGAGCTGCGCCGGGACTGTCGGCGATAACGAGGCCGTCGGCGTCAGCGCCGGTTCCATTGGCGAGCAAGGCCGCTGTCGCCGCACCGAGCAGCAGCAGCGATCGTCTGCGCAACGCCCGGAAAAAAATACGTGCATCCGGCATGCAAAGGCTGCGGCCGCGTGCGCTGCGCTTCGGATCAGCCATTTTTTGGATAGATCCTTCACGCCGAATCTTCAGGAGAACATCCAGTAAGGCAACGGACAATCGACGGCAAGGAAATGACGGCATCGTTGCGAAGATTCGTGTTGACGGAAAATTCGCGCAACTTCTGCTTTCGCATTTGGCGTATCGCCACCCTGCAGGCTCGCAACAACGGCAAATGCACTGTTGCATGCATATCGACGCACGCACCTCGTCAAGCTCCGCAACGACACCGACGCGCCGGGCTTCACCATGTGTAACGCAGCCTGGCCGAGCTCGCGTAGCTCTGTGCGCCCTGGGCAAATTCGCCGTCGAACTTCGCCAGCAGCGACCATTGCGCGGTGATGAAGAGCTGCGCCCCGGCCGACGTCAGCGCCGAGGCCTTCGGATTGGCGCGCCGTTGACGATGGAGGAAGGAGGCGCCCGGCAGGGACTGGAACACGGCGGCGAGCGCCGGATCGCCGACCGAGTCGGTTCCACTCTGGCCGCCCGAGTTCCAGCCCGGACGATCGCTGGAACTCTGGCCCCGAACGCCCGCCGTCGGCTGAGGGCATCCAGAAAAGCTCACAACGTCCTCAGCCCGACGTGAAATCTCGACGCGTTGGCAGTCGACCAGCCGCCGTTTTCCGGAACAAATTGCCTCACCGGATGTTGGGAGACTCGTCAGCCCGTTGCGGCGACGAACCGGGTTCGCTGTCGCGCGGACTCTATCCGTCTGCCGATCGAGAGAACGCTTCTTCAACACAGTGATGCCGGCATGTCCGTCACGTCCCTCCCCGTGCTCGAAGCGCCGCCGCCCGTTGCGCCGCCGGAGCCGGTGTTCCGGGACGACCCGAGAAGGGTAAACCTGCTCATTCTTTGCGGCCTGGCGCTGGTCGTCGGGACCATGACCGGGTGCGGGGCCGTTGCGCTGCGGGCGTTGATCGGATTCTTCCACAACGCACTCTACAACGGCACGTTCAGCTTCCTGTACGACGCGAACCTCACGGAGGAACCGAGCAGGTTCGGCGACCTCGTCATGCTTTCACCGATCCTCGGCGGTCTGGTTGTCGTCTTCATGGTGGAACGCTTCGCGCCGGAGGCAAAGGGCCACGGCGTACCAGAGGTGATGGATGCCATCTTCTACCAGCGCGGCAACATTCGCGGCAAGGTGGCGATCGTCAAGGCGCTGGCCTCGGCACTCTCGATCGGCAGCGGCGCCGCGGTCGGCCGCGAAGGCCCGATCATCCAGATCGGCGCGGCGCTGGGATCGGCATTCGCTCAAGCCATCAGGCTGTCGAACTGGCAGAAGATCACCCTGCTCTCCGCCGGCGCCGGCGCGGGCATTGCGGCGACCTTCAACACGCCGCTAGGCGGCGTGCTGTTTGCGCTGGAAATCCTGTTGCCGGAAGTTTCGAACCGAACCTTTCTACCCGTCGTCATCGCGACCGGCGCCGCAACCACGATCGGCAGAATATTGATCGGTCCCAATCCGGCATTTGCCGTCAGTGCGATCCAGTTCTCCCTGGCGCAGGCAATCGGCCTGCAGGAGACGATTGCCTTTGTCCTGCTCGGAATACTGTGCGGGGTGGCCTCGTGGGCCTTTATCCGGCTGCTGGTGGTCATGGAAGACGGTTTTCCGAAGTTGCCGGGCAACGTCTATACGCAGAACGCGATCGGCATGGCGGCGGTCGGACTGATGATGGTGGCGCTTACACGCCTCTATGGCCATTCCTATGTGGATGGCGTGGGCTATTCGGTTATCCAAGAGATCCTCGACCAGAAAATGACGGCCCCGGGTCTGCTTACCCTGCTGCTCGTGCTCAAATTGCTCGCCACCACCATCAGTCTCGGCTGCGGTGCTTCCGGCGGCATCTTCTCACCCTCGCTCTATCTTGGCGCAACATTGGGCGCGGCCTTCGCCGCGCTGGCGGCTTTTATTCTTCCCCATGCCGGCCTGACGGTTCCAGCCGCCGCCATCGTCGGCATGGCGGCGGTGGTCGGCGCCGGCACCGGCGGCGTCATGACGGCCATCGTCATGGTGTTCGAGATGACGCGCGACTACGCCATCATCGTTCCGGTGATCGTCGCGGTCGCGGTCGCTGCCGGCATCAGGCGGAGCCTGATTGACGAGACAATCTACACCGTCAAGCTGCGCCACCGCGGTCATCGCATTCCCAAGGAGCGGCACATCAATCTTTACCTGGTGAGGCAGGCGCAGGACATCATGGAGCGGCGCTTCATCGTCGCCAGGGCCGGCACCACTCTGAAGCAGGTCATGGCCGCCGAACACGCCGACGATTTGCGTGCCATCGTCGTGGAGCGAGAAGGCCGCATCGTCGGCCTGATTCCGCCGCGCTCGGGCCTGTGGCTCGAAGCCCGGAATAATCCGAACCTGATGGTCGAACGTTTTGTCGAAAGCCGCATGGTGGTCTGCCGCGACCACGATCTCCTCAGTCTTGTATTCGCCAGGTTGAGACGCCATCGCTCGGGCGCCGCCATCATCTTTCACGGAACGGACCGCCCGAGGGTACGCGATATCGTCGGGGTCATCACCAAGCGGGCGATCGCCGACGCGGTGATCGACAGCTACGACGATTGAGCTCGAGGCACGGCAAATAGCGGGTCGACAGGCCACCTCGGTTCAGAATCGGCTTTTCTGCTGTACGAACTCGCGCGTCGTCCTGCAACCAAACGACCGCTGGAAACCAAGATGCTGGAAATGCGTTTCGTCAGGTTGATCCGCCACGACGGTCCGGATACTGCAGCGTTACGCCGACGCCGTAAGATCGTGGACCAAATCCGGCTTTTTGCCGCACATACCGATCCTCTCGCGGAGGCAAGCAACTGGATCGCCTTGACGATCGGCTCCCATCTGCCGTTTTGGCCGGCCTACGTTCTGTTTACTACCGGCCGACAGGCGTGGCCTACGGCGCTGCTGACCGCGGCCTTGGCGCCATTCTTTCTCGCCGTTCCGATGCTTTCCCGCCAAGGCAGCCTGCTGGGACGCATGGCGATGCCGATGCTCGGCGTCGGCAACACGATTTTCACCGTTTGGGTATTGGGTATCAATTCGGGCACCGAAGTGTTCCTGTTTCCCTGCGCGGCCCTGGCCGCCCTGAGTTTCAGAAACAACGAACGATGGCTGATGGCGGCGCTGACGGCACTGCCGCTGGCGGTCTGGTATCTGTTGCAGCAGCACCCGCCGACCGCACTGCATCGGTATGGTCCGACGGCCGCCCACAGACTATTCGTCCTGAACGTGTTCAGTGTCGCGGTCATCGTCATGCTGTTCGGCTGGTTGCAGGGCGACATCTATCGCAGAATGGAAGCCCGCGCAGACCGAAGGGACCAGCATTGCCCGTAAAACGCATTGCCACCCGGTGCGCGACAAAGCAGAAAACACCATGGTGCTGACGGGAGTCGCAAGCACCGATCGACGGGTTATCCCCAGCATCGACCGGTACTCGGCGGCGGATTGCTCGCGCGATCTTCCCTTGGGCTCATTCGCGGCGGGCGGATATCTCCATCTCGGGGAACGGCTTCACAAGGAAAGAACTCCGTATATTTTTTTGGAGTGCGGATCCACAATCACGACCTCGTTGCGGCCAACCTTGAAGTATTCATTTCCCTGCCAGGTTGGCTCGATATTGACGATGGTTTGAGGCAGCGGCGCGAGGTGGACCGAACCTGGCACCACCGAGCCGGGTGCGAGACTGAAGCTCACGTGACTGATCTTCCGGACGGAGTGATCTTTACCGAAAATCTCACGGAGACGGGCGTGGTCGCTGGGTGTGGTGTCAAAAGTAAGGTTGCCGTTTGACGGCGCCGTCGGTTTGGGTGACGTGTCGGCTTGAGCAAATGCACATGTTGTTCCCAACATTAGCAGTGCAGCCGCTGCGATGGACGACAGGCGTGTATGCGAGTTCATGATGTTCTCCTGCAAGCGCCCCATCATTTGCGGCAATCCTTGTGAAGGATATTCGTTCCCTAAAACTAAGGTCGGGCGGCAAACCAATGAATTTCTCGTGCCGGCAAACCTGCACCTGCACTTCTGGTAACCCTCCTGCTCGACCATGAGGCACCGCCGGACCGGGCAGCTAAACTTAAAGCCACGATCCTCGATCCGGAGACGGGCCATGCCCGGCCTCGTAGTCGACGTCACCGTCTGGAGCGCTGGTGCGCAGCGCCATCGGAACTGATCAGATTATGGGCAGTGTTGATCAAGGCGAGATGCGAGAAGGCTTGCGGAAAATTTCCGAGCTGCCGGCGTTCGGAAGGATCATATTCCTCTGCCAAAAGGCCGACGTCGTTGCGCAGTGACAGCAGCCTTTCAAACAGCGTCCGAGCCTCTGCAGATCTTCCCTGCAGGACGTAGTTGTCCGCCAGCCAGAAACTGCAAGCCAGGAACACGCCCTCCCCCGGTGGCAATCCGTCGGCGCCCTCGCTGGTGTGATAGCGCTGCACGAAGCCCTCGCGGACCAGGCCCTTCTCGATCGCAGCCAGAGTGCCGCGTATCCGGGAATCGGATGGCGGCAGGAAGCCCACCATGGCGATCAGAAGCAGGCTGGCGTCGAGAGATCCTGATCCGTAGGACTGCACGAAGCTGTTCTGCGCCCGGTCGAATCCCCGCTCGCAAACCTGCCTGTGAATCGCGTCCCGAAGCTCGCGCCAATGCGCGACCGGGCCTTCCAGCCCGAATTCTTCGGACGAGCGGATCGCTCGGTCGAAGGCGACCCATGCCATCACCTTGGAGTGGGTGAAATGCTTGCGACCGCCACGGACCTCCCAGATTCCGTCGTCCGGCTGCTCCCAGATCGATTCGAGATGTCCGACCAGCGCGCATTCCAGCGCCCAGCTCGCGGCGTTGCCGTGCAGACCGGCCTTGCGCGCGACATAAAGAGCGTCAAGAACTTCGCCGTAGACATCGAGCTGGACCTGGTCTGCCGCGGCATTGCCGATCCGGACCGGGGATGAGGCTTCGTAACCCTTCAACCAGCTGACCTCGTATTCCTCAAGCCGCCGCTCGCCGGCGACGCCATACATGATCTGCAGATCCTTCGGACTGCCGCCCACGGCGCGCAGCAGCCATCCGCGCCAGGCCTTGGCTTCCTCGATGAATCCCGCGCCAAGCAACGCGTACAGGGTGAAGGTGGCGTCTCTCAGCCAGCAATAGCGATAATCCCAGTTGCGCTTGCCGCCGATCTTTTCCGGCAGCGAAGTGGTGCCCGCGGCCGCTATGCCGCCGGTCTCGCGGTGCGACAGCGCCTTCAATGTCAATAGCGAGCGCATCACGGCTTTCGACCATTCCGGTCCCGGCTTGAAACGCGCCGACCATTTGTTCCAGAACGATTCAGCCTGTGCCAAAGCCTCGTGCACCGAGCGCGCTTCCGGCACGGCGCGATAGGATCGCGACCATGTCAGCATGAAGCCGACCTCCTCGCCCGCAGCGACGTCAAAGTTTCCAACGGTGCGAAAATCCTCGCCGCGCAGCGCAGCATCGCAGGCCAGCAGCAGCCGGTCCGGTCCCGCGGTGAATTCACGCCGCCCGTCGTCCCCGCGCGAGACCCAGGGTATGACCGCTCCGTATTCGAAACGCACCACCAGCTCGGTATGCATGGCGACCTTGCCGCGCAGACCTTTTACGATCCGGACCAGGTCCGACGCTGCCTCGCGTCGGGTCATGAAATCGATGACGCAAACCGCACCCGCGTCCGTTTCAAAGGTTGTCTCGAGGATCATCGTGTCGCCGCGATAGCACCGCCTGACATCGACGGGATCGGCTGCCGGCGCCAGCAGCCAGCGGCCGTTGCCTGAATCTCCGAGCAATGCTGAAAAGCAGGCGGCGCTGTCGAACCTCGGAAAGCCAAGCCAGTCGATCGAGCCGTCGCGCCCGACCAGCGCCATCGCCTCGCAATTGCCGATCGCCGCGTAATCTTCAATGCGGGTTGTCATGGCGCCTCAAACGCGGGGCCGGGTGCCGCGCCGGCCTCGGGCGCCGCGCCGAAGCCGCCGTCCACATGCCGGTCGCAAACACCAGGATGCTGCCGATCAGGACGGGCGCGATGCGACCGAGCGAGCCGGACGTTACCAGCGCCCGGTCGCTGGCTTCGTTTCCGAACCGCCCGCGGGTCCGGTGCAGCGAAGGAACCGGCTCCAGCAGATTGTCCTTGCGATCCGCGGAAACCGCCCGGGAGGTCTCCTGGCCCTCGAAAGCCACCTTTGCGAGGTAGCGATCGAGGAGCGACGGCAGCACCATATTTCCCAGGATCACCTTGAGGGTGCTCAATCCGATCCAGTATTCGCGACGCGGATGCCGCACCGCGTCGAATACCGCGCGAGCGATGACTTCGGGCTGTACGACCGGCGGAACCGGCCGCGGCTGGCGGGGCATCCGGGTTCGCGCCCAGTCGAATTGCGGGGTGTTGACCGCCGGCAATTCCATGATCGTCAGCTCGATCGCGCTGCGATCATGAATCAATTCCGTCCGCAGCGCATTGGTGAAGCCGCGGATCGCGTGCTTTGCTCCGCAATAGGCCGATTGCAGCGGAATGCCGCGGTAAGCGAGCGCCGAACCGATCTGGATGATCTTCCCGCGATTGACCGGCCGCATGTGGCGCAGCGCGGCCATCGTACCATGCACCTGGCCGAGATAAGTCACCTCGGTGACCCGCCGGAACTCTTCCGGCGACATCTGCCAGACCGGCGCAAACACCGTGACCATGGCGTCGTTGATCCAGACATCGATCGATCCGAAGGCGTTCGCGATCCGCTCCGCGGCGGCAAACACCGCTTCGGCATCGCCGACATCGGCGGCCGCGACCACCGCGGACCCGCCGAATTCCGCAACCTCCCGCTTGACCTCCTCCAGGGCCGCGGCATCCCGGGCAATCAATCCGATCCGCCAGCCGGCGCGGGCGAACTGATGGACGATCGCCCGGCCCACGCCGGCCGACGCGCCGGTAATGACTACAACCTGAGGGGAAGACGTGCGCGTTAAGCTCATGAGCGGATTCTTCGTCGGCAGTCGGCATCGAAGCAAAGACGCAGCAGCTGCGAGGTTAATAAGATAGCTAAGTAAAGCCGGAGCTTTCAGTTCCGATCATTCCGGCGGCGCAATATTACAAGCGCGCAAGATTCCGTATCCTTATCGACGCCCGACCGAACCCCAACCCCGAATGCCGGATGGCCGCGTCGTCCCCCCGATCGGTCGTGCCTGAGGTCATTCCTGGCATGCCCGGCCGGCGGCTCGCGAGCCCCGCCTAAGGGCTGTGGGTCAACGCGAGCTTATGTACATCCGGTTGCGGACCAGGACATTTTCTCAGGCGCGAACCCGCGCGTCCGCTTCGAGTTCGCCACGGCGGGCCAGGGCGGCAATTCGATCCGCGGTCCGGCAGGCAATCGCCTGGATGGTGAGCGAGGGGTTCACGCCACCGACTGTCGGAAATACCGAGCCGTCGCAGATCCAGAGGTTTGGAATATCCCAGCTGCGGCAATCGGCATCGACCACGCTGCTTTCCGGGGCGCTGCCCATTCTCGCCGTTCCGTTGAGGTGGCACGTATCATCATCCTGCGTCCAAAGGTCCCGGGCATTGGCGGCCCGCAGGGCCCGGGTCATGAATTTGAGGGAGTGATCGATCAGCCGCTTGTCGTTGTCACACCAGGAATAGGTGATACGGGGAATCCGCAGACCGTACTGATCGACCTCGTCGGCGAGGGTGACGCGATTGGATTCCTGCGGCAGCATCTCGCCGACGATCTTGAGACCGACCACGTGGTTGTAGTCTTCCATTTCAGCCACCAGGCGCGAGCCCCAGAGGCCGTGCGCGCTCATCTGCGTATTGGCCCATAGTTGCGGCAGAGGCCCCTGGCTCATGTAGCTGTAGCCCCCGAAGAAGTCTTTTCCGCTGTCCTCGTAGTTCCAATGCTCGGTAATGGCCAGCGAAGGCGGCCCCTTGTAGGATCGAACCTCGTGGTCCATCACGCCCCAGACGGCCTGGTTGGATTGCGCCATCAGATTTTTCCCGACCAGCCCGGAAGAGTTGGCGAGACCGTCCGGAAACCTGCCGTTCGCCGAATTCAAAAGCAGCCTCGGCGTCTCGATGGCGTAGCCGGCAACGACGACGTTGCGCGCGCGCTGGAAATGCCAGGCGCCTTCGCGATGATAATGCAGGCCCGTGACCAGCCCTGCTTGACCGGTCTCGATCTTGCCGACCATGGCGAGATCACGAATTTCCGCTCCCGCCGCGATCGCGCGCGGGATCCAGGTCACCAGCGCGCTCTGCTTGGCGTTGGTCGAACAGCCGGTGACGCAAAAGCCCCGATAAACACAGGGATGGGCGAGCCCGCGGGGCGCGGACAATGTCGCCAGCGGCGTTTCGGTCCACCGGATGCGCATCGCCTCGCAGCCTTGGGCCAGCGCGCGTGCGGCGGCATTGAGCGGATGCGCGCGGTAGGGATAGCGCGGCCGATGCGGCCCCCAGGGATAGCTGACCGGTCCGGCGATCTTCAAGGCCTGCTCGACCTCGGTGTAATAGCCCCACATTTCGCGCCAATCGAGCGGCCAATCCGCGCCGTAGCCGAGCCGGCTGCGTGACTTGAACCAATCGGGGCGAAAGCGGAGCGACACCATCGCAAAATGCACGGTCGAGCCGCCGACCGCCTTGCCGCTGTTGTTGCTGCCCATCTGCAGCGGGTTCTCGCCGTCGACGATGCGGTCGTCGGTCCAGTAGAGCTTGGTCTGCTCGCTTTCGTCGGAGGCAAAGTCTTCCAGCGGACGGAAGTAGGGCCCTGCATCGAAGGCCACCACCGAAAAACCCCGCTCCGCCAGCCGGCAGGCCAGCGTGCCGCCGCCGGCGCCGGTTCCGACGATCGCGAAATCGACCGCCTCCCCTTGCGCGTATTCGCGCATCGGTACCCACCCGCCGGGCCGAAATACATCCGGCGCTCGGCCGCGCCGCGCGCGCGGATTTTTCATCGGGTCATCGAACATCACGGTTGATCCGGCGAATCGAAGCCTCATCGCCATCCCCGGCTTCGGCGGCTTCCCAGGGATCGCGTTCGTCAAAATCCAGGCGGACATAACCGCGCGGACTCGCCGGCCCACCCCAGCCGATCTCGCTCCATGCAACGGGATGCGCGTAATAGGCCAGCACGACGTCGCGCGCCATGCGCTTCTTGAAGAAGTCCTGCGGCGCCATGCTGCCCCATGCCGGGGACTTCAGTTCGCCGCTCTGCATGCGCCCCAACAGCGTATCCTGGAGTCCTTCCGCAAGAGCATGGAAAGGTTGATCGTAGGCTGCCTTGGCTTCCGCATCGAGCGCCTTCAGACCGAGCCGCCATGCGTCACCATCGCGCGGCATGCCGGCAAGCCGATAACCGTCCGACGCACCGCCAGCCAATCTGTCGTCCACCAGCGACGCCACCGGGATCGGCGCGCGCGCCGCGGGCTGGGGCACGATGCGGGATGCGATCGCAGTGACGGTCTGAAATTCCTCGCTGCTGAAGAAGCGGGGCTGGCCACCGATCGCCAGCCTGCGCGTGACGGCGCGACGGGTCTGTTCGTTCCATGACGGCCCCTGACGCTTCGACAGAACGTCATAGCCGGGATAGCGGTTCCGGGTTGAAGCATTGTTGCCGGGGTCAGGCATCGGGATGGTCCTCCATGAGGCCGAGCGCGGCGAGGCCGGCGAGTGCGAGCCCGGCAAAACTCGGCGGCGCCGGAAGCGGCGGCCCGTTGAGGATGTTCTGACTCCAGTTGCGCCAGCCGCCCATGTTGCGGGATACGCCGTAGGCGTGGAAACCAACGCCGGCGAACCCCATCGCAGTCAAAAGCCGCATCCACCAGCGCGTGAACCGGTGCCCGCGCCCGGGTCCGCCTGCCGCAGCCGACGCCAGCAGCAGGGCGCCGAGCGGCGGCAGCGTCACCGGAACCACCATGAAGGGGTTATGGAACGCGCCGCGAAAATGCAGCAAGCCAGCTTCACCGGTGGTGCCCAGCAAGCCGGCCGCCGCGACCCCAGCCATCGTGCGGCCCGCCGGCATGTTGAAAATCTCGGGTCGAGTTCCGGGTCCGCTCTCGCGGACCCGCTCCGAGCAAAACCCGACGAGGCCGGACAACAGAATGGCCATCGGGGCGCCGAGCGGCGCGGCGTAGAACAAATTCTGCCAGCTGAAGCCACCGACCTTCTTGCCGATATTGTAGATGTGGAAAGCGGTGCCGATCAGGCCGGTCGCGGCAGCCAGTAGATATGTCGTGTCCCGCATCCGGTGGGCGACCGGCCGCATGTCCGAGGTGCCATGAATACTGGTGGCCAGCGTCAAGGCGGAAACGATCAGCGGCGTGAACATCGCCTTGTTCTTGAACGAGCCGCGGTAATGCTCGACACCGCTGTCGGCCAGAACGGATACCGCAAGCGTGCCGGCGGCGCGATTGAGACGCCGCGCGGCGCGAACGCTGGCGGACGTCCCCGGCCCGGGAGCACGCCGGGTCGCGACCGGCCGCCCGGTCGTCTGTTTTCCAACATGGACAGGCGCGCCCCGGAACAACGCCGATCCGAGCGCCAGACCTGCCAGCGCCGCTCCGGCGCCGGTCAGGATCTCTTTGCTGTTCGGGCGGGTCATGCGCGTTCCTACAGGGCGTAACGTGCCGCGTCCTGGTGTTTGAAACGGAGGCCATTGCCGGGCCGCGAAGCGTCGGGCCGAATCTCGCCGTTGACCGGGACGGGCGCGCCATCGAACAGCATCTGTTCAATCCGGACATGATCATGAAACCATTCCAGATGCCGCAGCCGCGGCGAAGCACAGGCCACGTGCAAGTGCAGCGAGGGCGCGCAATGCGCGGAGAGGTCGGTGTGAAAAGCCTCGCACAGCGCCGCGATCTGCAGAAAAGCGGTCACGCCGCCACAGCGGGTAATATCGGCCTGCTGCACATCGACCGCCTGCGCCTCCAGCATCTCGCGCACATAATCCACCGTGAAGGCATATTCGCCCGCAGCGATGTCCATGCCGACCGGGGCCCGCTGCCGCATCGCGCGCAATCCCGCGAGATCGTCGGAACTGACCGGTTCCTCGAACCAGCCAACGCGCTGTTCGGCGAATTCATTGGCGAATTCGAGCGCCTGCTGGACGCGATAAGCGCCGTTGGCATCGACGAACAACGTCGCGCCGGCGCCGATGGCCTGCTTGGCC
>Ga0302157_10002614_pt1 | contig 20814 bp, 16 predicted proteins | sample I_Bog_N3_3_FD_193502 | JGI IMG/M metagenome (GOLD analysis project Ga0302157, IMG submission 193502) | Peat permafrost microbial communities from Stordalen Mire near Abisko, Sweden - I_Bog_N3_3 | ecosystem: Environmental > Terrestrial > Soil > Wetlands > Peat | place: Sweden: Abisko, Stordalen... | reverse complement strand
CGTTTGGCGAAGGTGGGCAGGATCTCGGTGATGGCGCCCATGGCCGGCAGGATCATGATGTAGACGGCCGGATGGGAATAGGTCCAGAACAGATGCTGGTAGAGCAGCGGGTCGCCGCCCTTGGCCGGATCGAAGATGCCGATGCCCACCAGTCGCTCCAGCATCACCAGCACCAGGGTGATGGCCAGAATGGGGGTGGCCAGGACCTGGATCCAGGAGGTGGCGTAGAGGGCCCAGGGGAACAGGGGCATCCGGAACCAGCCCATGCCGGGCGCCCGCATCCGATGGATGGTGGTGATGAAGTTGATGCCGGTGAGCATGCTGGAAAAGCCCAGGATGAAGGCGCCGAACACCGCCAGGGTGACGTTGGTCCCGGTCTTCAGGCTGAACGGCACGTAGAAGGTCCAGCCGGTATCCGGCGGGCCGCCTCCGGTGAACAGCGCGATCACCACGATGATGGCCCCGCCCATGAAGAAGTACCAGGAGGCCAGGTTCAGTCGCGGAAAGGCCACATCCCTGGCGCCGATCATCAACGGCAGCATGAAGTTGCCGAACACCGGCGGCAGCCCCGGGATCACGAACAGGAAGATCATCAGCACGCCGTGCACGGTGAACAGGGCGTTGTAGGTCTGGGCCGTGACCAGATGGTGGAACATGTTCAACTGGACCAGGCGCATCACGAAACCGATCGCCACCCCGACCGCGAAGAAGCCAAGGGATGCATAGAGGTACAGGACCCCCACCCGCTTGTGGTCGACGGAGGTGATCCAGCCCAGGATGCCGCGCCTGGGACCGCTGTCGTCCAGGTAGCTCAGCGGCCGTTCCGGGAGGTTGTTCTGGGCCTCGGTCACGGCTTCACCTCGGTGGGCTTCTTCTTTTTGAACACCAGGATCCCCAGGAAAATGCCGGCGAACAGGAAGGTCAGGACCGCGACCGCCTTGGTGACGCTGAAGAAATAGGCGCGGCCCGCGGGATCGTAGCTGTAGCAGAACTGGAGCAGGGTGTTGACGGTCGGCCTGGCCTCGCCCCTCGCGGCTTCCAGCAGGGCCATCTGCAGGTCCGCCGGCAGGAAGGAGACACCGTACATGTAGCGGGTCACCTTGCCCTGGGGTGAAAGCACCAGGATCACCCCGGAATGGATGAAGCTGTCCCCCTGGGCCTGGAACTTGAAGCCCACCGAGTCGCACAGGGCCTTGGTGACCGCGGCCGGACCGGTCAGGAAGCGCCAGGCGCTGGGCCCGATCGGCCGGGTGACCTCCTTCAGGTAGTTGGTCTGCTTCATCTTGGCCATTTCCGCCGTGTCGGTGGGATCGAAGCTGACGGTGATGACCTGGAAGTCCTGGCCGGGCCGGGATTGCACCTGGTTGATCACGTCCGACATGCCGTTCAGCAGGGGCGTGCAGATGCCCGCGCAGCGGAAGTAGTTCAGGGTCAGCACCGTGGGTTTGTCGATCAGGGTGCCCAACCGGACCGGCTTGCCGTCTTCGTCGTTGAGGACCATGTCCAATGGCACCTGGGCGCCCAGCTTCTCGTCAACGCCCACCTGGGGCGGAGCGGCCTGGACCACCGGGGCTGGGGGCGTAGGCGGCTGAGTGCCGGCCCAGGCGGAAATCGGCGAACCGATCAGCCAGGCCAAAACGAGTACCTTGGAAGCAACCTTCATCGAGCAATCTCCTTGACTGGACGAGTCAATGCGCCGCGCAGCGCCTGCCACTGGTCCCCGGAATTGAGGGCCACCGCGGGCGCGAAGCCGTTGGCCGGGGCGTCGAAGACGATGCCCTGGGCCAGGGCCTGGTCGTTGCCGGCCCAGCCGGGCACGCCGGCCAGGGTAAGCGCGGCCCGGAACGGGTCGGTGATGGCCGCGCCCAGGCCGGACCCGGCGGCAGCCGGAAGCGCCCCGGGCGGGGTGAACTCCGTCTCCAGCTTGATCATGGCCAGGGCCACGGGGATGCGGTTGGGGATGACCTCTCCGGATCGGGCGAACTGTTCGGAAAGCTCCTTCAGTGCCTTCGGATCCTCAGGACCATGGTCGAACTTCCCCAGGGACTGGACATAGTGAACCAGGGCCATGCGCTCCCGCTTGCTCAGCGAGATGTAGGACACCATGGAACTCCCCTTGATGCCTTCTTCCAGGGTCTTGTAGATGTTTTCCATCCGGGTGCCGACCACCCAGCCGTCCTTCTGGGTGAAGTTGCGCGGGCGGGGATTGAGGCCCTGCCCCGCGGGCCCGTTGCCCTCGCCTGAGGGGCCGTGGCAGGAACTGCAGTTCCGGCCAAAGGTCGCCTGGCCCAGGGAGAGCATCTGCGAGGTCGGGGTCATGACCGTCTTGGGGTCGACGGGCGGCTCGGTCCGGCTGGGCGCGGAGGGGAAGTCGGTGGGGTCCAGCCATCCGGTCACGCCAGCTTGGTTCACGGAAACCTCGACGGAGGGCTCATTGGCGTTGCGCAATCCCGGCAGCACCAGAAAGCCGAACACCGCGAGCAGTGCGATGAACAGGGTCACCACCAGCAGCGCCGAGAGCAGGCGCTTGAGTTCCAAGGGGCTTACATAGCGCTCGATCATAGGCGAAACTCCAGGCCTTCTTCGAGGAAGGGATCGCCGACCGGCATATCTTCGCCGGTTTCCATGGCGCCGCGCAACCAGAGCAGGGCCCCGCCCACGAAGAACAGGGCGAAAGCCAATTCGGGCCAGGAGAAAAGGGGCCGCTGGCCCAGCGCCGGAAAGATCAGCCAATAGAGATCCAGCCAGTGGGCGGCCAGCACCACCAGGGCCACCCAGCGCAGGCGCTTCATGTCGCCCTTGGCGTCCCGGGGCACCAGGGCGAAGAAGGGCACGAAGAAATGCAGCAAAGCCAGCAGCAACGCCACCCCGAGCCACAAGCCACCCAGGTGGGCCTGGTACCACACGACCTCCTCGGGCAGGTTGGCGTACCACATGAGCATGTATTGGGCGAAGGCGATGTAGGCCCAGAACACGGTGAACCCGAACAGGAAGCCGCCAAGGTTGTACAGGTGATCGAACCGGATCCCCTGCAGACGCCCCTGCCCCTTCAGGGAGAGCACCGCCAGGGTGGTGGCCGCGAGCCCGGCCAGGAAGGCCCCGGCGAACAGGTAGACGCCGATGACGTCGCTATACCACCCGGGGTCCAGGCCCCCGATCCAGTCGAACGCCGCCACCGTGACCAGGAGGGCGAAGATGGCCATGCACAGCGGCGCGAACCGCCTGGCACGAATGGTGAAGCGGGGATCCCGGTCCCGGTCCTGGCGCAGGGAACCCCGGATCAGGATCCAGAGCGGCAGGAGACCCAGGGCCAGACAGAACAGCACCCGGACGGAAAAGAACGGCACCCCCAGCCAGAACGCCTTGCCGGCCAGGACCGGGTCGGATGCGGCCTCGGGTTTGGCCCCGGGGTAGAGCACGGGCAGGGCGCCCAGGGCGACGATGCCCACCGCGACCAGGGGCAGCAGAAGGGAAGCCACCCGTTCCGGAATGCGCCGCAGCGGCACGCTCCAGCGGGCCGACACCAGGTGTTCCAGGGCCACCAGGAACAGCGCGCCCAGGGCCAGGGTGAACAGGTACAGGAACCATACCGTCCAGTTGGCCCAGAACCTCGGAGCGCCGGCGACGAAGTAGGAGGCGGCGACGCCGGCGCCGCCTAGGGCGGTGAAGCTCCAGAGGACTTTGCGGGTTCTAGAGGCGCTCATCGCACATCCTCGTCTTTGGCGTTCAGGGCCCGCTGCAGCGCGCGCACGTAGTGGACCACCGCCCAGCGGTCATCCACCGCCATATCCGCGGCATACGAAGGCATGGCGTTCTTGCCCAGGACGATGGTTCCGTAGAGGGTGCCGTCCGAATAGGCCCGGATGGCGGGGGTATGGAGGTTGGCCGGTTTGGCGCCGTAGGCCGCGGTGAGGGTGGGCACCCCGTCCCCCAGGACCCCGTGGCAGACCGCGCAGTGCACCTGGTATTGCGCCCGGCCCCTGGCCAGGACCGCAGGGGTGCGGGGCAGCGGGTTCACCAGCCCGGCCGATTGCTCCGGGGTGGTCATGGCGAAGGGCAGGAAGCCCCGGGCCACCGTGCCGGCCACCGGCAGCTGCATGCCGTGGCCGTCCTTGAAGAAGGTACTGGATTCCTGGGGATCCAGCTTGGGCTGGTTCTCCATGTGGACCATGGGCGGCAGCACCGGCATGAGCTTGATGGCCCAGTACAGGAGGGAGCCTGAGACCACGCAGGCCGCGGCGATGCCGGCCAGGGACCGCTGGATGAAGCTGGCGGTGAACATCGGACCAGCCGCGGGCACGGGCAGGACCTCGATCTCCAGGGCGCCCGCGTCGGCCAGCGCGCTCCTCGCGCTGGCGGGATCGAACGCCCCGTCCGCCTCCACGGCCAGGGCGAATCGGTCCCTGGTGATGCCCCGGATCGCCTGGGACTGGAGCACCGGATGGCCCCAGTGGGGCAGGCGATTCAGCAGCAGGAGCATGCCCAGCCCGGCGGTGAAGGTGGCGAACAGGACCATGATCTCGAACATGATCGGCACGAACGCCTGCCAGGAGGAGGGATCCTTGCCGCCGGTGACCAGGGGGTAGTCGACGGCGCTCATCCACCACTGGAACAGCAGGGCGGTCAGGACGCCCAGCACGCCCATGACCAGGACCATGCCGCCCAGGGGCGAGCGGCGCAGCCCCAGAGCCTCGTCCAGACCGTGCACCGGGTATGGCGTATAGGCCTCCACCCGGCCCAGGGCCTTGGCCCTGACCTTGGGGATGGCCTCCATCAGGGCGTCGGCGCTGTCGAACAGGCCCAGGACGGCGAAGGTCTCACTCATGGTGTGCTCCGTGGCCGGGTTGGGCTCCGGGCAGGATGGCCTTCAGCTCGGTGGTGGCGATCACTGGCAGCACCCGCGCGAACAGCAGCACCAGGCTGAAGAAGATCCCGAACGAGTCGAGCAGGATGCCGTAGTCCACCAGGGTCGGCCGGTAGTTGTGCCAGGCCGAAGGCAGGTAGTCCTGGTGCAGGGAGACGACAATGATGACGAAGCGCTCGAACCACATGCCGACGGTGACGCCGAGGGCCACCAGGATCATCCAGAAGTAGCTCCGGCGGCAATGCCGGAACCACAGGAGCTGGGGGATGGCCACGTTGCAGCCCATGGTGAGCCAGCCGGCCCAGCCGTAGGTCCCGGAAATGTAGTTCAGGAACGTGTGGTGCAGGATCGGGTTCATGCTGTACCAGGCGGTGAAGGCCTCCACCACGTAGGCGTAGCCCATCAGGCAGCTCATGCCGAGGATGACCTTGTTCATCACTTCCAGATGGAAGTCGGTGATGAGGTTCTGCAGGTCCATGCTCTCCCGGACCACGATTAGGACCATCACCACCATGGCGAAGCCGGCGAAGATGGCGCCCACCACGAAGTAGGGGGGGAAGATGGTCATGTGCCAGCCCGGAACGATGGAAGTGGCGAAGTCGAAGGAAACCACGCTGTGCACCGAGAGCACCAGCCCGGTGGCCAGGCCCGCCAGCAGCAGGTAGGCCTTCTCGTAATGCTGCCAGTGGCTCGCGGCTCCGCGCCAGCCCAGGCTCAGGATGGTGTAGAGGGTCTTGCGGATCCCGGGGGCGGTGCGGTCGCGCAAGGAGGCCAGGTCGGGCAGCAGGCCGAGGTACCAGAACATCAGCGATACGCTGAAGTAGGTGCTCACCGCGAACACGTCCCAGAGCAGGGGCGAACGGAAATTGGTCCAGAGGCCGCGCTGGTTGGGATAGGGCGCCAGCCAGAAGGCCAGCCAGGGCCGGCCCACGTGGATGAGCGGGAACAGCCCGGCGCACATCACCGCGAAGATGGTCATGGCCTCGGCGAAGCGGGCGATGGCGTTGCGCCAGCGCTTGCGGAACACGAACAGGATGGCGGAGATGAGGGTGCCGGCGTGGCCGATGCCCACCCAGAAGACGAAATTGATGATGTCGAAGGCCCAGAACACCGGGCTGTTGTTGCCCCAGGCGCCGATGCCGGTGTAGAAGGTGTAGCCGATGAAGCCCATGCCGATGCAGGCGACCAGGGAGGTGAACGCCAGGGCGAGATACCACTTCCTCGGCGGGGCCTGGGCCGGAAAACGCAGGACCTGGTCGTCCAGGCTGCCGGGGGTGACCGTGCCCACGGTCATGGCCGGGGCGCGCAGGGTCTGGGGCAGGCCGGAGGGATAGGAGGCTTCGGGGTTCATGCCTCGTCCTCCAGCGCGGGGTTCCTGAGGTTGGCCAGGTAGGTGATGGCCGGCCGGGTGCCCAGTTCTTCCAGGACCTTGTGCCCGCGGTTGCTGTTGGCGAGCTTGGCGGCCCGGCTATGGGGATCCTTGAGATCCCCGAACACGATGGCTTCGGCGGGACAGGCGGCGGCGCAGGCCGGCGTGATCTCGCCGTCCCGGATCAGCCGGTGTTCGACCTTGGCTCGGACCCGGCCGTCCTCGATCCGCTGGACGCAGAAGCTGCACTTCTCCATCACCCCCCTTGGCCTGACCGTAACCTCGGGATTGTAGACCAGGCTCTCGGGCTCCTTCTTGGGTGCGGTGTATTCCAGGAAATTGAACCGGCGCACCTTGTACGGGCAGTTGTTGCCGCAGTAGCGGGTGCCGACGCAGCGGTTGTAGACCATCTGGTTGAGGCCGTCGGGACTGTGGTTGGTGGCGCTCACCGGACAGACGTTCTCGCAAGGAGCGTCGTCGCACTGCTGGCAGAGCATGGGCTGCTGGACCACCTTCGGGTTTTCCGGTTCGCCCTCGTAGTAGCGGTCGATCCTCAGCCAATGCATCTCACGGCCGTGCACCACCTGTTCCGGGCCCACCACCGGGACGTTGTTCTCGGACTGGCAGGCCAGCACGCAGGCACTGCAGCCGACGCAGCCGCTGAGGTCGATGGCCATCCCCCACTTGTGCTCGGGGAAGGTCTGGTCCGGATAGAGGCTGGCCGGATCCATGGCGTGCCTGGGTTTGGCCGCCTCCCGGGCGTACTGGGCGAGGGAGAAGGAGTGCACCAGGTCCCTCCCTTCCATCCGGTGATGGCCCTGGGTGATGGGCAGTTCGACGTGGCCGCGGATCCGGGTGAGCCGGACGCCGCGGCGCAGGCCTGCCCAGCCCGGATCCGGATCCAGGAAGGGATACGCGTTCACGCCGATCCCCCGGGCGACCGTGCCCACGGTCCGGCCATAGCCCAGAGCCAGGACCAGGACTCCCGGGGCCTGGCCCGGCTGCACCAGCACCGGCACGGTCAGGTTGGCGCCCGCCACCGCGAGCGCCACCACGTCCCCATCCTTGAGGCCCATTCGGTTGGCGTCGGTGACCGAAACCGAGACCGGATTGCCCCAGGTGATCTTGGTGACCGGATCAGGGCATTCCTGGATCCAGGCATTGTTGCCGTAGCGACCGTCATGGACGCCCGCCCCGGGGAACAGGACCAGCTCGAAACTGCCGTCCGTCCCGGCGGCACCCCGGCCGGCGACGCTCCTGGCCGCGGCGGTCACCGCCGGGCCGTTCAGGCTCGGCGGTTTGGACGACCGAACCGGGCAAGGCACCACCCCGTCATGGAGCGCCACCTGGAAGAACCGCTCGAACGGCACCAGGCTGGGCGTCGGATAGACTTCCTTCTGCCAGCGCGCCTTGAGGTAGCCGTGGTAGTCCCCGGCCGCCTGGGAGCCCAGCCCCCTCAGCACCGCCAGCAGCACGTCCTCGCCCTGGCGGGTGTCGTAGAGCGCGCCCACGGCGGGCTGCTGGAGGGTGAGCAGGCCGTCGCCGCCGTCATGATCGCCCCAGGCTTCCAGCCAGTGGTGGTCGGGCAGGAGGATCTGGCACTGGGCCGCGGATTCGTCCTCCATGAGGCCGATCCAGGCCCGGGCCGGCACCGCCGCCATGGCGGCGGCCCAGGCCCCTGCCCTGGGGTAGGCGTAGGCCGGGTTCACGCCCCATAACAGGACCACCGCGACCTGGCCCGCGGTCATGGCCTGGACCGCCGCGTCCAGTTCCCGGGAGCTGGCCAGGGCCTCGGTGGGCCGCAGATCCAGAGTCTCGGCCTTCAGCATGGCGTTCAGCAGGTCCACGGCCTGATGGGTCTCGGCCGGCATCCCGTCTCCACACAGGACCAGCGCCTGGCGGCCCGCGGACTTGAGATCGGCCAGCAGCGCGTTCCAGGCCTTGGCCGGGATCCCGAAGCTCTGGGGGGCGAAGGCGATCGGGCCGAGGTCGACCCCCTCGGGCAAGGACAGCCCGTGGTTCTCGGCCAGCGCCTTGGCCAGGGCAAAGGCGGCCGCGGCCGCCCGGGACGGCGGGAGCGGGAACCGGTGATCGGCCTTGGCGCCGGTGAGGGTCATGGCGCCTTCCAGGACCCAAAGCCGGTTCATGGGACCGTCCGGTCCCTGGGGCCGCCGCAGTTCCGCGAATTCCCGGATGGCCGCGGGATCGTCCCCGTTGAGGAAGTCGGCACCGATGGAGAGCACCACCTTGGCCTTGTGCAGCCGCGGGACCATGGCCACGGCCCCGCCAAAGGAGGTCCTGGCGGCGTCCGGGTCGGCCCCCGCGGGTTCCCAGGCCAGGTGTTTGAGCCCAGGCAGGGCCGCCCCCAGTTCAGCCACCAGGGCCTTCCGGGTCGGCGATTCCAGGGCCCCAGTGATCAGCAGGACCTGCCGGCGATTGGCCTTTGCCGCGGCCACCGCCTTGACCAGGCGGGCCTCGGCCTGGTCCCAGGGGACCTCCAGGCCATCGAGCCTGGCCTCCCGGAGCCGGTCCGGATCGTACAAGCGAAGCACGTCGGCCACGGCCCTGGGCGAAGTCTTGCCCTTCAGGACCGGATGCTCGTCGTTGCCGGTGATGTGGATCGGCCGGCCCTCCCGGGTTTTCACCAGGACGCTGTAGGAGCGGTTGCCCTCCTGGAAGGTGGAGGCGTAGTAATTGGCGACGCCCGGCACCACCTCCGGGGGACGCTTGGTATAGGGCACGATGGTGCCCCGGGTGCCTTTGGAGCATGCGGTCGCGGTGGCCAGGGCGGTGGTGACGCCCACCAGTTCCAGGAACCGTCGGCGGGAGAAACCCGAAGGCGGCTCATCGGCGCCGGGGGCGAACTCGCCCGGGGCGGCGGCCGGCTGCTCACGTTCCTCCAGGGACCGGTAGGGGTGGGCGACCGGCTCGAGGGGCGCTTCCGGGGGGGTACGAAATGTTTCATCCACGGCGTTTCACCGATCCAATGGGGGGAGTGATGGCAGGACGTCCCGCCGGCCTTTGAGGCGCCGCGGAACGGGTTGCGTTGGCACCGGGCTGGATGATCGGCGGCAGTTCCACCAGGCCGAACCCAAGCCCTGCCGCCAGGAGCGCCAGTTTTTCCATGAACCCTTTGCGGCTCATGCCTTCCTTTGCGTTTTCAGGTGTTATTTCAGACATGCTCGTTCGCCTTCTCGGATTCATTGCTAACGGTGGCAAACTCCGCAGTTCTCGGCAGCCTTGCGGATGGAGGAGTCCCTCGGCAGCGCCGCCTGGGGATCCCGGTGGCAGCCCAGGCAATTGCTCATCCGCATGGACATGCGCTGGGAGATGCGGTCCATGGTCTGAACCTCGCCATGGCAGGTCTGACAGGCGATGCCTGCGTTCACGTGCGGCCGGTGATCGAAGAAGACGTGATCCGGTAGGTGATGGATCCTTTGCCACAGCATGGGTTTGCCCGAATTGTAGACAGCGGTGAGCTGGCGGATGGAGGGGCTGTCGAGCTTGGTCACCCGATGGCAGTTCATGCACGTCTCAACCGCGGGAACCCCGGCGATCCGCGACCGGTCCGCCCCGGTATGGCAGTAAAGGCAAGGGATCTGCATGGTTCCCGCATGCAGCCGATGGGAGAAGGGAATGGGCTGTTGGGGGGCGTAGCCCTTGGCGAACCGGTCCGGCTGCACGAACCAGCCCACGATCAGCAGGGTGGCAAGCACCGCAACCGCGCCCACCGGTAACAAGATACGGGCTGCTCGATCATACGGATGCATGCATATCTCCACGGACTTGCGGTGTGCGGGGAAAATCATTCTAATGCCAGCTTCCGGCATTGCTCGAAAAATCTTTCGTAGCGCAACGTTCCAGGTTGCACAATAGCGTCAAACATGGGCCACAGCCGTTCCTGAGTCCAAAAGCCGGCACCGGTTCCGACCCGGGACACCCCGGTGCATACTGGCGTGCTCGAGCCCCGGAGGGCGGCGTCATGGACGGCAAGGATGGAAGAGACCGCGGGGAACCCCAGGGGCGGACACCCCCTGTGCTGGTGGTGGTCTACCTGATCATCCTGGGGTGGGCGGTGTTGGCCTGGATCCGGCCGTAGGCCCCTTCCCGGCTTCGGGCAGCAGGAACTTGATTTCATTGGCCTTGCCCGGGGATGGGTTCTATCCTCAGAAGCGGGAAGAGCAAGAGATCTTCGGTCCGTTTCTTGCATTTCATTTTCCGCTGATTGACTCAGGTCCCCCATGAAACTGCCAGGAATGATCTTGCTCGCTGCCATCGGCAGCATCCTCCTCTACGGCGTTGGCGTCGAGGTGGCCCTGGCTCCGTCCGCGGTGAAGGCCGCTCCCGGGGCCACCCTGGTCTCCTTCGGCGAACTGGCCGCGGCTTCCTTCCCGGACCAGGCCAAGCCCGGGGAGTACCTCAAGCGCGTGCCCGGTTCCATCCGCAAGCTGGAAAACCAGCGGGTGACCATCCAGGGGTTCATGATCCCCACCCAGACCGCCGACCGCAAGGTGAGCGAATTCCTTCTGGTGCGGAGCCAGGCGAGCTGTTGCTTCGGGATGCCGCCCGGGGTTTCCGATGTGCTGGCGATCCACATGGCCGGAAAGCCCGCGGATCCCCTCATGGACCGGCCGGTGAACGTCACCGGGCAGCTGCACGTGCAGGAACAATGGGCTGGGACCAGCCTCAGTTCCCTCTATCAGATGGAAGCGGAGTGTGTGGCCTCAGGCTCCTCCCTGCCGCCCTTGAAACAGGTTCGCTCCCCCCAGTCCATGGGGCTGGAATAAAGGAAATGCCCGTGACGGTACGCTCCATCCACTATCGCCGGCGCTGGTTCTATGTGCTCTGGGTGGGCCTCCTGCTCCTCAGCGCAGGGGTCTGGGCGCTGTGGGAGCGTCCGGTGCAAACCGTCACCGCCTCCCTGGATATCCGGGTCAGGATCCGGAAGGCGCCGGCCGGCGCCCGGGTCCAGGCCTGGGCCGGGCCGTGGGCGAACTGGCGGAACGTGGACAGGTCCGGCCCGTGGGCGGTCCAGGCCAGCCTCCAGCCCGATGGCTCCGCCACCGTGCCTCTGTTCCGGATCCCCATCGCCCGGCGGCGCTGGGTGAAGGATTACATCCCCCGGGGCACCTGGGACCTGTTGATGCTCAGGTTCACCGCCCCGGGCCAGCAGCCGAGGTATTTCCCGATTTCGCTCTCCCAGGACATCCGGAGCGGCGTCCTGAGACCCAAATGGCGGCTGACCAACACCCTAGAGACGACCTGGAATAACCTCTCCACCGACGCCAAGGCGCCTGACCGGACCCCCTGAATCCCTGCGGCCGGCTGGGTCCGGAACCTGCCGGTCACTTCCAGAATTCCAGGTTGGCCTGGAGCTGATCGCCCCCGAACACCGCCACGGTGGCTCCATCCTGGAGCAGGGTGGCGGTGTGGGAGGTCCGGGGCGAATCCAGGAGGCCGGCATCGATCCAGGCGTCCGCCGCAGGGTCGTATAGCTCGGCGCTGGCCAGTTGGGTGCGGAGATCGTTGCCCCCGGTCACCAGAACCTTGCCGTTGCCCAGCAAGGTGGCGGTGTGGCCGCACCGGGGCGTCTTGAGGTTTGCCGCGGCGGCCCAGGCGCCGGTGGCGGGGTCATAGATCTCCGCGCAGCCCAGGGCGGTTCCGTTGGAAAAGCCCCCTACCACCAGCAGCTTGCCGTTGCCCAGCAGGGTGGCGGTATGGGAGGCTCTTGGCGTCTGCAGCGGTTCTGTGGGGGATATCCAGCCGTCGGCTTGGGGATCGTAGCGTTCCACGCTGGCCAGGGGCAGGAAGTCCGAATCCAGTCCTCCCGCCACCAGTACCGTCCCATCGCCGAGAGCCGTGGCGGTATGGGCGAACCGGGCGGTGCTCAGCGGCTGGACTGCGGTCCAGGCACTGCCGTCGAACCGTTCTGCGCTGCTCTGGGGGCCCCAGGATCCCGCCCCGAGGCCGCCGGTGACCAGCACCCCGCCGTTGGCGAGCAGAGTCGCGCCATGCATGGCCCTGGCATCGGCCATGGTTCCGGCGGGGCTCCATAGGTTGCTCACCGGGTCATAGGTATCCGCCGTGGCCTGAGGGATGCCCGCGCTGTCGGTGCCCCCCGCCGTCAGGACGGTGCCGTCCGCCAGCAAGGAGGCGGTGTGGTGGGTCCTGGGACTGGCCATGGGGTTGCCGGCGTCGCTCCAGCTCATGGCCACCGGGTCGAAGCGCTGGGCGGTGGCGCTGGCCAAGGTGTCTGCGGAGCCCCCGGCCACCAGCACCGTTCCGTCATTGAGCAGGGTCGCGGTGTGGCAGGACCGGGCCCTGGCATGGCCGCCGCTGGCGGAACCCCAGGTCCGGCTTCCGGGGTCGAACCGTTCCGGACAGCCCATGGATCCGGTCAAGTTCCGGCCGCCGCCCACCAGGACCCCGCCGTCCGCCAGGGCGGTGGCGGCGGGCTCGGTCCTGGGCAGCAGAAGCGGCCCCTGGAGACTCCAGGAATCCCCCTTGCCCGGACCGGCGCCCGGATCATACAGCTCGGAACTGCCGAGCACGGCGAGCCCCGATTCTCCGCCCATGATGAGGACCTTGCCGCCGCCGAGCAGCGCCGCGCCGTGACTGGAGCGCGCCGTGGCAAGGGAGGCCGCCAGGGTCCAGGACGCGGTCACGGGATCGTAGCGTTCGGCGCTGGCCAGCTGATCGCTGCCGTCATAGCCGCCCGCCACCAGCACCGAGCCATCCCTGGGCAGCAGGGTCGCGCTGTGCAGGCCCCGGGCGGCGTTCAGGCTGGCCGTGGGGCTCCAGGCGTTGCTCGCCGGATCAAACAGCTCTGCGCTGGCGAGACCGCCGCCCTCCTGATCGCAGCCGCCGGCGATCAGCACCTTGCCGTCAGCCAGGAGGGTGGCCGTATGCTGACGTCGGGCGGCGGGAGGCGTCACGGAGGCGGGAACCAGGGCGGTCCACCGTCCGGTTCCGGGGTCAAAGCATTCGGGCCTGGCCAGCACCTCCCCATGACCGTCGGCTCCCCCCACCAGCAGCACCTTCCCGTCCGTCAGCAGGGTGGCGGTGTGGCCCGTGCGTTCCTGGACCAGATCACCCTCGGCGGTCCACTGGTCGGCGGCCGGATCGTAGCGCTCGGAGGCGGCCGAGGCCCCGGAGTCGCCATGGCCCCCGGCCACCAGGACCGTCCCGTCCCCCAGCAGGGTCTCGGTGTGGCCGCCGCCATGCTCTGCCAGGAGCGGGGCCGCCGGCCTCCAGGTGCCGGTGGGCGGATCGAACAGCCCCGCCGTCCGGTCTTCGCCCACCACCAGGGCTCGCCCCGAAGGCAGCAGCACCGCGGTAGCTGTGCCCCATTCGGCCATCACGCCGCCCGGGTTCGCGAAGTCCCCCTGCACGACCCTCACTGTGGCGGTGGCGGAATCGAAAGCCTGGGCCAGGTTCTCCACCGTGCCCGTGACCTGGAAGCTGCCGGCCCCGGTGGCCTGGACTGTGAGCCAATGGGCGGCCGGATCGTACCCGGGCATGGTGGCGTCGCCGATCAAGGGACCCCAGAGGTAGGACCGGATGAACGGCGCCGGCATGGAGACCGGCATGCAGTCCCCCACATGCATCCGCGGCGGCGAGAAAATTTACGCATGGGGTGGGGGCAGCACCATGAACCGGGCGATGGCCGTCGCGCCTCCGCCCGCGGCGGTGCAGCTCAGGGTCAGCGGCCCGGGATGGCCGGCCTGGAAGCCGATGGTTCCGGTGCCCTGGCCCCAAAGGAGGGTTCCGTTGCTGGCGGACCAGGTGTAGCTTTCCAAAGGCTCGGCTCCGCCAGGGGAAAGGCTGAAGGAATGGAACTCAAAGGCCGAAAGATAGCTCAGGGGAGCATCGATGGTGATGGGCCCGGGGCCAAGGGCCGGTTCCGCGCCCGGTAGCGGGTGACCTTGAAGAATGAGCGTCATCCCCAGTACGGCCGCCGGGATTGAGCGAAACAACAATCGGACCATCGAAGTCCCTCACGGGATAGGTCCAAATATAAATTATTATTAAATTAGCGCCACCGCAAACGTTCGTCCGTCCATGGATCATGACCTTCAAGGATTCGACTCAGAGCCTGGATAGGCTCTCAGGGCATCCCCAGCCAGGATCCCAGCAATCCCAGCCGCTCCACCAGAGCCCCGAACCGTTCCACCGGAAACCCCATCACCGTGGCGAAACTGCCTTCGATCCGGTCGATGAAGAGGGCCGCGATGCCTTGGACCGCGTAGCCGCCCGCCTTGTCCAGGGGTTCCCCGGTGCCGGCGTACCAGTGGGCCTGGGCCGGGCTCACCGGCCTCAGGAAGACCTCGGCGGTATCCACGAAACAATGGACCTGCTCGTTCCTTCGCAGGCAGAGCCCGGTGTGCACCTGGTGACCGCGCCCCTGGATCAGCATCATCATGCGGGCCGCATCGGTGACGTCCACCGGCTTGCCCAGGACGTGATGGTCCACGGCCACGGTCGTATCGGCGGCGATCACCCACCGGTCCGGGTTCACCTGGGCCACGATCTCCGCCTTGGCGCAAGCCAGCCGGGCCACCATCGCCCCAGGCTCCTCCCCGGGCAGGGGCGTCTCGTCCACTTCCGGGGCCCAGACCTCGAAGGGAATCTGCAGCGCCTCCATCCACAGGCGGCGTCGAGGGGAGGCGGAAGCCAGGATGGGCGGGGTCAGGTGCAGGGTGATGTCTTCCAGGCTGGGCATGGTTTGGCACTCTCTCTTTCCGGATGTCCTCGGGCGATGCCTCCCATGCCCGGACGCCCCCCATTCTAGCAGCCGTCAGGTCGCTGGCGACCTTACGGCTGCTTGCCCGGCACGGACCCCAGATCCAAACGGAATCCCATGCTGCAAGCAGCCGTAAGGTCGCTTGGGACCTTACGGCTGCTTGTGCCAACCATGGACGACAAATCAGATCAGGGGCGCCAGAAGATCCCGGTAGACCGGAATGGGCCAGCGATGGGCGGCGCAATCCTTCTCCAACTGATCCAGGACGTCACGCAGGAGCTCCTGGGCTTCCCTTACGCCCGCGCCGAACGCCTCGGTGCGCCTGGCAGGTTCCTCTTCGGAAACATGTTCCGCCGCCATCATGGCGGTCTTGAGCGCCACCAGCCGTTCCTGGGCGATACCCGCCAGGCGGGTCTGGGTCTCCAGGGCCTCCCTCAGGGCCCCGGGAACCGTGACTCCGACCGCCACCAGCTTGACCATGGAGTCGGCCCGGCTGCCCAGGTCCTCCAGGATCGCCGGCAGCAGCATGGTCTCGGCCATCTCCCGCAGCACCTGGGCCTCGATGGAAATGGCCTTCTGGTACTGCTCGTGGCGGATGTGGATCCTGGCCTCAAGCTCCTCGGGCGCCAGGATACCCTTGCGGGTGAAGACCTTCTTGGCGGCCTGGTCATCCCATACGTGCAGGGCCGCCACGGTGTCCTTGGCATGGGGCAGACCGCGCCGTTCCGCTTCCTGCCTCCACTCGGCGGAGTAGTTGTTGCCTTCGAACCGGACCGACCGGGTCTCGACGATGACTTCCCGGATCACCTTGATGGCCGCGGCCCGGGTGGGGCGGCCGGCCTTGATCTCGACCTCCATCAAGGCGTTCATCTCGTCCAGGGCCTCGGCCACGGTGGCATTGATGACCGTGAGCGGGAAGGCGATGGCCTGGGAGGAACCCACGGCGCGGAACTCGAACTTGTTGCCGGTAAAAGCGAAGGGGCTGGTGCGGTTACGGTCGGTGGCATCCTTCTCCAGAGCCGGCAGGCTGCCCAGGCCCAGTTCCAGGAGCTCCTTCTCGGTGGCGTCGGCCACGTCGCCGCGCTCGATGGCCTCCAGGATCTTGTTGAGCTGGGAGCCCAGGTAGGCGGACATGATGGCCGGAGGCGCCTCGTTGGCGCCCAGGCGGTGGTCGTTGCCGGCGAAGGCGATGGCCGCCCGGAACAGGCCGCCATGGCGATGGATGGCCTTCAGGGTCGCCGCCAGGAAGAACAGGAACTGGATGTTCTCCTGGGGGGTGTGGCCGGGTTCCAGGAGATTGTGGCCTTCGTCCGTGGCCATGCTCCAGTTCACGTGCTTGCCGGAGCCGTTGATCCCGGCGAATGGCTTCTCGTGCAGCAGGACCGCCAGGTCGTGGCGTTCGCCCACCGCCTTCAATAATTCCATCAGGAGCTGGTTGTGGTCGGAGGCGATGTTGGCCGGCTCGAAGATGGGCGCCAGCTCGAACTGGTTCGGGGCCACCTCGTTGTGCCTTGTCTTCGCCGGAATGCCGAGCTTGAAACACTCCAGTTCGACTTCCTGCATGAAGCCCAGCACCCGCTCCTTGATGCTGCCGAAGTAGTGGTCCTCAAGTTCCTGGCCCTTGGGCGGACGGGCGCCCTGGACCGTGCGATTGGCGAACATCAGGTCCGGGCGCTTGCGGGCAAGGTCCAGGTCCACCAGGAAGTATTCCTGTTCCGGCCCGCACTGGGGCACCACCATCGAAGCCTGGCTGTCGAAGTAGCCCAGGGTCTTGAGCGCGGCCTGGTTCACCACCTCCATGGAGCGCAGCAGCGGCACCTTGTTGTCCAGGGCCTCGCCGTGATAGCCGACAAAGGCCGTGGGGATGCAGAGGGTGATGCCGAGGGGCCCTTCCATGAGAAAGGCCGGGCTGGTGGCGTCCCAGACGGTGTAGCCCCGGGCTTCGAAGGTGGCCCGCAGGCCGCCGGAGGGGAACGAACTGGCGTCGGGTTCGCCCTGGATGAGCTGGCCGCCGGAGAATTTCTCGATGACCACCCCGGGCTCGTCCCAGCTGATGAAGGCATCGTGTTTCTCGGCGGTGGCGCCGGTCATCGGCAGGAACCAATGGGTGAAATGGGTCGCGCCGTGCTCCAGGGCCCACTCCTTCATGGCCTGGGCCACGCCGTGGGCGATGTCCGGCGACAATGGCTCGCCCCGCTTGAGGCACTGCCGGAAGGCCTTGAATACTTCCCGGGGCAACCGCTCCCGCATCGTGCGTTCATTGAAAGTATTGCAGCCGAAAAAACGGCTGACCTTCATCTGGTCCAACCGGTGGATTTCTGAGCCTTTCACTGCTTGCACGTTGGTCATGGACCCTCCCCCTGGGAATGGAAGCAAAAAGCAACGGCCCGGTCTAGGGCTCGCCTGAAAGAACTTAGGTTAAACAAGAGTACCTTAAGAGAAGCCGACCCGGTTTTCAAGACATCTTATGTAGTTTCAGAGCTAGCCTATGAAAATTACCGGAACCGGTCGCGACCGCGTGGTCCTCGCTGCGTCCATGGGGGGAGGCGGGTAAACTAGTTTTCATGAACGCGACCTTCCCTGCCGCCCCCCCCCTGGAAACCGTTGATCCCTCGCTGGATCTGGTGGCTGCCATCAGCCAGCTGCGGACCGAGCGGAAGGCCGTCATCCTGGCCCATTACTATCAGGATCCCGAGATCCAGGATCTGGCCGATTTCGTGGGGGACAGCCTGCAGCTCAGCCAGGCCGCGGCCGCCACCGATGCCGAGGTAATCGCCTTCTGCGGCGTCCATTTCATGGCGGAAACCGCCAAGATCCTCAATCCCGGTAAGAAAGTCGTCATTCCGGACCTGGATGCCGGCTGCAGCTTGGCTGATCGCTGCCCGGCCGACGCCTTCGGCGCCTGGCTGAAGGACTACCCCGATCACGTGGTGGTCAGCTACATCAACTGCTCCGCCGGAGTGAAGGCCCTTTCCGACATCATCTGCACCAGTTCCAATGCGGAGCGGGTGGTGCGCAGCATCCCCGCCGACCGCAAGATCGTATTCGCCCCCGACCGGCACCTGGGCCGCTGGGTGATGGCCCAGACCGGCCGCGACATGGTGCTCTGGCCAGGCTTCTGCATCGTTCATGAGCAGTTCACGGCCCGCCGGGTGGCCGTGCTCAAGGCCGCGCATCCGGCCGCCCAGCTCATCGTCCACCCCGAATGCGACGCCAGCGTCAGCCAGATGGCGGATTTCGTCGGTTCCACCGCGGCCCTGCTGAAGTTCGTCGGCACCAGCCCGCATCGGGCCTTCATCGTCGGCACCGAAGCCGGCATCCTGCACCAGATGCATAAGCTGCGGCCCGAAGCCGAACTGATCCCCATCCCCGTGGACAGCGGGTGCAATTGTTCGCTCTGCCCGTACATGAAGCTCAATACCTTGGAGAAGCTCTACCTCGCCCTGCGCGACCTGCGGCCGGAAATCGAACTGGACGAAGCGTTACGGCTCAAGGCCCTTGGCCCGGTGGAGCGGATGCTGGCCCTGGGGTGATTATTGCAAGGTCGGCTGGACCCGGTCGCCCAGGTGCAGGGTCAAGGTTTCGAAGCTCGAGGTGAATTTGATTTCCATCCCAGGAGCCCCCTGACCGAGCCGAAGGTGGGGCGGCGGCGCCAACAATACTTCCGCCGGTTGCAGCGACGGCATGGCCAGGCCCCGCCATGCGTCCAGGGGCAGCCGCCGGTATTGGGCGCCCAGGCTCAGATCAAGGGCGCCATCCCAATCCAGGTCCAGTTCCAGCCAGGCGCCCAGCACCACCCCCTGGCCGTGCTCCATGGCCAGGCAGCAGCCGGCGGGCCCGCCGCCGCGCAGACCGACCAGGGCCAGGGTCGGCAGCGGCAGACTGCCCAGGGCCGCGCCCGGCCCCTGCACCGTCAGTCGATCCAGCGAGGTGCCGTCCCACCGGCGCAGGGCCAGGGGACGGGGCAGGCAGGGCAGCAACCGGACGTTTTCCATCCGGGGCGCCAGGGATTCCGGGAAGCCGCCGCGCTTGTGCCATTTCTCCGCATAGGCCAGCACCTGCCGGGCCCGGTGGATGGCCCTCGGCCCTCCCTCCAGCAGTTGCCTGAGGCTGGGTGGAACCATGGCTTCGGCCATGCGCTCGGCCCAGCCCTCACCCAGTTTCGCCAGCCGCAAGTGCTCCAGCCGATTGAGATCCACCAGCCGCCCCGGGTCCGAGGGTAATTCCGCCACCAACGCCCTGCGCTCGGAGGGCCCTTCGCTCCAGACCGCCGTTCCCAGTTTCACAGCTGAGCGTTCAGCCAAGCCTGGGCCTGGACCGCAAATCGCGCATTTAATGGGATAGAAAAGGCCATGGGGGCTCCTTCTACCAATGTATCATCCTGGATCATGGTGCAGAATGACCCCCAGCCCTGGAATCCTGAACGCAGCTGGGCGAATCCGCTCATCGCCATGCTGGTGTTGTTGATCCTGCTGCTGATCGCTGGCCAGCCCAGGTTCCGCAAGGCCCATCCGGCGTTGCCCGATGCCCAGGTGACCCTGGAGGGCAAGTTCCAGGATGCGTTCCTGGGCGCGGCCAAGGCCAAGGAACTGGGCGCCTTGAAGGGTCTGCACCTGCCCGGAACCTCCATCCCCGCCCTGGCTTCCGGTGGCCGGACCGGCTGGGACCAGGCCATGTTGGCGGTGCACGCGGCCGAAGCGGGCGACCTGGATACCGGGGGCCAGTTGATCCAGGGCGCTCCCGGTCCCACCGGCGAGCTGTTCCGGCAAAGCTGGAACTGGTGCTACCGCAACGCCGGGTCGCCCCCCGGACTGGAGTTCCAGGCCGTGGGCAAGGCCCTGGGGAATGGCTATGCGGCCCGGGTGCTGGAGGCCCGGTTGCGCGCCAAGGCCGGCGGTGATCCCAAGCCGCTGGAAGACCAGGCCCGCACCTGGGCCTTGGCGCGCATCCTGGTCCTGGGCGCCGCCGGGGCCGCCGCGACCCTGCTTGGGCTGGCCGGGCTGGCCTTCGCCCTGTATCTGGGCCTGACTCCCGCCCGGCCGGTCGCCCTGCCCCACTTCGGGCTGTCCGGACGGGCCCTGCTCATCGTCATGCTGGGCTGGTTCCTCGCCCTGCTGGCATCTGGGCCTCTGGTGGCGGCCCTGGTAGGGGCCGCACCTTTCCTCAAACCGTTCTACCTGCCCATGGTCTACAGCTTCCATGCCCTGCTGGGAGCCGCCTACCTCAGCCGGGCCGAGGGCATCACCCTGGGCGCCCTGTGGCGCAAGGTGGCGCCAGGACCGCCGGGAACCGCCCTGGCCATGGGACTCGGCTTTTTCGCCCTGGCCTTCGCCGGGGTGGTCGCGGTGTCCATGATCCTGAGTCCGCTGCTGCACAACGGCGCCCAGCCCCAGAAAGAGTTGCTGGAACTCCTGACCCACCTGGAGGGCCCGCTGGCCGTCATCCTGCTCTTCATCACGGTGGCTGTGCTGGCCCCGGTGTTCGAGGAACTCCTGTTCCGGGGCTTTCTCTTGTCCTGGCTCAGCGAACGCCTTGGGGCCAGGATTGGGCTCCAGCGGGGTCGCCATCTGGCCGTGGCCATCACCGCGGTCAGCTTCGCCGTCATGCACATGCAACCCCTTGGGCTGCCCACCCTCACCACCCTGGGGATCGTCCTGGGCTTCGCGTTCCTGCGCACCGGCAACCTGACCACCGCCATCCTGGTGCACGGGCTCTGGAACGGGAGTGTGTTCATTCTCATGCGGGCCATCGCCGGGTAGGGAGCTGACTAGCGGGCGTACTCCACGGCCCGGGTCTCGCGCATGACCGTGACCTTGATCTGGCCGGGATACTGCATTT
>Ga0302157_10002613_pt1 | contig 20819 bp, 19 predicted proteins | sample I_Bog_N3_3_FD_193502 | JGI IMG/M metagenome (GOLD analysis project Ga0302157, IMG submission 193502) | Peat permafrost microbial communities from Stordalen Mire near Abisko, Sweden - I_Bog_N3_3 | ecosystem: Environmental > Terrestrial > Soil > Wetlands > Peat | place: Sweden: Abisko, Stordalen... | reverse complement strand
ACATGGCCAGATCGGGCGTGAACGCCTCCGGACGCGCCCGCGCCAGCGCGCGATAAAGTTCGGCCGCCTCTTGCGCCGCCGTCAGCGCCTGCTCGCGTCGCCCAAGCTGTGAGAGGTAGTTAGCCGCATTGTTGTAAAACGCCGCCTTCGTTTCGCTGTCTTCGGCGCCTCGAGCCAATATCAGCGCCACTTGCGCCGCAAATTCGGCGCTCCAAAACGGAACTTCGGTCGACGCAACGCCAGCGAACGAAACAGCGCGCGAGGGTTCGTCGTTCAGCATCTCCACCAGATGCTTGTCGAGTTCGCGAGCGGCTTCGTTGTCGGGGTTCAGAACATCGAGATCGTATAGAATTCGTCCAAGACGAGCCCCGAACGCCGATGCTTTCTCCCTGAGGGCCAGATACAGCCAATCGGCAAGCCTCGCCGGTTCCGCGAGCGAATTCGCGCCGAACAACGCCCCTTGCAAGAACTTCGCGGCTAGGGGATCGGGTTCGAGTCGAACCAAGCGCCCGGCCTTCCACCAGGACGTTCTCGCAAGCGCTTCGACAAAGTCATTTTTCGCGCTTGGTTCGCATAAGCCCGCGCCATACAATTCGCGAATGGCTTTCGCGCTCAACCCGTCGGCCAATACGCCGAGAGCCAATAGCCGCTCGAGCCCCTTCTCACCAAACCCAAGCGCCGGCGACATCATTCGCGCCCGGGCGCGTTCGCGCAGCGCAATTTGTCCGACGAGTTCGTCTCCCGCGAGACCAAAAGCTTGCGTTGGCGACAATACCGCATGGATCGCCGCCGCCGCCGCATAAAGCGGAAGCCGGTGCAAGTGCGAGAGATTCAGCCAATCCTCCGCGCCTTGGAGACCGGGCAACGCCATTTCCATGCGTTTGGTGAAATTCCTGGCCGCCTCCGCGATGAGAGCCTTGCCATCCGAGATGCTGAGCGGGCCCGGAGCGGCAATTTCCTGTCGACCAAACCTCCCCTTCAGAACCGCCGTCTCGGGCTCCCATTCCGCGAACGAGCGTCGGGACAGAAAAACGATGCGGATCGGATAGGGGGCCGTGACAAGCTCCGCGAGCCTGCCGAGCAATGCCTTCGTGCGCTCCGGTTGCTCCTCGGGATAGTCGAGAATGAGGAAAAGGCCCTTGAGCGACTCGCCCCTCACTACGAAGTCGCTCGCGGAATCGAGAAATCCGGCGAGCCAGCCCTCGTGTTTCAAAATCTCGGCCGCCGTAGCCGCCAGTCGCGTCTTGCCTACGCCGCCTTGCCCGGTGATGAGCCGCGCGAGAGGCCTGTGGGTGTCCGTACGCGCCCAAGCCAGAATGGCCTTCAGCTCGCCCTCGCGCCCGTAAAGGGTTTCCACCAGCCGGAAATCCCAATGCAACAGGCTGAATAGATTCGGCCAGCTCTCCTCGAACGCGTCTTCGAGCGGAAACCAGTTAAGGGTCGGCTCCGCCAAAACCGGCCGAATTGCGTCGGAACCGGCCGGCTGAATGACGGTAAAGGCGAAGCTTTGGTGGAGCGCCCCAATTTGGGTCGCTCCGTATGTGGCTAGCCCGGTGATCGGAGCAGCGGCGAGGGCGTCGGCCGCTGCTGCCCCTATTTTGTCGAAGGATTGCCGACCGACATGTTCGTCGCGACAAACTTATCGACTTTCGCTTCCTCGATCCTGACCCCCACGCCGCTCGCGACACGAAGGCCGCTGAAGTCGGCTTCGAGAGCCGTCAAGCGCCCGATGTCCATGCCTGTCGCGGGGGCGTTTTCTTTCAGTCTGGCGATCAACGCTTCCGCCAACGGTCGCAGCGAATTTCGCTCGTCCTCCGGTTCGCCGTCGATGATCTCGGCGATGACGGCTTGCCGTCCCTTTGAAGCTGGCGCCGCTTCGAGCGCCGCAACTTCGGCCCCGGCCCGGCGCGGAAGCTTTTCCTTGAGCGCTTTGTACGCGTCCTTGACGGCCTCCCCTACCGCGCTTTTCAGCACCGCCTCGGCCCCCATGCCGAGCGCGAACGAAACGAGCGTACCAATCGTAAAGGGATCGGACATGTTCGACCTGTCTCCTGGCTCGACGGAAACCGATTGCCAGAAATTCAGTTGGATGCAAATGCGCTTTCTGTTGGTGCATTGTTACGTGAAGTCGGCTCGGACGCAAGGGGGGCGATCAATGGGCGCCGACCGGCTGACGTTGCTTCTCAAGAAACCATTGCCGGGAATTTACGAAAGGCGAAAGTCATGATATTCTGAAATAGGAAACGCGGGCGTCGCCTCGCCGACGGGCCCAGAAATTTGCAGAAAGGCGTTCTGGCCTTGCAAGACTTGCAAGCCGTTGAATTCACTCAAAACCGCCAAGGAAATGTTGGGAAAAAGTTGCAAGAAAAAGGGCTGGATTTGCATGGGCTTGGCGAAAAGCTTGGAAAGTTTTGGGTTTGCGCCCGGCCAAGGCGGTGGGATGCCGGTGAAAGCTTGTCATTCCCGCGAACGCGGGAATCCAGGGGGCAGGGCGCCAAAGCTTGAAGTTTCCTGCCTTGCGTCACTGGCGCCGGTTCCCTGTCGGAGACCTTCGGGCAGCTCACGGGTTTCCCGCGTTCGCGGCAATGACAAGACGGCGGGAGCCCCTCACGACACCTCACTGCCCATGATGTGGTTCCTCACCACCGGATAGATCTGCGTGTCCCACCTTCGCCCGTTGAACACGCCGTAATGCCCGACGCCGGCCTGCAAGTGGTGGGTCTTCATGTAGGGGCGCAAGCCGGTGCAGAGGTCCTGGGCGGCCAGCGTCTGGCCGATGGAGCAGATGTCGTCCTTCTCGCCTTCGACGGTCAGCAGGAAGGTGCGCTTGATGGCGCGCGGGTCGATCTTGCGGCCCTTGAACGTCATTTCGCCCTTGGGCAGCAGGCAGCGCTGGAACACCTGATCGATGGTCTCCAGATAAAAATCCGCGGTCATGTCCATGATCGCGAAATATTCCTGGTAGAAGTCCTTGATCGACTCCGCCTTCGCGTCGTCCCCGTCGACGCGCGCGTTGAACATGTCGGTGAACGCCTTGGTGTGGCGCTCCTGGTTCATGCTCATGAACGCCGAGAGTTGCAGGAAGCCGGGATAGACCCGCCGGCCGCGGCCCGGGTGTTTCCAGGGAACGACGCCGATCAGGTTGTCGCGAAACCACGAGAACGGCTTCTCGTTGGCGAGCTGGTTGACCTTGTTGGGGGCGATGCGCACGTCGATCGGGCCGGCCATCAGGGTCAGGCTCGCTGGCTGGTGATTCGCGCCGTCCATCGCCATCACAGCGGTGGCGGCGAGCGCCGAGACGCAGGGCTGGCATACCGCGACCACATGGCACTCGTCGCCGATGTGGGAAATGAAGTCGATGATGTGCTGGGTGTATTCGTCGAGGCCGAAGCGCCCGTGTTCCATTTTGACATCGCGCGCGTTCAGCCAGTCGGTGATGTAGACCTGATGATCGCGCAACAGGGTCTTGATCGTGCCGCGCAACAGCGTGGCGAAATGGCCCGACATCGGCGCGACCAGCAGCACCTTCGGATCGTCGGCCCCGCCTTCCTTCTGAAAATGCAGCAGTTCCGCGAACGGCGTCCGCATCGCCACGGTTTCCCGCACCGCTCGCTTCTCGCCGCGGATCTCGATGTCCCGGATCGCGTAGTCGGGGCGCGCGTGCGTATAACCCGCGAGCGCGACGACTTCGTAATAGGCGGCCATCCGCTTGAGCGGCGACGCATAGGATTGTCCTGTCCAGGCGGAAAGGATCGCCTGGGCGCCTGCCGACAGCCTCCGGACATTGTCGCCGACATCGGCCATGCTTTGATAGGCGTCATACAACATTACACGGCCCAAGCCCTTGGTGTATTTTACTGCAAGCGATATGCCATGGCATATCGTTTGCTCGACGATTGCAAGCGCGCCTTTGGATCGATAGGCCCGTCGGCGGAGGAGATGGTGAAATGGCGCGAACGACGCTGAGCCTCAGTAGCAAGAATTATTCCTCCTGGTCGCTTCGCGGCTGGCTGATGTGCAAGCTGGCGGGCCTGGATTTCGACGAAATCATCGTCCATCCCGACGACGCCGACGCACGCGCGGAAATCCTGCTGCTTTCGCCCTCGATACTGGTGCCTTGCCTCACTTACGAAAAGGCAAAGATCTGGGACACGCTCGCGATCGGGGAGTTCCTGAACGAAATTGCGCCAGACAAGGCGCTGTTGCCCAAGGAATGGGCGAAACGCGCGCATTGCCGATCGATCTGCGGCGAGATGCATTCGGGCTTCGTCTCTTTGCGGCAGGCGCTGCCGATGAACATCAAGGCGCAGTTTCCGCACTTCAAGATCTGGTCGAAGGCCCGCGCCGACATCGAGCGGATCGCCGCGATCTGGCGCGAATGTCTCGGGGCCTATGGCGGACCCTATCTGTTCGGCGAAATCACGCTCGCCGATGCGATGTATGCTCCGGTGGTAAGTCGCTTCCGAACCTACGGCGTCGAGTTGGAGCCGGGCTTGCGCGCTTACGCCGAGCGGATCTGGAACCTGCCGGCGATGGAAGAATGGCGCGCCGCCGCGATCGCCGAAAAAGAAGAGATCGAGGAACTCGAGGTGGAATTCTGAGCCGCCCGACGCAGCGCATTGCGAGTGAGAACTTAACGTAAACGCAAGCCCTCGCGGATAATCTCTCTGGGGTAAGCGTGTGAGTCCTCGTGGAGTGCGTGATGTCGGCGTTGGCGAACGGAGGGCGCGTAAGCACGCTCGATCTGCGGCGAGAGATTTTCGGCGACCACAGGGACCCCAGCCGCGCGGACGTGCAAAAGCTGTTGACCGTCGGCCGAGCCGAGGGCGCGGATCCGCAATTCGCCGAGTTGCTCGCCGAAGTCGCGCTCGATGTGTTCGTCACCCAGGTCGACCCCTCCGGCTACATCACCGACGCAGACGCGGCATGGTTGATCGAGCGGCTCGCCGGCGGCGGCGGGTTGGCCTGCCCCGCCGAGTTCGGCCTGCTCGAAACCCTTCTCGGCCACGCCGTGAACGTGCCTTCCGCCCTGACCGACTTCGCCATTCGCGAGGTCGAAAAAGCGATCCTGACCGGGCGGCGCGATGCTTTCGGCGGCCAGGATCGCGAGCCCGGAATCGTCACCCTGTCCGATGTCGAGGCCCTGCGCGCCCTGGCGTTCGCGCCGACGCGTGGGCATTCGATGCACGTCGACCGCGCCACCGCCGAAGCCCTGTTCGATATCGCCCACGCCACCGCCACCGCCGACAACGCGCCCGAATTCGTCGAATTCTTCGCTCGCGCCATCGGAAATCATCTCATGGGCGCGGATTTTCTGGGGACCCCCGACGCGTCGGAAGTTCTCTCCGCCGAGTCGGAGTTGGCCAAGCCCGGCGGTTTTGGCGCCTTCCTTTCGGCGGTGTTCCAGGGACCGCGCGACTTCCGCGTCGCCAGGGAGGCGATAGGCGACGCGCAAGAGGACGAAGATCGCGCCTTCAACGCCGCGACGGACGCGCAGCTCGACGCCGCCTCGCATATCCAACCCGATGCCGCGACATGGGTGATCGCGCATTTGACACGGGGCGGTGAGCTCACTGCGGCGGAGCGGCGCTTGCTGGCGTTCCTGCGCGACGAGGCCGCTTCCGCCCCGCCCGAACTCGAAGCGCTCTACGCCCAGGCGGCCTGACCGAGGTCAGTCGCCCGCCAGCCTTTCGATCGCGTCGGCGTAGGGCATGCTCGGCTGAGCGCCGGCCTTGGTGCAGGCGAGGCTCCCCGCGGCGAGGCCGCGTCTCAGCGCCGCCGCAAAACCGAGGCCGCGATCGAGCGCGGCGGCGAAAGCGCCGACGAACGTATCCCCCGCCGATGTGGTGTCGACCACGGTCACCTCGGGCGCCGGGGCCTGATAGCGCCGCCCCTCGGCGAACACCAAGGCGCCGGCCGCGCCCAGCGTGACGAGGGTCGCGACACCGTAGCGCACGTCGATTTCGGCGGCGACGGCCTCCAGATCGCCGGAGAGGCCGAGCCCAGCGCCGACGATCGCCGCCTCGTGCTCGTTGACGACGAGATAGTCGAGATGGGACAGCAATTCCGGGGAAACCGCGCCCGCCGGCGCCGCGTTGAGCAGGACGCGCGCGCCGCATCCCCGCGCCGCCGCCGCCGCGGCTTCCACTTGCGCGATCGGAACCTCGCGCTGCAGAAGCAGAATGTCGCCCGCGGCCAGTCCGGTCGTCGCCAGTTGCGCGGCGCGCGCTTCGGCGTTCGCGCCGGAGGCGACGACGATGGCGTTCTCGCCGTGGGGGTCGACCGTGATGAAGGCCGCGCCCGTCGGCCTGGGCACGGCTCGGCATGCCGAGAGGTCGACGCCGTCGGCCTTCAGCAGCGAAATCGCTGTCTCGGCGAAGCCGTCCATGCCGTAAGCGCCGACCAGCGCCACCTGGGCGCCCGCGCGGCGCGCCGCGAGCGCCTGATTCGCGCCCTTCCCGCCCGGGATAGCCAGATAATCGCCGCCTAGCACCGTCTCGCCGGGCGCGGGGATGCGCTCGGCGCGGGTAACCAGATCGATGTTGATGGAGCCGAAAACGACGATCATGATCCCTCGCGGTTCACTTTTTCATTCGCGCCAGCAGGCTCGAAGTGTCCCAGCGCCCGCCGCCCATCTTCTGCACTTCGGCGTAGAACTGATCGACCAGCGCGGTCGCCGGCAGGCTCGCGCCGTTGCGGCGCGCCTCGTCGAAGCAGATGCCGAGGTCCTTGCGCATCCAGTCGACGGCGAAGCCGAAGCTGTATTCGTTGGCGATCATGGTCTTGTGACGGTTCTCCATCTGCCAGGACTGCGCGGCGCCCTTGGAGATCACATCGATGACGAGTTGCGGGTCGAGCCCGGCTTTTTCGGCGAAATAAAGGCCTTCGGAAAGACCCTGGACCAAGCCGGCGATGCAGATCTGGTTGACCATTTTGGTCAGCTGTCCGGCTCCCGGGCCGCCCATCCGTCGGCAGGACTTGGCGAAAGCCGCAATGATCGGCTCGGCCGCCGTATAGTCCGGCTCGCCGCCGCCGCACATGACCGTCAGCGCCCCATTTTCCGCGCCGGCCTGTCCGCCCGAAACGGGCGCATCGACGAAGCCGAGGCCAAGTCTCCCGGCTTCCGCGTGCAGCTCGCGCGCGACATTGGCGGAAGCCGTCGTGTGGTCGACGAAGATGGCGCCGGGCTTCATCCCGGCGAAGGCGCCGTTCGGCCCGAGCGTTATCGATCTGAGATCGTCATCGTTGCCGACGCAGGCGAAAATGAAGTCGCAGCCGACCGCGGCTTCCATCGGCGTCGGCGCGCTGTCGCCGCCGTATCGGGCGACCCAGGCGCGGGCCTTTTCCGGCGTCCGGTTGTAGACGGTGACGCCATGTCCTCCGCGTTTGGCCAGATGCCCCGCCATCGGGGAACCCATGACACCCAGGCCCAGAAACGCCAATCGCGCCAAGCTCGCCTCCTGATTCGTCGCCGCCAAAGTCGATGCGGCTGAGGCACTATAGCGCGCTTGGGCGCTGGAGGTTAGCCGCTCCCCGGGACGTTGCGTCATCGACCGCCAGATTGGCGTTCCGCCACAATCCTGCTACTCCCTTTGTATAGTACGGGAAAGATTGCGCCCATGTCGCTTCTTGCGGGCGGACGGCGAGTTGGATTTACAAGCGGGAGACGCTTCGAATGGGTTCGCCGCGCCGCGATGTTTTGAAGGGGCTGGGACTGGCCGCGCTAGGGCTGGGCGTGTCGACTCCGGCGGCGGCTCAGGGCGCGCCGACGGTCACTTGGCGCCTCGCCTCCAGTTTTGTGCCGACGCTCGATCTCATCTACGGCGGCGCGGAAACCTTTGCCAACGCCGTCGCCGAACTCACCGAGGGGCGTTTTACCATCCAGGTTTCACCGGCCGGCGAGATCGCGCCGGCGCTGGAGACGCTCGACGCGGTCGCCGGAGGCAAGGCCGATTGCGCGCATACCGCGCTCTCCTACTACTGGAACAAGGACCCGACCTTCATCTTTGCCTCCTCCACGCCGTTCGGCATGAACGCGCGCCAGCACAATGCCTGGCTGAGCGAGGGCGGCGGCGGCGAATTGATCGACGAATTGCTCGCCGACCGAAAGGTCTTTGCGCTGCCCGGCGGCAACACTGGCGGCCAGATGGCCGGCTGGTTCCGAAAGGAAATCCGCACCAGCCAGGATTTCGCCGGTATGAAGATGCGTATCGGCGGCTTTGCCGGAAAGGTTTTCCAGACGCTCGGCGCGGAGCCCGCGATGCTGCCGAAAGACGGCATCCTGCCCGCGCTCGATTCCGGCGGTCTCGACGCCTTCGAATGGGTCGGCCCCTACGACGACGAGAAATTCGGCGCCGGCAAGGACGCCGCAAAGACGCCGATCTCCAAATCCGCCCCCTATTATTATTATCCGGGCTGGTGGAAGGGCGGAATGCAGATGCATTTCGTCGTCTCCAAGGAGAAGTTCGACGCCCTGCCCAAGTCCTATCAGGCGGCGGTGCGGGCCGCGGCGCAGATCGCCAATCGCTCGGTGCTGGAGAAATACGACGCCAACAATCCCGGCGCGCTGAAGCGGCTGGCGATCGGCGGCGCCCAGTTGCGGCTGTTCCCGCAGGAGGCGATCGAGGCCTGTTACAAGACCGCCACGGACCTCTACACCCAACTCGGCGCCGACGACCCGCGCTTCAAGAAGGTCGCCGACGCCTATTTCAACTTCCGCTCGGACCAATATTTGTGGTGGCAGGTGGCGGAATATTCATTCGACAATTTCATGATCCGGCAGAGACGCGCGCATTCGTGAGGGGGGCGGTTCCCATGGGCGCCAGGATAAGCCGGGCGCCCTCCGTCATCCCCGTGCTCGCCACGGGCATGGCAGTGATTTGCGAGCAAATCACTGCCATCGCGCCATCGCAGAAAAGCTTCCGAATGGGTGACTACACCGCGACGTCAACGATTGGCTCGCCAATCGTGGGGGGGTGGGCGGGACTGGGCCCGGCGATGACGGAAATGGCGGTTGATTACCTCAGAAAACCGCCATCCTGGCGCGTATGCGCCATGAGGCGATGACGGCGACCGCGGAAGGGAAACGGCTCAAATCCGCCGAGCTCGCGCTCAAGGGGACCGATCCTGGCGCGCCGACGCACATAGGCTTCACCTGCAAAAAAAAGACCCACCTCCGGTATTTTCGAAACATGAAAGCCATGATATTCTGAAAGAGGATTGATGACCTTGCGGCTCCCTGCGCCCGTCAGCGAGCATCGTCTGGACGTCCCCGAGGGGCAAGAAATTTGGAGAAAATGAAATCGGGCTTGGTGGGCTTGCAAGTTATTGAAATCACTCAATATCGCCAAAGAAATCTTTGGAATAGCTTGCAGAAAAAAGCGCTAAATTTGCGGAAAGTTGCAAAAAATTTGCAAAAAGGCTTGGAGGAAAGGGGAGGGCATAGGCGCTAGGATAAGCCCGACACGCTCCGTCATGCCCGCGCTTAACCTAGCGCCAATGGGGGCGGTTCCTTACCGCAAATGCGTCGCCCGCGCCCACCAACTCGGCCGCTCGGCCTTCACCTTCCGCGCCCCGCGAACCAGCGCCGCGCGGTCGCTGAACAACGCGAAACACGTGGCGCCGGAACCGGACATGCGCGCGAGCCGCGCGCCCTCCAATGAGGCGAGGAATTGCAGCGTCTCCGCGATTTCCGGCGCGACCTTGATCGCCGCCGGCTGCAGGTCGTTGCGCGAGGCGCGAAGGTTTTCCCAACGGCCGCCGCCGCCGGCAAAATCGACGGCGGGCCCGAAATCGGCCGAGGCGCCGCGTTCCAGGCCGAGCTCCGCGAACACGCGCGGCGTCGGCGTCGGGACGCCGGGATTGACGAGCAGGGCCGGCAAGGGCGTCCAATCGAGCGGCGGGCCGATCCGGTCGCCGACGCCTCGCATAACCCGCGCTCGCGGTTGCAGGCAGACGGGAACGTCAGCGCCGGTTTTCCGCGCCGCTTCGACAAGCCTGGGGTCGTCGAGGGAAACGCCGTTATGATCGGCAAGGGCGCGCAAGGCCGCCGCCGCGTCGGATGAGCCGCCGCCCAGGCCCGCGGCCACAGGGAGTTTTTTGCGCAAGCGAAAACGCCCCAGCCGCAACCCGGGAACTTCGGCGGCAAAGGCGCGCGCGCCCTTCAGCACCAGATTGTCGTCGTCTGGGCCGGCCGCGATGGCTGTCGGCCCCTCCACGGTCAGCCCGAGTTCCTCGTCGGGCGAAAACGCCAGAAGGTCGCCGACACAAGCGAATGCGACGAGACTTTCGAGTTCGTGATAGCCGTCGATGCGCCGCCCGAGCACATGCAGCGAGAGATTGACCTTGGCGGGCGCCCGCCAGAGCGCTGCGTTCAAACTCAACCGCCCGGTTTCGTCGCCTCGCCGGAGGCCGACGGAGGCGGGCCCGCGTCCGTCGTCAGGTCAGGCAGGCCGTTTTCGATCTTCTTCAGGATGTTGGGCAGATCCTCGGGGTCCGGCTCCATGTCGCGCGCGTGATTCCATTGGAAATGCGCTTCGGTCTTGCGCCCGACGCGCCAATAGGCGTCGCCCAGATGGTCATTGACGACGGGATCGCCCGGCTTGAGTTCTATGGCGCGCTCAAGTTGTTGCGTCGCCTCGGCGTAATGGCCGAGTTTGAAATGCGCCCAGCCCAGGCTGTCGACGATATAGCCGTCGGTCGGCTTCAGATCGACCGCGCGCTGCAACATCTTGAACGCCTCGTCGAGATTCATGCCCTGGTCGACCCAGGAATAGCCGAGATAATTGAGCACCAACGGCTGATCGGGGAAGAGTTCGAGCGCCTTCTTGAAATCGGCCTCGGCCTTCGGCCAGTCCTTGATCCGCTCGAAACAGATTCCACGGAAATAGTAGAGGGTCCAGCGGCCCTTGTCGGGCGAGGGGATCAGCGCGATCGCCTTGTCATAGGACTTCGCCGCGTCGTCGAACTTTTTCGCCGAGCGTTGCAGACTGCCTAGCGAACTCCAGGCGTCGGGATCCTCGGGGTGCTCGGCGACGATGGCGTTCATCCGCTTCATCGCCTCGTCGCCGTGTCCCGCTTCATCGAGGATCATCGCGACCTGGATTTCCGAACTCTCGCGCATCGGCGAGGTCTTGGGCACGCTTTCGTAGGCCTTGATCGCCGCTTCCGGCTGCTTCATGTCGGCAAGCAGATTGGCGACCGTCACCGCCGCCAGATCGTGGTCGGGGCGCAGAATCAGCGCGAGCCTGAGGTAGATCAGCGAGGCGAGTTCGTCGCCCTGGCGCGTGGAATTGGCGCCGCCCAGCCCATAGAGCGTCTCCGCGGCGCCGTCTCGCGCATTAGGCACCGCAGCGGCGATCGGCTTGCCCGCATTGAGGTCTGCGAGCGCGGCGACGATGATCGGATGGTTTGGGATCAGCTTGCTGAATTCGTCGTAGACCGCCTTTGCGCCCTCGACGTCGTTGTGTCGCGCGAGGAACCGCGCATAGGCGTCGGCGAGCCGCAGCGTATTCTTGTCGCCATCATAGGCGAGCTTCAACCGACGGCGGGCTTCGACAGGGTTGCCCAGCGCGTCGGCGATCAGCCCGGCGTGATAGTCCTTGAACACCTGCAGGTTGGGGTCCGAGATACGGTCGATCGCGTCGAGAGCGCGCTTTAGGTCGCCGTTTCCGGCCCAGGTCCAGGCGATGAGCAGGCTCGTCGTCACGTCACGCGCCTTGCCCGCGTCGCCCACCGTCAGTTGCGCGCGCGCCGCCGACCATTGCCCGTCCGAGATCGCGCGCGTGGCCAAGGCCAGGCGGGCGAGACTGTTGCCGGGATCGCGGCTGATAAGCCGCTCGGCAAGCGAAAAACCGCTGGTCGCATCGCCATTGGCGATCGCCGAAGCGAAGGAGCGCTCCAGCAGATCGAGGTTGCGGGGGTCGGCCCGCAAGGTTTCGCGGAAATAAAGCGAGGCGGCGGCGGAGTCGCGGTCGGCGCTGGCAATCAAGGCGGATAGATAATTGCCCGATTGGGTATTGCCGATCTCGAGGCGATCCTCCGTCGCCGCCGAGGCGGAGAGAGCCAAACCAATATATGCGCCTGCCGCAATTACGACGGCGTGCGTTAAATTCCAGGTGGATTGCGGCACTCTTGCGTTTCCCGTGCTGCCGCGAAACCGCGGAGGTCTGTGAATCGTCCTTATAACTTGATTTGCCCGGCGAGGAAACCAAGGGGACGCACGCGCTCACATATCCGGATAATTCGGGCCCCCGCCGCCCTCCGGGGGTGTCCAGGTTATGTTGTGGGCGGGGTCCTTGATGTCGCAAGTCTTACAGTGCACGCAGTTTTGCGCGTTGATGACGAAGCGCGGGTCCGTGCGCTTGACCTCGTCGGCGTAGACGATCTCGTAGACGCCCGCGGGACAATAGAGCCGCGCCGGCTCGCCGTAGCGCGGCAGGTTGTCCCGCACCGGCGCGCCGGGGTCGGCCAAGTGCAAATGCACCGGCTGGTCCTCTTCGTGGTTGGTGTTCGACAGGAACACGGAAGAGGATTTGTCGAATGAGATTTTGCCGTCGGGCTTGGGATAGACGATAGGCTTGACTGCGGAGAGCAGCGACAGGCTGTCGCTGTCCGCCTTGGCGTGCTTCATCGTGCCGAACACCGAGGCCCCGAGAAGTTCGTTCGTCCACATGTCGAGCCCGGCGAGCGGCACGCCGATCGCCAGGCCGAGATGCGCCCACAAAGGTTTGACGTTGCGCACCTTGTAGAGGTCGCGGCCGATTTCGGACGACCGCCATCCGTCCTCGTAAGCGACGAGTTCGTCGTTGGCGCGGCCTGCGGCAAGCGCCGCATGTGTCACCTCGGCCGCCTGAATTCCGGACAGCACGGCGTTATGCGAGCCCTTTATGCGGGCAAAATTGACGAAGCCGGCCGAGCAGCCGAGCAGCGCGCCGCCGGGGAACGACAGGCGCGGGACCGATTGCCAGCCGCCGGAGGAAATGGCGCGGGCGCCATAGGCCAGCCGCTTGCCGCCTTCGAACGTTTCGCGGATGAGCGGATGGGTCTTGTAACGCTGGAACTCGTCGAACGGAGAAAGCGTCGGGTTGGTGTAGTTGAGATGCACCACGAAACCGACGGAGACCAGATTTTCGTCATAGTGATAGAGGAACGAGCCGCCGGTCGCACCACTGCCGAGCGGCCAGCCGAACGTATGCAACACCTTGCCGGAGCGGAATTTTCCAGGGTCGATCTGCCAGACTTCCTTGAGGCCGATGCCGAATTTGGCCGGGCTGGCGTTGGAGTCCAGCTTGAACTTGGCGATCAGTTGCTGGGCGATCGACCCCCGCGCGCCTTCGGCGATAAGTACATATTTACCGCGTAATTCCATGCCGCAGGTGAAGGTATCCTTGCGCTGGCCGTCGCGGCCGACGCCCATGTCGCCGGTCGCTATGCCGACGACGGCGCCGCTTCCGTCATAGAGGACTTCCGTCGCCGCGAAGCCAGGATAGATCTCGACGCCCAGAGCCTCGGCGCGCGCCGCCAGCCAGCGGGTCGTCGCGCCGAGCGAGCCGATAAAATTGCCGTGGTTGTTCAATAACTTCGGCATCGGCCAATTTGGTATCGTGATGCCCCCGGATGGGCCGAGCACGCGGAAATGATCCTCGGTGACGGCGGTCTTGAGCGGCCGGTCCGGATCCTCGCGCCATTCTGGCAAAAGTTTGTCGAGGCCGATCGGATCGACGACGGCGCCAGAGAGGATATGCGCGCCGACCACCGAGCCCTTCTCGACGATGACGATCGTCCGGTCCGGATCGAGTTGCTTCAGCCGGATCGCGGCCGATAGGCCCGCCGGCCCCGCGCCGACGATGACGACGTCGTATTCCATCGACTCCCTGGCGGGCAGATCGCTCTCGTCGGTCATACAGGTTTCCCTAGCGCGGCGGCTCGCCTAGTTCTTACTCGAGTTGCCACCTCAATTGCCGGGCTCGACGCGCGACGTCAAGCGATGGTTCGTCGCGGCGGCCCTTCGTGATAGGGTGCCGCCCTATGGCGCCGTCTGGATTTTCCATGAACCTGTCCGAAGGGAGATACATGCCGCTTGCCGCCGATCGCGCGGCGGAGTTGCTGCGCTGGTGGAAAGACGCCGGCGTCGACTTCGTGCTCGACGAAGCGCCTCACGATCGATTCGCCGAAATCCCTGCGCCCCGCGCCTCCCAGCCGCAGATTGAGACGCCTGCGTCGGTCGACAGCGGCGAGCCGAAACCGCGGCGTCTTCCGGTCGCCGCGCCGAGATTGTCGCCGACGGCGACCGCGCCCGACGACGCGACTCGCACGGCGACCGAGGCGGCGGCGGCGGCCGGGACGCTCGATGAGTTGCGTCGGGAGCTTGAGCATTTCGAAGGCTGCGCCCTCAAGGCGACCGCGACGCAACTGGTCTTCGCCGACGGCGCGCCCGACGCGTCCGTCATGCTCGTGGGCGAGGCGCCCGGCGGCGACGAGGACCGTATCGGCAAGCCGTTCGTCGGCCGAGCCGGCCAATTGCTCGACCGTATGCTGGCCTCGATCGGCCTCGACCGTGGCAAGGTCTACATCGCCAATTGCGTGCCCTGGCGGCCGCCGGGCAATCGGACGCCGACCCAGCAAGAGACGCAAATCTGCCTGCCCTTCATCCGCCGGCAGATCGAACTCGCCAACCCGAAGCTCATCGTCTGTCTGGGCGGTTCGGCGATGACGACGCTGCTCGGCATCGAGGGGATTACGCGCGCTCGGGGGAAGTGGCGGGACTATGCCCTGGATGAGCGTCGCGCGATTCCCGCGCTCCCGATGCTGCATCCCGCCTATCTTCTCAGGCAGCCGAGCGCCAAGCGCTGGGCCTGGATGGATCTGAGAAAACTTCGCAATGCGATCGAGGACGGCTATCGAGTTGGCTGAGGCCAGCCGTCGTCGATGAAACCTGCGGCGGACAGCCACGCCTCGACGCTGCCATCGACCTGACTGGCGACGGCGAATCCGAAACCACGCCGGGTAAAGACGGCGACCGTCATCCCGCCCACCGACTCGGAGCGAATGGCGCTCGAGGCCGGCGCGTCAAAAGGCTCGACCAAAACCCCCAATGGGCGCTTCTCCTTGCCTTCGAGCAGGATCAGCACGGCTTCGCCCTGAAGCCCCGGAACGCGCTTGGCGCCTCGCAAAGTCCAACCCAACGGGGCCACCCATTCGGACAAGCGGACGGCAAGGAATTGCGGCCCCAGCGCGCGCGAGAGATCCGAGCTGGCGCCGTTGTGAAAGTCCAGCCCGGCCGCGGGCGACGCCGAGAAGGCGCGAAAGGCCGATGCGCCGGTTTCCGCTAGCGCATCCCGAGGAGCATGCGCCATGGCGCTCGGGAACAGTGCGACGCCCATCAATACGAACGCGGCTCGTGTCGCCGGTCGGCGCAGCCAGGACATCCATTTCGGCCCGGCGCGCTCGCCCGTCCGGGTCCGCGCAGTCAAGCGAACGGTGGGTTCGATCGATTCGCCGCGGATCGGCGTCACAAGGCTCGGCGGCGCAGGCGGCGCCGCGGGGCTGACGCGCAGGCTGCTCGGACGTGGGTCTCGTCCCGGCGCGCCGAAGGCCGAGCGGATCGCCTCGCCCTGCGCCCGCCACAACTCCACTCGGCGCCGCATATCTTCGTCATGCCGCAGGCGGGCTTCGAAGGCTTTGCGTTCCTCTGATGTCAGGCAATTGTCGACATAGGCATGAGCGTCGATCGCGGGCGCCCTGTCCTTCACTTCACGATCCGCAAATGCGGCGATCGATTCCAAGGCTCGGGAAACGCCTCATTTTCGGCCGTCAGGCACGAGGAAAGCCGCGTGCGCGCCTTCTCCAGGCGGTCGAAGAATTGGTTCAGCGACAGGTCCAGAACTTCAGCCGCTTCGCGATGGGCGAACCCGCCAATCACCACGAGTAGCAGCGCTTCGCGTTGTTCGAGCGGCAAAGCGCGAACGGAGGCGGCCACCTTCCGTTCGCCGCGAACCGGCACGCCATCCGACCAGGCCGAATCGTTTTCCTCGTTGGCGAATCTGCGGACGTGGCGTCGGTGCAGGTCGACGAAACGGGAGAACAAAGCCGTCTGCCGACGTGGCTCAAGACGACCGGAACTCCCGACGACGCCGACCCGGGCCTGCCGAATCAGCCGATCGACTAGTTGAGTTACTTGAGATTCGGTCAGGAATTGCCGCTCATCGCGCACCAAAGCGCGCCCGAAACAACGCAGGAGCGCAAGGTCGTCGAAATCGGCTTCGGGTATCGACATGTCGTTGAGCCGAATTTGTAAATTTCTATTAACCTGTTTTAATCCCTGTCGGCGCCCGGTCCAAGGGAAATATAGCAGGTTCCACACATTTTGGTAACTGCCCAGGTACCCCCCGATTTGAGCGAGAAAATCGCTCCGTGAGGCAGCGAACGCCTATGCCGATTCGGCTTTGTTCGCGACCCGATTCCATTTCGTTCTCAAGACGCCACCGCCCAATCTTGCCTTGGGTCTCAAAAATCGGGGGTACCTGGGCAGTTACACATTTTGTTATGTCCGACGACCCCGCCGAGACTTCCCTTACGCGGCCCGCGAGGCTAAGGGATTGCGCCGCTGGAACCATTTGGGATGACGGGACGAAGCATGAAAGAGGCGAATTCTGCCGGAGCCATGCAAGGCCTCAAGGGCATTATCCTAGGAGTCGCGAACAGCAGATCGATCGCGTACGGGATCGCCAAGGCCGTCCGCGCCGCGGGAGCGGAGATCGCGCTAACTTTTCAGGGCGACGCCCTCGAGAAGCGGGTCCGACCTTTGGCGGCGGAACTCGGTGCGACGGTGCTCGGCCATTGTGACGTGACCGACGGCAAGACGATCGACGCAGTGTTCGCGGAAGCCGAAAAGCTTTGGGGCGGCATCGATTTCGTCGTCCATTGCATCGCTTTCGCCGACAAGGATCAACTGACCGGTCGCTACATCGAGACGACGGAGGACAATTTCAACAAATCCCTGGCGATTTCTTGTTATTCCTTCACCGCCATCGCCCAGCGCGCCGAAAAGCTGATGCGCAAGGGCGGCTCGATGCTGACGCTGACTTATTACGGCGCCGAGAAATGGATGCCGCATTACAACGTGATGGGCGTGGCCAAGGCGGCGCTGGAGGCGAGCGTGCGTTACCTCGCCGCCGATCTCGGCACCAACAACATCCGCGTCAATGCGATCTCGGCCGGCCCGATCAAAACGCTTGCGGCGTCGGGCATCGGCGACTTCCGCTACATCCTGCGCTGGAATGAATACAACGCGCCGCTCCGACGCAGTGTGACGATCGACGAGGTCGGCCAAAGCGCAGTCTACCTGCTCTCGCCGATGTCGCTCGGCGTCACCGGCGAGATCCTGCATGTCGACGCCGGCTACCACATCGTCGGCATGAAGCACCCCGACGCGCCCGACGTCACTGTCGTCGGTAATTGACGCCCATCGCTGCTTTTTGAAAAGCCAACCCTGAGAACAGGGCAAGCGCGGCATGGCAGACGCCGTTCTGCCAAAACAGCGCCGAGGGTCCGAAATTGCGCATCGCCACCGAGGCGATCGCCGGCGAAGCGATCGCAGCGGTGCAATACACGAACAACAGCCCGGCCGAAATCAGCACCATTTCATGCGATTGGGCGCCGTCGTTGGCGATCGAGGCGGTGAGCATGTAGAGCGTGAATGTCGTCAAGCCGACGAGAAAGCCCGAGGCGATCAATGGCGCGCCCGTCGGCGCGATCACGGCGAGCGCGATTTCCATTGCCGCGCCTGCCGCCATAGTCACTGCCATGATCAGGCGGCGGTCGACGCGATCGGAAAGCCGGCCGACCGGATAAACCCCCAGCGCCGAGCCGATGACGATGGCGGACGTGAACAGCGGCACCTTGCCCGGCGTGACGCCGATCTGCAGCGCATAGACAGGCGCCAGCGAGATCGAGGCCCCATTGCAGGCGCCGGCGATGAAAGCGCCCGCGAGCGAGACCGGCGCGAGCTTGCGGATCGCGGCGAGATCGACCCGCACCACGCTCGGCAGTTCCGGCGCGTCCGCCTTGGTCAGCGCCAGCGGCACGATGGAGAGCGCATAGAACGCCGACCCCACGGCGAACGGCAGAAAGGTCGTCGGATCCAGGCCGCCCATCAGCAATTGGCCGGTCGACGACGCGCAAAAGTTGACGATCTGATAGATGGCGTAGAGCGCGCCGCGATTGGCGTTGCTGGCGCTGCCGTTGATCCAGGATTCGATGATCGCGTAGACGCCGGCCAGCACGAAGCCGACCAAGGCCCGCGAAATCAGCCAAGCCGCCGGAAATTCGAGCGTGGGTAGAAGGTCGATCGCCACTCCGCCGATCGCGACGAAAGCCGCGAAGGCCCTTATATGGCCTACTCGGCGGACCAGCGCCGGCGTCTTCAGCGCCCCGGCGAGCATTCCGGCGAAATAGGCCGAGCCCAGCAAGCCGACGGCGAGATCGCCGAACCCGTCGAGCGAGGCTCGCACGGGCGCGACGACGGAAACCAACGCATTGCCGCTGACCAGCAGAAACACGGAGGAAAGGAGCGCGACCAGGGAATAGAGCGGGGACATGGGCGATTCGCTAGGTTTGCCGCCCATGCTGACATGCAAGCGCGCCGAGTTCGAGCGCGGAACGTATCGCCAATCTCGATTCGCTCCTATATAGACCCGCGCGGAAAGCGCGCTTGGGCCGGCAGGGCGGCGATGAGACGGGTTTTGTTGGAGCGTGAGGCGATGGCGCAGATTCGTTGGACACCCGATAGCTGGAGAGGCAAGCCCGTCGAGCAGTCCCCGGTTTATGATGATCTCGCTGCTCTGGCCGAGGTCGAGCGTCAGCTCGCCGGCTATCCTCCGCTGGTGTTTGCCGGCGAAGCGCGCAAACTGAAACGCGCGCTCGGCAAGGCTATGGCCGGCGAGGCGTTCCTGCTGCAGGGCGGTGATTGCGCCGAGAGCTTCGGCGAGCATTCGGCCGACAACATCCGGGATTTCTTCCGCGTCTTCCTTCAGATGGCCGTGGTGATGACTTTCGCAGCGGCGTCGCCGATCATCAAGGTCGGACGCGTCGCCGGACAATTCGCCAAACCCCGCTCCGCAGGCACGGAAACGGTCGGCGACGTCACCCTGCCCGCCTATCGCGGCGACATCGTCAATGACATCGGCTTCAATCTCAAGTCGCGCCGGCCGGATCCGCGCCGGCAATTGGAGGCCTATCGTCAGTCGGCGGCGACGCTGAACCTTTTACGCGCTTTCGCGACGGGCGGGTATGCCAATCTTGAGAATGCGCATCGTTGGATGCTTGGCTTCGTCAAGGATAGCCCGCAGTCCGAGCGCTACCAGGAGCTCGCGGATCGGATCACCGAAACGCTGGGCTTCATGAAGGCGATCGGCCTCGACGCCGAGGCGCACCCGGAACTTCGCGCCACCGATTTCTACACTTCGCACGAAGCCCTGCTGTTGGGCTTCGAGCAGGCTATGACTCGCCTGGATTCCACTTCGGGGGAATATTACGCGACCTCCGGCCATATGCTGTGGATCGGCGACCGCACCCGCCAGCTCGGCGGCGCGCATGTTGAATATGCCCGTGGGATTCGTAACCCGATCGGTCTGAAGTGCGGGCCGTCGTTGGCGCCAGACGAACTCATCCGGCTCATCGACGCGCTCAACCCCGCGGACGAAGCGGGGCGGCTGACGCTGATCACCCGATTCGGCGCCGACAAGGTGGAGGCGCACCTGCCGCAGCTCATCCGCGCCGTGAAACGAGAGGGGCGCAAGGTGCTGTGGGTATGCGACCCGATGCACGGCAATACGATCAAGGCCTCGACCGGATTCAAGACACGGCCTACTGAGCGAATCGTCTCGGAAATCCGCTCGTTCTTCGCCGTCCATCGCGCCGAGGGCACGAATGCTGGCGGCGTCCATCTGGAAATGACCGGCAAGAACGTCACCGAATGCACCGGCGGCGCTCGGGCGCTCAACGACCTCGACCTGCGCGACCGCTACCACACCTATTGCGATCCGCGCCTGAACGCGGAACAGGCGATCGAAATCGCCTTTCTCGTCGCGGGTCTGTTGAAGGAAGAGCGGCTGCTACAGCCAGCGCGGCCTAGCGAGGCGGCGGAGTAGAAAGTCTCCTTCTCCCGTTTACGGGAGAAGGTGGCGCTTAGCGCCTGATGAGCGCCGCCGTACCCGCAAGCGGGCGAGGCGGCGCTTTCGCTTCCTCAAACAGAAGCGTTGATCCATTTCAGCAACTCGCCCTTCGGGCCCGCGCCCGTCTTGGTGGCGACGTGCTTGCCGTCCTTGAACGCCAACAGCGTCGGGATCGATCGGATGCCGTATTTGCTGGCGACCGCGGGGTTTTCGTCGACGTTGAGTTTGACAATCTTGAGCTTGCCCTTCATTTCGCCGGCAATCTCTTCGAGTGCGGGGGCAATCATGCGGCACGGACCGCACCATTCCGCCCAGAAATCGACGACCACAGGCTCGCCGGACTTCAAGACGTCCGCTTCGAAGCTGGCGTCGGTGACCTTGACGGTGTCGGACATGGGTTCCTCGTACTCGCTCACGGCAGGCGCGCCGCTTTGTGCACTTTAGGTAAGAACATCAAGACGGAGCGTCAAGGCGCGCCACGCCTGGGAACGATCACTTCTGAGGCAGCCTTGGCGGAATAGGGAACATCTACGTTGCCGTTCGTGGAGTCCCGAAGTATGCAGTTCAAGCCAGCAACGCTCGGCTCGAACATGGTTTCGTCAATGACGGCTTTCGCGGGGCTGCGGATGGACCGGCCGCCACCGC
>Ga0302157_10002610_pt1 | contig 20830 bp, 25 predicted proteins | sample I_Bog_N3_3_FD_193502 | JGI IMG/M metagenome (GOLD analysis project Ga0302157, IMG submission 193502) | Peat permafrost microbial communities from Stordalen Mire near Abisko, Sweden - I_Bog_N3_3 | ecosystem: Environmental > Terrestrial > Soil > Wetlands > Peat | place: Sweden: Abisko, Stordalen... | reverse complement strand
CGCCAGGTTTTCGCGCTCGCCAAAAGTTTGGTGGCAGAGTTCGACGCCGTTGACGGCGACGAAGGCCTCGGCGGATCGTTGGGTCATCGCTTGCTCCTGACTGCGCGCGCAGCGTAGGATTTCGCCCCAAGACGATCAATGGGAGTTGGCATGTCCGAGGCGCGCGTCCCCTATCCGCCTGCCGTCCGGCGCTGGCATGAGATCGCCGCCGCGCGCGATCCGGCAGGCCTCGACGATCTGCTCGCCGAAGAAGTCGTGTTCGTCTCGCCGGTCGTGCATAGGCCGCAACGCGGCAAGCCGATTGCCAAGGCCTATCTCGGCGCGGCGCTCGAAGTGCTCGGCAACGAAGCTTTCCGTTACGTCGGCTTCTGGCGCGCGGAGTCTTCCGCCGTGCTGGAGTTCGTCGCGATCATCGATGGCGTCGAGGTCAACGGCGTCGACATCATCGCCTGGAACGCCGACGACCAAATCGTCAGCTTCAAGGTGATGGCGCGGCCGCTGAAGGGGATCGAGGTTTTGCGGGCCAAAATGGCCGAGCGGCTGGAGGCGATGCGACGATCGTGAGGGTCACCGGGGCAAATCCGTAATCCGGAAACCGCCGCTCCCCTGATCGCATCGGGCGGCTGCCCTCTCCCGCGATGGGACGGTTTGGCGCCAGGCGCCTCACCCCTTGCGCTCATAGAGCAACCGGGCCCGTATCGTCCCCTCCAGCGCGCGGATTTCGGCGAGCAGGCGCTCGCTGTCGTCGGGCGCGCCGTCGGCGTCGAGCACGACATAGCCGACGTCGTTGCGGGTCTCGTAATATTGCGCCGCGATGTTGATGGCGTGGCGGGCGAGCACTTCGTTGAGCTTGCCGAGCTGGCCCGGCAGATTGCGCTGCACCTGGATGATGCGCGTGCCCGTGGGCCTCGCCGGCAATTGTACCTGTGGGAAGTTGACGGCGCCCATGGTGGCGCCGGAGTCGCTGTATTCGATGAGTTTGCGCGCCACCTCTTCGCCGATCCGCTCCTGCGCCTCCTCGGTCGAGCCGCCGACATGCGGGGTCAAAATCACATTATCGAGGCCTTGCAGCGGCGAGACGAAGCGCTCTGCGTTCGAGGCCGGCTCGTCCGGAAACACGTCGATCGCCGCCCCACGCAGTTTTTTCCCGCGTAATGCTGCGGCGAGCGCTTCGAGGTCGACGACCGTGCCGCGGCTGTTGTTGATCAGATAGGCGCCCGGCTTCATCGCGGCGAGCTCGGCGGCGCCGATCATGCGGTAGGTGGCAGGGGTCTCGGGCACATGCAGGCTGATGATGTCGCTCTCGGCGAGCAATTCGTTCAGGGACGAGCGGGGTTCGGTATTTCCGTGGCGCAGCTTGTCGGTGTGATCGTAGAAGATCACCCGCATGCCCATGCCTTCAGCGAGATAGGAAAGCTGCGAGCCGATATTGCCGTAGCCGATGATTCCCAGCGTCTTGCCGCGCACCTCGAAACTACCGATCGCCGACTTGTCCCAGCCGCCGGCGTGAACGCCGACCGAGCGCGGAAACACTTTCCGCAGAAGCATGACGATCTCGCCGATCACGAGTTCGGCGACGCTGCGCGTGTTCGAATAGGGCGCGTTGAAAACAGGCACGCCGATCTTCCGCGCCGCGTCGAGATCGACCTGATTGGTGCCGACATTGAAGCAGCCGATAGCGAACAGCCGGTCCGCGTCTTCGAGCACGTCCGCCGTGATCTGAGTGCGCGAGCGGATGCCGACGATGTGCACGCCCTTGATGGCCGCGCGCAAAACCTCACCGTCGAGCGCCTTGGGCAGGCGTTCCAGATTGGTGTAGCCGGCCTGGAGCAGCAGATTGACGGCGGTGTCGCTGACGCCTTCGAGCAGCAGGACGCGGATCTTGTCCTTCGACAGGGAAAGCGGAGAAGGGGCGGCTGTGCTCAAGCGAAATGTCCTCAAATAGCCCGCCGCGCCCGACGGGGCGGCGGCACTCGCCGCGAGCCATAGTTTTCCAGGTGACGATTTACAAGCTTCGTTCACGGCGCGGGTTTGAGCGCCAGCAACGCCTGCTTGCCGTCCTCGAGGACAATATCGAACTGAGCGCCGTAATCGGCCGCGTCGAAACCTGCGAAGTTCAGATTGACCGCCAGCAGCCTGGCGTCGAAGCGCGCCATCGTTTCGCGCATCTGCGCCGCCGGGATAAGCTTGTTCTGAGCGCCGAAAACGACCGTCTGGCGGTAGCGCCCGGGTCCGAACCAGTCGCCGATGACCGTGCCGTCGAAGAAATACGTCGACCCTTCGAAACCAACCTGCGCGAGGCGCGAGCCATAGCGCGGCGCCAGCGCGTTGGCTTGCTGAAGGGCGGCGTAACCGGCCCGATTGGCGAGGATGGAATCCCATTTGCGCAGTTGGCCGTTGGCGCGGTTGAAAGCCCCAATGCCGTAGCCGATCAGCAGCGCCGCGACGCCGGCGCCGACCCACGCCGGACTCCTGGGCGCTTCAAGCGCTCGCGGCGCGAATCGCCCGGTCATGAACTTCAGGGCGTCATGGACGATCAAGCCAGACAGAAGCACGCCGATCGCGAGAACGGGGGCGAGATAGCGATCGACCTGAGAGGCGTAAAACCAGGTCAGGACATAACAGAAAAACGCCGCCCAAAGCGCCAGGACGGCGCGGCGCTCGCGCCGCATGGCGAGCGGAGCCAGCAGCGCGGGGATGACAAGATTGGCGCCCGCCTTGAGCAGGGCGAACGGCAGATACGTGAGACGCGCGCTGCGAATGTAGCTCGCCTGCTCGGCCTTTTGTCCCGCGAGGTCTCCCGCGTCCCAAAGGAAATAACCAAACCACGCGCCGCCGGCCGGGCTGATCGGATCGCCGGAAATCCAATAGCTGCGCAAATACCAGCCGCAGCCGAACAACGCTGTGGCGCCGGCGAAGGCGATGAGCGCGGCCGGGCGGGCGCGAAAAGCAGCGAGGACGAGGAACGCCAGCGCCGCCGCGACCAGCCCATGCAGCTTGCAGCCCGCCGCCGCCCCGCCGAGAATGCCGAGCGCGAAACAGACGCCGACCGGCGCCCGGCGTCCGAACGCGACGGCGCCGAGAATGGCGGCGAAGCTGAACAAGGCGAGGCCGAGATCAATATAGGCGTAGCCCAGCGTCTTCTCGACGACATGCAGCGCCAGAAAGGCGATTCCGGCGGCGACGCCGAGAATCCACGAACCGCGCAACCACCGCGCCGCGCCGAAGAGGCCGAGGACGATGACGAACGCCGGCAGCGTCGCCAGACCCTGCGCCAGCACCACGTCGGCGGGCCGCAGCACGAAGGCCAGCGTGAACATGAGCTCCATGTTCTGCGGGAACAACGGGAAGCGCACCCAGGCGTCGAGCCCGAGCCCGTGCGTCTCGGCATAGAAGCGCGCCAGCGGCAAATGATAGAGCGTGTCATCGAAAAAGCCGGGGACTCGCACCGCGTTCACGGCGACGGCGATATAGACCGCCGCGGCAACCAGCAGGTCGGCCTTATCGGGCCTTTCGATGGACCTCACGCGCCAGAGGTAGCCGAGCGCGAGGATCCCCGTTGCAGCGCCTACCCAGATCAACAGGCTGAAATGAAGCCCACTCGCGACACCGATGACGAAAAGCAACGTCATCTGCAAGGCGAGGCCGAGCGCGAAGGCGAAGAAGGCGCGTAGCGGAAAATTGGCCGCCGCGTCTGGTAGCGCCCGCCATAGCCCCGTCGCCGCCGCCGAGCCGACGAGCCCGGCATGCAGGGTGATGGCGAGGAGTAATAATTGCGAGACGAGTATCGAAACGAACAAAGGTGAACTTTCCCCGAACGGCGCGCTTTCTTAGCTCGACTTTGCGCATTTTTGGAAAAACATTCATAAATATCAACGACTTGCCACTTTTAGCGCGTACGGCGTAAGCCCTTGTTTTTCAACGAAAATTCGAAAAGTAACTCAGAGCGATGGCATTCGAGCCTGTTCAGGAATCAATCGCGATTCGTGCGGCTTTTGGCGTACTCGGGCTCACGAGTGGACGCGCCGCCCATCCATTTGCGTCCATGCTCAGTAATCCAAAACGCGATCTTCGAGCCTCACCGGCTGAGCGCCTCGATGCGCAATATCCGGCACGGCGCGCCCGCCTCGGCCGCCTCGGCGCCGATGGACCGGATGATCAGCGCGTCCGCCAGCGCCAAAACCTTGACCAACGACGAATCCTGATCCGGCAGCGCGGTGGCGATCCAGGCGCCATCGTCGGCGCGAGCCAGCGTGGCGCGGACATAGTCTTGCCGGGGGCCGTTCTTGCGCAGGGCGGAGCCAAGTCGCGCCGGCTCGGTGCGGTCGGCGCCGGCTTCCGGGTCGCCGAGCAGGGCGCGGATCAGCGGGGCCAGGAACAACAGGCCACAGATGGCGGAGGAAGTGGGATTGCCGGGCAGGCCGAGCACCCGCAAGGCGCCGATCCGGCCGTGCATCAATGGCTTGCCGGGGCGCATGGCGATCTTCCAGAAGCCGAGATCCATGCCAGCCTCGACCAGCGCCGCCTGCACCAGATCGTAATCGCCGACCGAGGCGCCGCCCAACGTGACCAGCACGTCGGCGCTCTCGCCGGCGGCCCTGGCGATCGCCTGGGCAAGCGCCTTGGGGTCGTCCCTGGCGATGCCGAGATCGAGCCCGATGCCGCCCAAGGCCTGGACGAGGCCGAGGATGAAGAAATTGTTGGAGGCGACGATCTGCGACGGGCCGATCTTTTGGCCGGGCGCCACGAGTTCGTCGCCAGTGGCGAGAATCGCAACGCGGGGCTTGCGGGCGCAGGGGAGGCGGGCATGGTTCGCCGCCGCCGCCAGCGCGATGTCGCGCGGAGTGAGACGTCGGCCGGCGCGCAACAGCAACTCGGCCTCGGAAAAGTCGATGCCCGCGTGTCGCACATTGTCGCCGGCGGCGACGGGCGCCGCGAACGTCACTTCATCGCCCTCGCGCGTCGCGTCTTCCTGCACCGCGATCGCGTCGGCGCCTTCCGGCAACGGCGCGCCGGTGAAAATGCGCACCGTCTCGCCCGGATTCACGCGGCCGGAAAAGGCGCGGCCCGCGGCGGATTCTCCGATCAACTTCAGCATTGTATCCGGCTTTTCGGCGTCGGCGGCGATCAGCGCGTAGCCGTCCATCGCCGAATTGGCGAACGGCGGTTGCGTGCGCAGCGCGTAGATGTCGCGGACCAGCGTTCGGCCGCAAGCCTCGGAAAGCGCTATCGTTTCCTCGCCCGACGCCACGCGCGCCGACGCGAGCACCCGTCGCAGCGCTTCTTCGACGGAAATCAGCGGCTCTTTCATGCGCTTTGCTCGGCGCGCCACAGGCCGGACTTGCCGCCGCGTTTCTCGATCAGCCGTATCCCCTCTATGCGCATGCCGCGGTCGGCGGCCTTGGCCATGTCGTAGATCGTCAGGCAGGCGACGGAGACGGCGGTCAGCGCCTCCATTTCGACGCCGGTTTGGCCATGCGTCTTGGCCGTCGCGCGTATGACGAGACCCGGCGACGCGTCATCGACGACGATGTCGACGCTGACCGAGGTCAGAGGCAAGGGATGGCAAAGCGGGATGAGTTCCGAGGTGCGCTTGGCGGCCATGATGCCGGCGATGCGCGCCGCGCCCCGGGCGTCGCCCTTCTTGGCGTCGGCGGAAAGGATGAGCGCCAAAGTCGCCGCCTGCATGACGATCCTGCCTTCGGCGATGGCGACGCGATCGGTTTCGATCTTGTCGCCGACGTCGACCATATGCGCTTCGCCGGTCGCGCTCAGATGGGTGAGGCCGGCCATTTCAGACCGAAAGGCCGGTCAGCAAGGCGCGAGTGGCTTTCTCGACATTGGGCTGGCGCATCAGCGATTCGCCGACGAGGAACGCCTGGATGCCCGCCCTGGCGAGGCGCCGGCAATCCTCATGGACGAAAATGCCGCTCTCGGCGACCACGAGCCGGTCCTTGGGAACCAGCGGCGCCAGTCGCTCGCTGACCGCGAGATCGGTTTCGAAACTGCGCAGGTCCCGGTTATTGATGCCGATCAGCCGGCCTTCAAGCGTCAGCGCCCGGTCGATTTCGCGCTCGTCGTGGGTCTCGATCAACACGTCGAGACCGAGGTCGTGCGCGGTCTTGTTGAGCGACCGGGCGGTCTCGTCATCGACGGCGGCCATGATGACGAGGATGCAATCCGCGCCCCAGGCGCGCGCTTCCAGCACCTGATAAGGATCGTAGAGGAAGTCTTTGCGCAATATCGGTAAATGGGTTTCCGCCCGGGCGATCTTCAGCGCCTCCGGCGAGCCCTGGAACGAGGGGCCGTCGGTCAGGACCGAGAGGCAGGACGCGCCGCCCGCCTGATAGGCCGTCGCCAACGCCTTGGGGTCGAAATGCGGACGGATCAGACCCTTGGAGGGGCTGGCCTTCTTGATCTCGGCGATCAGCGCGAAGCGGCCTTCCTCCTCCGCGCGTTCGAGCGCCTTGAGGAAGCCGCGCGGCGGCGATTGCTCGCGGATCTCCCGCTCCAGGGTGGCGCGGGGCACCCGGATCTTCGCCTCGGCGATTTCGCGCCGCTTGTAGGTTTCGATCTTGCGAAGGATGTCGGTCATCATGATCCCAGCCAATCACGCATTTGACGACGCGACAAGCCGCTCGAGTGTTTTGAGCGCCTCGCCGCTGTCGAGCGCCCGCCTCGCCGCCGCGGCGGCGGCCGGCAGGTCGGGCGCGGCCTCGGCGACGACCAACGCAGCGGCGGCGTTGAACACGGCGATATCGCGGTAGGCGCTGCGCTCGCCCTGCAGCACCCGTTTCAACGCGGCGGCGTTGTGCGCGGGATCGCCGCCCCGGAGATCCTCGACCCTGGCGCGGGGGACGCCGATGTCCTCCGGGCTGAGCGAAAAGCGCCGGATCTCGCCATTATGCAGTTCGACAACTTCGGTCGTCGTCGTCGTCGTGATCTCGTCGAGCCCGTCGAGCCCGTGGGTGATCCAGACGCGCTCCGAGCCGAGATTGCGCAGCACTTCCGCCATAGGCTGCAGCCAGGTCGAGGAAAACACGCCGATCACCTGACGTTTTACGCCGGCGGGGTTCGAGAGCGGGCCGAGCAGGTTGAAGATCGTGCGCGTGCCGAGTTCGACGCGGACCGGGCCGACATGGCGCATCGCCGCATGGTGGGTCGGCGCCATCATGAAGCCGATGCCGGCTTCCGCGACGCAGCGCTGGACGCTCTCGGGAGGCAGGCCAATCTTGACGCCGAGCACGGTGAGGGCGTCCGCGGCGCCGGATTTCGACGAAGCCGCGCGGTTGCCGTGCTTGGCGACCTTGACGCCGCAGGCGGCGGTGATGATCGCGGCCAGTGTCGAGACGTTATAGGAGCCCGAGCCGTCGCCGCCGGTGCCGACGATGTCGACCGCGCCTTCAGGCGCGCTCACCCGCAGCATTTTGGCGCGCATCGCCGAGACCGCGCCGGTGATTTCCTCGACCGTCTCGCCTCGGACGCGCAGCGCCATCAGAAAGCCGCCCATCTGGGCGGGCGTCACGTCGCCCGACAGCATGGCGTCGAACGCCGCCGCCGCCTCGGCGCGCGAAAGGGAGGCGCCGACGGCGACCTTGGCGATCAGCGGCTTGAAGGACTCCATGGTCGCGGCGCTTCCGTTCAGGGTTTGGGGTGAGCGGCGTTGAAGGCGCGCGCGATTTCGAGGAAATTGGCGATCAGGACATGGCCGTGCTCGCTGGCGATGCTCTCGGGATGAAATTGCACCCCATGCACCGGCAGATCGCGATGCTGCACCGCCATGATCAGCCCGTCGTCGGTCTCGGCGGTGATTTCGAGCTCGGGCGGCGCCGTTTCGCGGCGGATGATCAGCGAATGGTAGCGGGTGGCCTGAAACGGTCCGTTGACGCCCCGAAACAGCCCGCGCGACCGGTGCGAAACCCGACTCACCTTGCCGTGCATCGGCGCGGGCGCGCGGATGACGTCGCCGCCGAACGCCTGGCCGATCGCCTGATGGCCGAGGCAGACGCCGAGGATCGGCGTCGTCGCGCTCGCCTGTTCGACCAGCGACAGACAAATCCCGGCTTCGTTGGGCGTGCACGGCCCCGGGGACAGCACGATCGCGTCGGGCCGTTCCGCGAGCACCTCGTCGACCGTCTTGTCGTCGTTTCGCCAGACCTGCACGTCGGCGCCCCGCTCGCCCAGGTAATGGACGAGGTTGAATGTGAAACTGTCGTAATTGTCGATCAGCGTGACCCGCATCTCGGCTCGGCTCCGGTTCGCAGGTCTTTTCTACGCCGCGCGCACGCACGTCAAGGTGAAGCGGAAGCAGGGCGCGCGCGCCTGTTGTACGCGAGGCCGCGCGACGGCGTCGGGAGCGCCTGTCACCCGATCCAACCGCCGCCTACGCTTTTCGTGGCCGCTTCAGGGGGCTGTCGGTGACGGAGCCCGAGGCGCTTGCGAGTGGCTCAGGCTTTGGCTGATCGTGAATCAAGCATGGTTCCGCACAACGGCCCACTGACGTCGGCCGAGCGCCGCCCGCATCGCATTCCACCCCGGGGTCAACGCCGCGATTGCGTGAATTCGAGGCGCCCGCGTCCTTCTGAGGCGCCCAGTCGTTCGACATCCTGAGTTCCGCACCGGCCTTCGGCCGACCCTAAGCGATGAAACGGCCCCTTCCCGTCATCGCGATTGAAGCGCGGCGATCCACCGGCGCGGACGAATGGACGGCCCTCACGGCGCGTAGACCGGCTGCGAGGCGTCTTCCGCCATGCCCCAGCGACGTCGCGCCTCGACGAGCCACACCAGCGCTCCGGCGCGGCGTGGCGCGGCGCGGCAGGGTTTCGGGGCCTGGGCCAGGGGCGCGAGCCGGGCGGCTTCGGCGATATACAGCGCCTCGGCGATCGCCGCTTCGCAATCCTCGAAGCCCTCGAGCGCGCCGGCCTCATAGAGGCGGACTATGGGGGCGGCGAGCGCGCAGGCGTCCGCGAGATCCTGACGCGACCAGCCCAGCCGGGCGCGGGCTTCAAGGCTTTGAATGGGTGTCATGCGAAGATCCTCCCGCCGATCCGATTGCGGCGGCGCCGGAAATCGGCGGCCGCTTCATCACTACGAAACCCGATCGCGCCAGATGCTCCACGAGGCGCTTGGCGACGATGGCGGCCATCATCTCCGAGGCGTCGTTCACACGCTTGCGTCCACTGTAACGCAGCGCAAAGGCAATCGTTTCAGCGATTTCCTGCGGCGCGGCGGGGGAGAGGGCATCGATCTGCGCGTTCATGTTTTCTTCTACCATGGCGTCACGAACACAACAAGAACAAAAAGGACACAGGAAGAGACTCGCAGCCGAAGGCGCCCCATGGGATCAATGTGAACATAATCGTTGGCGGGGCGCGTCAACGCCGACTCCGTCGCAATCCCCCGCGCTCGCGCTCGGCGGTCGCCGCGCAGGGGCGGACGGCGGCGCGGCAAGATCTGCAAGCGGCGGAGGTCGACGGCGACTTGTTCGATTTTGCGCGCCTCGTCACCGCCCGCCCAAACTTTGGCCGGGGCGAATCATGCGCGCCGTCGTGTTCGGGACGGGAGAGTTTCTCGTTAACCGCCTGACGCGCGCAGAATTGCTTTGATGCGGCAGGGACCATTGCCGTTTCGGCCTGACTGTGGCATGGACCCGCCCGGCGCAAGACGCCGATACAAATCCCCGAAGGCAATGTCGTTTCTTAACACGAACAAGTTCCAAGACCGTCAAGCCGCCGCCGCCGCCGCCCGCAAAGCGATGGCGGAGAGGTTCGCTTCCCGTCCCAAATATGACCCCGCCGATCCCAAGGTGGTCGAACGAGAGGCGGCGCGCAAAGCTGTCCTCGAAGCTCGCGCGCTGCGGGAAATCGAGCGCGCGCGGCAGAAAGCCGAGGATGAAGCGGCCGAGGCCGCTCGCAAGGCCGCCGAGGCGATCGAGCGCGCCGAGCAGGAGCGCCTGGACGCGCTTCGTCGCACCGAGGAAGAAGTGACCGTCAAGGCCGAACAAGAGCGCCTCGAATTCGAGAAGAAACTCGAACGCGACGCGCGCTACGCAGCGCGCAAGGCCCGCAAGGTGAAGAAGAAGACGGCGGCCGAACGCTGGGGCTGATTGCCGTTTGGGGTTCCGCTCGCCCGCGACGCGGCGGCCGGGCTGTCTCAGAGGCGGCGGCCGCCGATCACGAGGGCGAAACAATGGCGAAACCTCTGCGCGTGGGCGTCGCGGGATTGGGCGTGGTTGGCGCATCGCTGATTCGTCTCCTGCAACGCGTTCGGGCCGATCTGCTGATCCGCACGGGCCGCGACGTGGTCGTTCGCGGCGTGAGCGCCCGGTCGAATCGCGACCGCGGCGTGGATCTCAGCGGCGCCTCGTTCTTCTCCGATCCCCTTGATCTCGCCGCCAACGGCGAGATCGACCTTTTCGTCGAACTGATCGGCGGCGCCGACGGCGCGGCCTACGAGAGTGTGCGCGTCGCGTTGTACCGGGGCCTGTCGGTCGTCACCGCCAACAAGGCGATGCTCGCCGCGCATGGCGTCGAACTCGCGGCTCTCGCCGAGCAAAGCGGCGTCGCGCTCGGCTTCGAGGCGGCGGTCGGCGGCGGCGTTCCGGTCATCAAGACCCTGCGCGAGGGCCTGGCGGGCAATTCCATCAGGCGCGTCGCCGGCATTCTCAACGGCACGTGCAACTACATCCTGTCGCGAATGGAGACGGAACGGCTGCCGTTCGCGGTCTGTCTCGCCGAGGCGCAGAGGCTGGGCTATGCCGAGGCCGATCCCACCTTCGACATCGGCGGCTTCGATACCGCGCACAAGCTCGCCATCCTGGCCTCGCTGGCGTTCGGGACGCGCGTCGACGCCAGCGCCGTCTGGATCGAAGGCATCGAGCAGATTACGCTCGCCGACCTCGTCGCGGCCGATGAGTTGGGGTTCCGGATAAAACTGCTCGGGGTCGCCGAGCGCACCGATCACGGCGTCGAGCAGCGGGTCCATCCGACGATGATCGCCAAGTCGCACCCGATCGCGCAGACCATGGGCGTGCTCAACGCGGTGACGATCGACGGCGACGCCGTGGGTTCGCTGACGTTGGTCGGCGCCGGCGCCGGCGGCGACGCGACGGCTTCGGCGGTGGCCGCCGATATCGCCGACATCGCCCGCGGCATCGTCGATCCCGTGTTCGGGCGCCCCGTCGACACGCTGGTCGACGCCGAGCGCGCCTCGCCGCAGCGGCACGAGGGCGGCTATTATATCCGTCTCGAAGTCGTCGACCGACCCGGGGCGATCGGAATTATCGCCACGCGCATGGGCGAGCGACATATCTCGCTCGAAGCCGTACAGCAGAAGCGGCCGCAGTCCGATGTTCCCGGCGCCGTCGTGCCGGTCGTGCTGATCACCCACGCGACCACGGAAGCTTTGATCCGCGAAGCGCTGGAAAAGACGGTCGCCGACGGCGTGGTGCGGGGAGCGCCGCAAGTCATCCGCATCGAGCGGAGCTGAGGTCAGGCCGGGTCGAGCAGGCCGAAGACGCTCACCAGCGCGACGACCAGCAGCGCCAGTCCCAGTTCGACGAGCGCGAACGCTCGCAAGATTCGTCCGCTGCGCGGGTCCGTCTCGACCCTCGGAAGCAGCACGTAGCGATTGACGATCGCCAGCGCGATCATGACGAGGACGCAGCCGATCTTGGCGGCGAGCAGCGCCCGATAGGGGCTCGACGGCGGCCAGGGCAGGGCTTGGGTCGTCAGCCCAATGTTGATGGCGCCAGTGAGGAGGATCGCGACGACGGCGAAATGGCCTACGGCGGAAAAGCGCAGCATCGCGACGTTCGCCGCGTCGCGGCAGGGCCCCGCGCCCGAGGCTCCCAGGCACATCAGGAAGGGCGGAAGCCCGCCGAGCCAGCCGCCGGTGGTCAGCAAGTGGACGGAATCGTTGGCCCGATGAGCCACGCCCAAGGCGCCGCCCTGCATCGCGCCGTGGTCGACGAGGCCGAGGCTGGCGAGCCAGAGCGCCGCCAAAAGCGTCGGAACGCGCCAGTTCTCGGCGCGGGTGACGATCAAGGCGACGATCGTGGCGACGCCGAGGACGATGCGCGCCTGCCAGACCTCGCCGAAGGCGGTCGAAGTCAGCACCGCCCTCACCGCTTCGCTGTCGTAGGACGCGCGCCAGTCGTCGCTCATCGACGCGCTTTCCATCGCCAGCCAGGCGAGCGCGGTCAGGAAGGCGACGAGGCCGGCGACGATCGCCCAACGGCGGACGCGAGGCGACAGCGCCGCGCGGAGCGGGCGCGGCGCGAAAACGAGGAGAAACAACCCCGCTCCGAACAAGAACATGGCGGCGACGAAATGCGCGAAACGAATCGCCGCGAGAGCGGTTTCCATGAGCGAGTGACTTTGGCGACGCGGGTTACATCTTCATGCCGCCCATATTGTCCGACTTGCCCGGCGCCGCGGCGCCGACGCCGCGGACGTCGAAAGGAACCTCCGCCGACCCCGCGTGCTCGAAGCTGAGCGTCGCCTTGACCGGCTGGCCCTTCACGAGCGGCTGTTTGAGGTGGACGAACATCAGATGGAAGCCGCCAGGCGCGAGCGTGACGGTTCCGTGCGCCGGAATCGTCAAGCCGCCCTCGACTTCGCGCATTTTCATCACGCCGCCGGCCACGCTCATCTCATGCACTTCGACGCCGGCGAAATCCGACGCGCCGCCCGTCAGCTTGTCCGCGCTGGCGCCGTTGTTGTGGATGGTGAGATAGCCGGCGCCGACGTCTGCCCCCTTGGGGGTCGCGCGCGCCCAGGCGTTCTGGATCGTGAGATCGCCGATCTTGACCTCGTCGGCCAGGGCGGGCGTGGCGGCCAGAACGAGCAAGGCGGCGAGGGCGGCTCTGCGGAACATGGGAAAACTCCTCTTGTCTATTTTCGGCGCGTTCAGGGCTTTACGGTGAACTGGAACGTCCCTTGGGTGTGATGGGTGTCCACCGAAACGGCCTTCCAGCTGACGGTATAGGCGCCCGGGGCGAGCGGCGCGTTCGTCTTCACGATCAGCACCGCATTGTCGCTCGGGTCGACCGCCGCCTTGCCGTGCGCCACGTCGGCGCCGCCTGAGTCTTTCAACGAAATGCTGGAGAAGCTCGGCTCCACCCCTTCGCTGAAATGCAGCCGGACTTGCGAAGCCGAGGCGACCGTGCCACCGACGGGCGGAACCGAGTCCTGGAGTTGCGCGTGGGCGAAAGCTGCGGTCGACGCGGCGACCAACGCGGCGGCGAAGATCAGTTTGACGAATTTGCTCATGACGCGCCTCCAAAGATCGGCTTACCAAGCGTCTTGGGGAAGATGTCGTCGAAGAAAAAGTGCAATTCGCCGACGATTCCGATGTTGTGACCGCTCGCTGCATTGATCGGCACGATCGCCTCGAGCGCGAATTGCCAAGTGTCGCTCATGTAGACGACCCCGGGCTGGACCGTGCCAGTGATCCCGTAGCCGCCCTGCGGCACGTTGGAGATCGGCGTGCCGAAGGTAAATTCCGTTAACGGAATCAAATGCTTGACGAAATCGTTGCTGATCGCGGCGACGTTGGCGTTGTAGTAGGGCAGGCTGTATTGCAGGGTGAAGCCCCAGTTCAGCATGACCGGATTCTGCGCGCCGCCCGTGACATACTGACCCGGAATATCTTCGCTGATCTCGGCCGTGATGGCGAGCGGCCTGAAGACATTCAGGCTGGTCGGCAGATCGCCGAAGCCTTTGCCGATGTCGAGAACGGGCGTGTAGGTATTGTAGCTATTGCCCATCCCATTGATGTTCGTATTGGCCCAATCGACGCTGACGCCGGCGGAGGCCATGAACTCGTGCTCCGCGAGGCACAGGAAATTGTATTTGGCTTCCGTAGAGATATTTCCCCAGCCGTAGCCGCCCTCGGCCTGCGAATTCGAAGTCACCCAGCTCGGCCCATCGCCGATCGAGAGCCCGAAGCCGGGGAAGATCGTCTTGGTATAACTGAAAGAAGCGTCGAATTCCTGCTGATTGCTGGAATTGAGCGGCTGTGCCGTGATCGTCGGCAGCGCCAGTTCGTCGCCGACGCCGGGATCGTCGATGCCGAGGGTGGCGGGGAAGATGCGGTCGCCGCAGACGGCGTGCGCGAAAGCGGGAGACATCCAAAGTATGGCGATGAGCGAAGCGGCGCCGCCAAGGCGGCCGCGATACGAACGAACAGACATGGGAAGAGCCCTAAACCCAACGAAAGCAACGACCCGCGCGCGGCGGGCGACGAATGCGATCAGGATTGTTTGGGCGGGGCGCGAGCTTGCGCGGGGGAGGCGCGGGCCGGCGGCGGCGGCGCGAAATCCTTCGCCACGAACGTGAGGGCCGCCACGGCTTCGCGGCGCGCCGGTAGCGCGACGGCTTCGGGGGGCGTCAACACGGCGCCCGCGTGCACGCAGCAGAGCGGGCAATCGCCGTCGCCGTGATGGACAGGCGCACTCGGCGCCGAGCCGTCGTCGCCGACGTTCACGCAGAGTTGAAAGGCGTCGCCGAACGTCGCTTTCATATCGGCGGCGAGTTGCTCGACGGAGGCGCGCTGAGGGCCAGCCGCGTGGGCGAGCGGCGCGGCGGCGAGGTTGAGAACGGCAAGCAGGGACAGGACGGCGAAGGCGCGCGCGAGGACGTTCCGCGCTAAAAGCGCAGCCCCGTCGCCTCGCCTGTAGCCACCAACGCGCAAGACTCCGCCCTCTTGACGACCTGACTAGTCCATCGCCTCTACTCCGCGCTTCAGGATCTCACAAGCGCCGGGCTTGTCAAATCCTTGTCGGCCGCCGATTTGCCGGAACCGTCTCCGGCGGCTAAAAGGCGACTTTCCTCCTCATCTGGCAAAGCACGTTCGGTCTTTGTCCGCCGTCGCGACAGGATCGGCTTTGAACACCTCAACCTCGGCGCCGTTATCCCGGGCGGATGCGAAATCGGCGCTCGGCCCACGTCTGCGCGCGATAGGCCTGATGTGCGCGGCGGTGGCGTGCTTTGCCGCCCTCGACACTTCGGCGAAATTCCTCAGCCGGGAACTGCCGACGGTGGAGGTGGCCTGGGCGCGCTACATGGTGGCCGGCGTCTTCGCGCTGATTCTCACCCGGGCGCCAGCGAATCCCAGGGTGTTCCGGACGGCGCGCCTGGGATTGGAAGTTCTGCGCTCCTGCTTGCTGCTCGGTTCGACGGTCGCCAATTTCGTTGCTCTCCGCAAACTGCAGCTTGCCGAAACCTCGACGATCGGCTTCCTGCAACCGATGTTCGTCGCCCTGATGGCGGCGCCGATGCTCGGCGAGAAGGTGGGCGCGGCGCGGGCCCTGGCGATCGGCGTCGGGTTTCTCGGCGTCATCGTCGCGACGCAGCCGGGCACGAGCGCTTTCCAGCCCATCGTGCTCGTGTCCATCGCAGGCACGCTCTGCGCGGCAGGCTATGCGCTGATGACACGCAAGGTCGCGGCGCATGATTCGCCGCAGACCATGCTGGCCTGGACGCAGGTCGCCGGCATCGTCGTGTTGACGCCGATGCTGCCCTTCCTGTGGAAGACTCCGTCCTCGGAATTGTTCTGGGCGGTCGGCTGCGGCATGGGGTTCTTCGCCTTCGCCGGCCATGGGCTGTTGATCCTCGCCCATCAACGCGCGCCGGCAGCGGTGCTGACGCCGTTCAACTACACGCAACTCGTTTGGATGATCACGCTCGGCCTGCTCGTTTTCGGCGATGCGCCGCCGACGGCGACCCTGTTCGGGGCGGGTCTGGTGGTGGCTTGCGGCCTGTTTCTGGTGCTCCACGAGCGCCGAAACGCGGCAACAGGCCGCAAAAGTTGAGTATTTCTAAAGCCTTACATCTTCACGAAAATAAACATTTGATAGACTTACTAGAATGATGTAGCTATCGGTTCCAGTTTGATACGGACTCCGCCGAGGTTCGCGCGGCAGCCCACCGGAGGCTTCATGGGATCGTGGTTTTCGCACATAAACCCGCTGTACTCGCTCTCCGGGCTCGTGATCGGCGCGCTCGTCGGCTTTACCGGGGTGGGCGGCGGTTCGTTGATGACGCCGCTGCTGGTGCTGCTGTTCGGCATCCATCCCGCGACGGCCGTCGGCACCGACCTGCTCTATGCCGGCATCACCAAGATCAGCGGCTCGATCGTCCACAATATCAACGGCGCCATCGATTGGCGCATCACGCGCCGGCTGGCGATGGGCAGCGCCCCCGCCGCGGCGCTGACGCTGCTGGCGTTGGCGCATTTCGGCGCCGATTCGGCGTCGATGCGCGCCGTCATCACCACGCTGCTGGGCTTCGCGCTGATCCTGACCGCGATCACGCTGATCTTCCGCAGCTGGATCTTGCGCCATGTGGGGGTTCTGTTGAACGACGCTTCCGTGGGCCGAATCCAAGGGCTCACCGTGGCTTTGGGCGTGGTGCTCGGCGTGCTCGTGTCGATTTCTTCGGTCGGCGCGGGCGCCATCGGCGTCACCGCGCTGCTGACCCTCTATCCCAAGCTGCCGACGGTGAAGATCGTCGGCTCGGACATTGCCCATGCCGTGCCGCTGACGCTGATCGCCGGCGCCGGACATTGGTGGATCGGATCGGTCGACTGGTCGCTGCTGGCCTCGTTGCTGATCGGCTCGATCCCCGGCATCGCCATCGGCAGCCACTTCGCCTCGAAGGTGCCCGATGGCGTGCTGCGCCCGGTGCTGGCGGGCACGCTGGCGCTGGTCGGGGGCAGGCTCGTCTTCTGAAGGCTCACGCCGCCTGCGCGCAGTCGCGGCACAGGCCGATCATCTCGACCATGCGCCGGCGCGCGGAAAATCCCGCCCGCTCCGCCGTCGCGGCCAAGGCTTTTGACAGCGCCGAATCCTCGACCTCGTCGCTGCGCCCGCATTTCTCGCAGATCAACAACGCGCCCTCGTGCGCATGGTCGAAATGCTCGCACCTCGCGTAGACGTTGCGGCTTTCGATCTTGTGCAAAAAACCGTGCTCGAGGAAGAATTCGAGGGTCCGATAGACGGTAGGCGGCGCGATCGATTTGCCCTCGCGCCGTGAAAGCGCCTCGATGATGGCATAGGCGCCGAGCGGGGCAGGGCTCTCGCTGACGATCGTCAGCACGGTTTGCCGGAGCGGCGTCATCGTCAGGCCGAGCCGTCCGCAGGCGGCGACGACATCGCTACTCCATGCGTCCGAGGACTCCGCGCGTCGGTGATCGTGCATGACCTTGTCCCTTGTCCCGGCGATCCGGGCCGGTTTCCTTGTAGCACAGAATGGGCGAAGGGTATTGCTTCTCGCATCGTTATAACATAACACTCCCTCACCCGACGCGTTCGGGCGCAGGAGAGACAGACCATGCGTTTCCCCCCCTTTTTCGCTGCTTTCGCACTCATGGCAGGCCTCTCGGTCCCGGCCTTCGCAGATCCCGTTCGCATCGTCGCCGCCGAAAACTTCTGGGGCGACGTCGCCCTGCAGATCGGCGGCGCCGATGTCTCCGTCGAGAGCGTGCTTTCCAGCCCCGATCAGGATCCGCACCTGTTCGAGGCGAGCACGGAAACCGCGAAGTCGCTGGCGCATGCGCAAATCGTCATCGTCAACGGCGTCGATTACGATCCCTGGATGGAAAAGCTTCTCGCCGCCAACAAAGCGCCGGCGCGCCGGGCGATCGTGGTCGGCGCCCTGGTCGGCCGCAAATCCGGCGACAATCCGCATCTCTGGTACGATCCTGCCTATGTGAAAGTAGCGGCCAAGGCGCTGACCGCGGATCTGGAGGCGGTCGACCCCGTCCATAAGGCCGATTATGAAAAGGGCGAGGCCGCGTTCCTCGACCAATTGAAACCGCTCGACGACAGAATCGCCGATATGCGCAAGCGCTTCTCAGGCGTGTCCGTCACCGCCTCCGAGCCGGTGTTCGGCTATCAGGCCGCGCTGATCGGCTTGAAGGTCCGCAACGAAAACTACGCCCTGGCGATCATGAACGACGCCGAGCCCTCGGCCTCGGAAGTCGCCGCTTTCGAGGACGATCTCTCGGGCCACAAGGTCAAGGCGATGCTCTACAACGCGCAGGCGAGCGAGCCGGCGGTGCAAAAGCTCGTCGATCTCGCCAAGGCCAACGGCATCCCCGTCGTCGGGGTCTCGGAGACGGAGCCGCCGGGATCGAACTATCAGACCTGGATGCTCGGCCAACTCGACGAACTCGACAAGGCGCTCACGGGCCCGAAGAGTTGAGCGCACTCCGTTTTGAGAACGCGACGATCCGCCTCGGCGGCCGGGATATCCTCTCGGCCGCCCAATTTACGATCGAGGAAGGCGAGTTCGTCGGCATGTTGGGCGCCAACGGCGCCGGCAAGACCACGCTTTTCCGCGCCGCGCTGGGGCTGATCCCGTTGAGCGGCGGCGAGATTCGCGTGCTGGGACGACCGGCGACCCGCGGTAACCCAGAGGTCGGCTACATGCCGCAAAATCGCGGCGCCGCGGTCTCGTTGCGCATCCGCGGCTATGATGTGGTGGCCACGGCGGCGATGGGCGCGCGTTTCGGCTTCAGCCGGCTCGACGCCGAAACGCGGCGCAAGATCGACCGCGCGTTGGACCTCGTGGGCGCCCGCGCGCTCAGCCTGCGGCCGATCGGCGAGCTGTCCGGGGGCGAGCGCCAGCGGCTGCTGCTCAGTCAGGCGCTGCTCGGCGACCCGAAACTGTTGCTGCTCGACGAACCGCTGATCTCGCTCGATCCCGCGCAACAGACGGTGGTCGTCGAAATCGCAAGGCGCCTGCGCGACGAACTCAAACTTGCGATCCTGTTCAGCGCCCACGAGCTCAACCCGCTGGTGAACCGCATCGACCGGGTGCTGTATCTCGGCGCCGGCGCCGCCGTACTCGGCCTCGTCGACGAAGTCGTCACCGCGCCGGTGCTTTCGCGCCTGTATCGCGCCGAGATCGAGGTGGTCAGGGTGAAAGACCATTATTTCGTCATGGCGGGTGGGGTCGAGGTGGAGCGGGACGCGCATCTGCACGAGGAGGGGCATGGACATGACCATGGGCATGACTAGTCGCCGTCATTGCGAGCGTAGCGAAGCAACCCAGGGGTCGCGCGAATGCGGCTTCAGGAAAATGCGGCGAGCCTCACCCCGGTCGCCTCTGGGTTGCTTCGCTGCGCTCGCAATGACGGCAAGCGCGGTTCTGCCCCATGCTTGAATACGACTTCATGCGCACGGCGTTCGCGGCGTCGGGGGTCGCCGCCGTGCTCGCCGGCTTCGTCGGCTATTTCCTCGTGCTGCGCGGCCAGACCTTCGCCGGCCATGCGCTGAGCCATGTCGGCTTCACCGGCGCGACGGGCGCGGCTTTGTTCGGAATCTCGCCGCTCGCCGGCCTGATCGGCTTCACCCTCGCCGCCGGCGTCGCCATGGGTTTTTTGGGCGAAAAACTCGCCGAGCGCGACGTCGCCATCGGCATGACGCTGTCGCTGTCGCTCGGCCTCGGCCTGCTGTTCCTGCATTTCTACACCAGCGCCGCGACGCGCGCGACGGCGCTGCTGTTCGGCAACGTGCTGGGCGTCGACGAGGCCGCGCTATGGACGCTGATCGTGCTGGCGATCGTCAGCCTCGCGGCGCTGGGCTTCCTCTCGCGGCCTTTGCTGTTCGCCTCGCTGCAGGCTGAACTCGCCGAAGCCCGGGGCCTGCCGATGCGCGCGCTCTCGGTCGGTTTCCTGGCGATCGTCGCCATCGCCGTCGCCGAATGCGCGCAGATCGTCGGCGTGCTGCTGGTCTTCACCCTGATGGTCGGCCCCGCCGCCGCCGCGCAAAACTTCACCCGCCGCCTCGGCGCCGCGATCTTCCTCTCCGCAGCGCTGGCGCTGGCGGAAGCCTGGGGCGGCCTGACGCTCGCCTATTACAGCGACTGGCCGACGAGCTTCTGGATCACGGCTTTGTCGGGGGCGGTGTATTTCGGCAGCCTCGTCGCGCGCCGCAGCTAGGCGCGAGGAACGTTCAACGTTCAATGTTGTTCCCGTTTCGGGAACATGCTACTCTTCTTCATGCGCGTGATAGCCAGAAATGTGCTTGTGCTGTTCGCCGAACCGCATCCGGTATGCGGGCCATCGCTAGAGCGGTGGTACAGGCTTTTCCGCGCGGCGTCATGGACGTCGATGACTGACATTCAAGCCACTGTTCCGAGAGCGAAAGTTCTTAACGGTGAGCGCATCCGGTTCGAGGTCGCCGGTGGCGCGTTCGGATTGATCGTCGCCTTCGACTTTCGACGTCAGATCGCGTACGTGAAATTCGTGGGTACGCACGCCGAATACGACGCCATCGACGCTTTCACGGTTTCGCAATTCTGAGGAGGGTGAGATGCAAGTCCCCGTCATCCGCGGCGAAGAAGATCACCGTCGCGCCATCGCCGAAATCGGGGCCCTTTGGGGAGCCGCGGAAAATAGCGAGGAGGGCGATCGGCTCGACGCGCTGCTAGCGCTTGTCGATAGCTACGAGACGAAGCGCTGGCCGATCGGCAAGGAGACTAGCCTCGACCCCATCGACATCCTCCGCTTCGCCATCGACGAACTCGGGCACTCCAGGGCCGAACTCGCGACGCTGCTCGGCTCGCGCTCGCGGGCTTCGGAAATTCTGTCGCGCCGCCGCGCGCTGACCGTGCCGATGATCCACGCCCTCAGCGCCAACTGGAAGATTCCGGCGGAATTGCTGGTTCGTCCCTACGCCCTCGTGCGCCCCGCCTGAAGGCGGGCCAGCGATGTGGCGTTGATATCACATTCGAAGTGGCTCCCATGCCCGACTTAGGAGACGCTCAAGAATAAATGAATCGGTCGGCTTCGTCATGGCCGGGCTGGTGGCGGCCAGGCGGGT
>Ga0302157_10002608_pt1 | contig 20843 bp, 21 predicted proteins | sample I_Bog_N3_3_FD_193502 | JGI IMG/M metagenome (GOLD analysis project Ga0302157, IMG submission 193502) | Peat permafrost microbial communities from Stordalen Mire near Abisko, Sweden - I_Bog_N3_3 | ecosystem: Environmental > Terrestrial > Soil > Wetlands > Peat | place: Sweden: Abisko, Stordalen... | reverse complement strand
GGATATTCGACGATGCCGGTTCCGCCCGCGGCCTTCAGCTTGGGAATCACGTCCCGCACCAGGTGGTTTTCCAGGATGGTATTCAGCGCCACCCAGTCGGGGTCCTGCAGGTGCGAGATGGTCGGCGAGTTCAGCGCGGGCAGCACCCCGAGCACCTTGTCGAGGTCGCTCTTGCGCGCGTTCAGCATTAGCCCAACCTGGGCCTCGGCGTCCATGGCGCCGTTCAGCATCAGGGAGAGCGTCTCAATCTTATGGCGCTTCCACGGATCGGCCCAGGCAAGCTTGTTGGCGATGAGCTGCGTCTCGGACTCCATCAGCGTCTCGATGATGCGCAGACGGTTGGCGCGCAGGGAACTGCCGGTCTCGGTCACCTCCACGATGGCGTCAGCCAGCATCGGCGGCTTCACCTCGGTCGCGCCCCAGCTGAACTCGACCTTGACGGGAATCTTCTTCTCCGCGAAGTAGCGCCTGGTGAACTCCACCAGCTCGGTGGCGATGGTCTTGCCGGCCAGGTCCTCAGGCTTCTGGAAGTGCGAGTCCTCGGGGACGGCGAGCACCCACTTCACACGCGTGCGGCTGGCCTTGGAGTAGGTCAGCGAGGTGACGCGCTCCACATCGCTGTTGTTCTCGAGCACCCAGTCGTTGCCGGTGAGGCCTGCGTCCAGTGCGCCGTGCTCGACGTAGCGGGCCATCTCCTGCGCGCGGACCAGCATGCAGCTGATCTCGGGGTCATCGATGGTAGGGAAGTAGCTGCGCCCGCTGGCGTAGATGCGCCAGCCCGCGCGCTCGAAGAGGGCGATCGTCGCGTCCTGCAGACTACCTTTAGGAATGCCGAGTTTCAGTTTGTTGCTCATAGGTTTGTTCTCGTTCCTGGTTGTAGGTTCTTGGTTGTTGGTGGTCCGTGTGAGCGATAGGGTTTTTGCCAACAACTAAGAACCAACAACCAACAACTTGGTAAAGCAGCTCACCGTGCCTTCGTGGCAGACCAGGCCATCGCCCTCGACCTCCACGCGAAACAGCAGGGCATCGTTGTCGCAGTCGGTGGCAGCAGAGACCACGCGCAGGCGGTTGCCGCTGGTCTCGCCCTTCATCCACAGCTTGCCGCGGGTGCGCGACCAGAAGGTGACGTATCCGGTCTCCATGGTCTTGTTGTAGCTCTCCTCGTTCAGGAAGCCCAGCATCAGCACCTGGCTGGTCTTGGCGTCCTGAACGATGCCGGCCACCAGGCCGTTGTCCTTCTGAAAATCAATAGCAATCTTGTTGTCCATTGCGTCCTTTGCGTCTTCCATCGCGTCCATTGCGTTCGTCTTTGTTTGTGTCTCCGCGCAGCAAAAAGCCCGCTCGCGGGTTGCGCGTCGGCGGGCCTGTCGTGAATCCTGTTGGGCGTTCTCTGTTGCTGTTACCTCGCCGCACCGGACACTGCCGCACCCACGCTCTGCGCATGGTGATGGAGATGCCCGCGGTGCTGACGACGAACGCTCATTGAGTTAACGTTAAGCGCAGGCAGCGGCAATGTCAATCGGGTCGGTCAGCTTGCGGACGCGACACTTCCTAATTTGCCGGTTGCGTTCGCCTGCTATAAATTCGCGCGGATTTGTTCTTCCCGCGGAAAGGGGCCGTCCGTCGCGCCGTTCGTAGGCAATCCTGAGCGCATCTCTCTCCCTACGGCTACCTGCCGGGGGAGAGTTGATTCCATGTCCGACTATCGCGTTCACGCTGGGGAAGCCCAGGAAGACCAGTTCACCGCAGCCATTGAGAAGTACACCGCACCGGTGCCCTCCAGCGCCTACCTGGGGCTGGCGCTGGCCTCCATCGTTGCCTCCATCACCATCCAGGCCATTCAAAAGGAGAAGGCGAACCCGGCCCTGTACGTGGGCCAGTGGGTCGCTCCGTTCCTGCTGCTGGGCATCTACAACAAGATGGTCAAGCAGCACGGGTCGGACGCCAAAGTACGCTGAGGGCTCGCGGCAAGGTGCGGTCAGGGCTCCGGCTGGACAGGGGTAAACGTCCGCTGACCGTCGCGGGCGATGCGCACCTCGCCGCTGCCGATCTCGTAGATCCACCCAGAGACATTCAGATCGCCCTTCGCTATGGCCCCGGCCACCGAGGGGTGGGTCTTGAGGTGGCTCATCTGCAGCAGCACGTTTTGCTCGGTCAGCTCCTGCAGCAGCGTGCGCTGGGAGCCCTCTCGCTGATCGCGCTCATACAGAGCGTCCGCGGCGGTGAGAGCGGCGTGGGCGTTGCGCAGCCAGTTCTTCACGGTGGGCATCTTCTTCACGCTCTCCGGATCCAGCAGGGCCTTCATGGCGCCACAGTCAGAGTGTCCGCAGACCACCACGTGGCCCACGCCGAGCGCGGTGACCGCAAACTCGATGACGGCGCTCGTCGAGCCGAGCATCTCGCCATAGGCCGGCACCATGTTGCCGATGTTGCGGGTCACGAACACGTCGCCGGTACCGGCGCTGGTGATCTCCACGGGGTCAATGCGCGAGTCCGCGCAGGTGATAAAGAGCGTATGCGGGCGCTGCGGCTCGCTGGCGGCCTGGGCGAAGATCTCCGCGCGCTGCGGATAGACCTCCGCTTGGAACCGCCGCACCCCGGACTTCAGTTGTTCCAGAATCTCTTCCAACGCGCGCTCCTAATCCCTGTACTTGATATTGCATCCGATGCTGCTGCGCTGCTCCGGTTCCGGCAGCTTGCCGGCGATGACCGCATCCATCGCCGCGCGCAGGTCGCGGCCGGTGACAGGCTCATCGTTGCCGAAGTCCTTCCGCCGCGGGCGGCTCGAGTCCAACTGCCCGCGATAGACCAGCCGCATCTCTGCGTCGAAGAGGAAGAAGTCCGGCGTGCAGGCCGCCTCATAGGCCCGCGCCACCTCCTGGGTCTCATCTAGCAGATAAGGGAAGCGCCATCCCAGCCGACCGGCCTGCTCGCGCATCCCCTCGGGGCCATCCTCGGGGTACTGCTCGATATCATTGGACTGGATGGCGGCGATGGCAATGGGCCCGCTGCCGTCCTCGCCGAAGTAGTCCCTTCCAATGCGCGCCAGCTCCTCCTCCACATGCTTGACGTAGGGGCAGTGGACGCAGAGGAACATCACCAGCAGGCCGTGCTTGGTGGCCGGGTCTGCGGGCCCCTCACTCCAGCTCAGCGCAAAGACATCGTCACGGCTCATGGCGCGCCCGCTCAGCACGTCCGGCAGCTCAAAGGCCGGAGCTACCGTACCCAGCTTCACCATCATCGACTCGGTCCGCGACATGGGGTCTGCCTCCAACTCCATCATAGCGAGTCGATTCCCTCCCGCGGCGGCCTCTTCAAGTAGACTGAACGACAGCCCCGCAGACCTGGTTCCACGAGGGCAGAATGAATCGACTGTCAGAAGGAATGCATCCGGCGTGAGTTCAGCAAAGGTGAAAAAGTCTTCCGATTCCAGCAGGCCAGCAGCACCCGCCCTGGCGAAGCTTGTGGTTCTTTGCATGGCAGCGCTCCCGGCCTGCGTCTGGCCGCAGGCCGCGCCCGGCGGCGCTGGGGCAGGCGGAGGTGCTTCTGCCGCCGGCGCCAGCGGGTCCGGCACAGCCGCCACGAACAACGCCCCGGCACAGGCCAGCGGTACGGTCGTCTCCACCACAGAGATCAGCCCCAGCGCTGGCCGGGCCATCCAGGATAACGGGCGGCTTGCGAACGGCTCGCGTGTCGAGGCGTCCAATGGCCCTCAGGACCTCCGCACCGACTTTCAGCGCATGGTGGAGGCCGACACCGGCCGCCGGCTGCCGATCTTTGGCGCTTCGCTGTTTGAGGGCGTTCCCAGCACCTTCGCTCCGGTGACCGACGTACCCGTGAGCCCCAACTACGTGCTCGGCCCGGGCGATGAGATCAACGTCCAGGTCAGCGGCCAGGTCAATCAGCAACTGCGCTTCGCCGTGGACCGCTCCGGCGCCATCGCCATCCCCGGAGTGGGCACGGTGCATGTCGCCGGCCTGCCCTTCGGCCAGCTCAACGACTTTCTCGACGCGCAGCTGGGCAAGATCTACCGCAACTTCAGGATCAGCACCAATCTCGGCTCGCTGCGCACCATCCAGGTCTTTGTGGTGGGGGAGGCGCGCCGCCCCGGCGCCTACTCCATCAGCTCGCTCAGCACGCTGACCAATGCCATCTTCGCCTCCGGCGGCCCTCTGCCCCAGGGCTCGCTGCGCGATATCCAGGTCAAGCGCGGCGGGGCCACCATCGATCACTTCGATCTCTACGACCTGCTGCTGCACGGTGACAAGACCCACGACGTGGCGCTGGTGTCCGGCGACGTTATCTTTATTCCCTTTGTCGGCCCGCAGGTGGCCATCCTCGGCAGTATCGACGAGCCCGCGATCTACGAGCTGAAGGGCGCGACCACGGTCTGCCAGTCGTTGCAGTTGGCAGGCGGCCCAACCGCCGCCGCCGCCGGCTCCAGCGTGCGCCTGGAGCGCGTCTTTGAGCACAGCATGCGCAGCGTGGAGGACGTCAGCCTCGACCACTGCAACACAGAGCTGCTGCAGAACGGCGACATCCTCTCCCTGAGCTCAGTGATCGACCGCTTCCGCGATGCGGTCACGCTGCGCGGCAACGTCGCCAACCCCGGCCGCTACGTCTGGCATCCCGGGATGCACCTGAGCGATCTCATCCCCGACAAGGAATCGCTGATCACCCGCAACTACTGGCGCAAGCGCAATGACCTGGGACGGATGGTCCAGGACTATCTGCCTGAGAACATGGGCGCGGGCCAGGGCGGCCTGCAGGTGCTTGGGAACTCCGCTGAACAGAAGTCCGCGGACGCAAATCGCAATGGCAGCGCAACAGCGGCCGCCGGCGGCAGCTCCGTCGGCGAGGCCCTCACCGGCAACAGCAGCCCCTTCTCTGCGCAGACGGATGTGATTCTCAGCGCGCCCGACATCTACTGGAACTACGCCGTGATTGAGCGCCAGAGCGCCGCGGACCTTACCACTTCCCTGATTCCGTTCAATCTGGGCGAGCTGATTCTCAACGGCGGCTCCGCGCAGAACCTCGCCCTGCTGCCGGGAGATGTCATCACCATCTTCTCCAAGGCCGATATCCGCGTGCCCGGCAATCAGCAGACGCGGATTATCCGGCTGGAGGGGGAGTTCAACGCCGCCGGTGTCTACAGCGTTCTGCCGGGTGAGACGTTGCGTGGGCTGCTGGCCCGCGAGGGTGGCTTCACCCCGGATGCCTATCTCTACGGCTCAGAGTTCACCCGCCAGTCCACCCGCCGCGTCCAGGAGCAGCGCCTGCATGAGTACGCCGACGAACTGGAGGCGCAGATCGCCGCGGTGACTTCCTCCAACGAGGCCCGCGCCCTTACCCCGGCCGACCAGAGTGCGGCGATTGCCTCCGAGGCCGATGCCCGGGCCGCGGTCAACCGGTTGCGTTCTGTCACGCCCATCGGCCGCATCGTCCTCGACCTGAAGCCCGATAGCCGCGGCCTGGATGCCGTGCCCGATCTGCCGTTGGAAGACGGAGACCGCTTTGTCGTTCCCCGCGTACCCTCAACGGTGACCGTGCAGGGTCAGGTCTACAACGCCAACGCCTTCCTTTACGCGCCTAATCAACGGGTCATCAACTATCTGCGCCGCGCCGGCGGCCCGGACCGCGACGCCGACAAAAAGCGCATCTTCCTGCTGCGCGCCGATGGCTCCGTGATCAGCAGTCAGTACGATAAAATCGGGTCCGCGCGCATCTTTCCCGGCGACACCATCGTGGTGCCGCCCACTATCGACAAGCGCGCCGTCCTGCAACGAATTACCTCCATCGCGAGCATCATCGGCAATCTCGGTGTGGGTGCAGCCACCCTCGCTATCCTTGCCAAGCAGTAAGGTCCGGGCGGAGGCTTGCGGCCTGGAATCGCGGCACCATCAAGGCAGAGACCGGGGTGGGCGATTGCGGCAGGTTGAGATCGGAACCGGTGCCTGGAAGAAGGAAGCGGAATGAATATGGATGCCCATTCACAACCGGTGGTCAGCAGCGATTCGGGGGCCGCTTCCGATGAGATACAGATCAATCTGCGGAACGTCGCGACCCGCGTCTTTCGTGGCTACAAGACCATCCTGACTCTGGCCTTCGCCGGTCTTGCACTCAGTGTGGTGCTTGCCCTGCTCCTGCCCAAAACCTACCGGGCGGAGGCCGTCTTTCAGCCTCCCACCACGCCGGACGCCGTACCGGCCAGCGCTCTACTGGTGCGCCAGGATCCCAGCGACCTGTATCTGGGCCTGCTGGGCAGCCGGTCGGTTGCCGACTCGGTCATCGACCAGGTCCATCTGAAGGACATCTACCACGTCAACTACTATGCCGATGCCCGGGTCAGGCTGGGAAAGCAGGTCAAGTTCGACGTCAGTAAGAACACGCTGATCTCCATCTCCGTGGAGACAACCGACCCGCAACTCTCGACCAACATCGCCAATGCCTATCTAGACGCCCTGTACAAGCTGAAAGGATCGATGAGCGCCTCCGCCTCGGCCCACCGCAGCCAGTTTTTCCGCGAGCAACTGGACGCCGAACGCGAGCAACTGGCGCAGGCTGAAGCCGACATGCAGACCGTACAGGAAAAGACAGGCCTGATTCTGCCCGAGAGTGAGGCAGCTGCCGGGTTGTCCAATACCGCACGTTTGCAGTCCACGCTGCAGGACGCGCAGACCCGGCTCTCCGCACTGCTCGTCAGCTCCACCGATCAGAACCCCGAGGTGGTGCAGCTTCGCTCCCAGATCGCCTCCATACAGGAGCAGATTCGCCGACAGCAGACCAGCGCCACCGGTTCGCCGGCCACGGGCATCCCCTCCGGAGCGCGCCTGCCCGGCCTGATGCTCGACTATGTTCGTAAACAGCGCGAACTCAAGGAGCGTGAGACGCTCTACGACTCTCTGGTGCAGCAATACGAGAAGGCCAGGCTGGCTTCGCTGGACCCCGGTCCGCAACTGGAGGTGGTGGATCGCGCCATCCATCCCGAGCGCAAGTCCGGGCCGCCGCGCACCCTCATCGTCCTGATCGGGACATTGCTGGGCGCATTGATAGGCCTGCTTTGGGTGCTGTTCTCGGGCTCCATCCCGCGTACGAAGCCCGGATATATGGCTGTCGACTCACAGGTCCACGCGAGGTAAATGCTTGGCGAGCCACCTTCCATCGCGGACCCTGGCCCCGGCCGCACAGCGCTTCGACGCCAGAAGGATCTTCCTGCTGCTGGCCGCGTCCCTGAGCTCCACCATTCTGCTCAAGGTGGCGGATATCCAATACCTGGAGCTGATCTATCTGTTTCAGCTCTGCGTGCTGCTGCTGCTCTTTCCCCGCCATGGATTTCAACTCCGCCTGCTTCGCCCGGCGTTCACGCTGTCCGTGCTCTACCTGCTCTTTGGGATGGGCTCTTTCGTCCTTGCGCTCGTCGCCTTGCGCGGCGACTTCTATTACCCCTCCGACATCGGTTTCCTCAAGTATCCCGTATGGATCACGATCTCCCGCATGGTGGAGCTGGCCATCGACGTCGGCGCCATGGTCTATCTGGTGCAACTGTTTCGCGCCGACCTGAAGAACCTGATCTTTACGCTGAAGGTTTACTTCTGGGTGGGCGTGGCCGGCGCTGTGTACTCCATTCTGACCTTCCCGCTGAACTATTTTTACGAAGCCCAACTGGGGACGTACAACAACAACCACCGCATGCGCGGCTTTTTCAATGAGGGAGGGCCCTTTGGCGTTTATCTCATCAGCGAGATCCTGGTCGGCATGGTGCTGTACCGGCAGGGCTGGGGCAGCCGGAACCGAATTCGGCTGGCGTTTCTCCCTATCGTCGTCGGGATGATCGGGAGTCAGTCCAAGTCCGCCATCTTCGCCGCCGCGCTGATGTTCCTGTTCAATGCCCTGATGGTCCAACAGACCGGCCGGCGTTTGACGGTGCTGGCGGGGATTCTCGTGACCGCTTCTATCGCCGCCTTCGTTCCGTCCGTATCCCAGTCGATCAGCGTCTATGCCAACGCGGCCGCGCAGTATGAGTACCTCTCTAACTTGTCTCCGAATGACGGCAACTATGTCTTAGGCCGGATCGCGGGGGCCTTTATCGTTCCGCGAATGATCCGGGCGCATCCGCTGCTGGGAGTCGGCTGGGGAAACTACGGTATCGTCCGCAACAGCCCGGAGTACCGTGGCGGCTCCGCCTGGGCCAATTTTTACGACTCGCCCGGACTGGGCCTGCTGGGTACCGCGGCTGAAGTGGGCGTTCCGCTCACCGTCTTTCTTATCGCTATCTTTTTTTACCCCTACTTCTATCTGCGCCGTATCGGCGCGCCTCTGGTGGTCAAAAATCTGGCTCTGATGCAGCCTGTGATCCACATCTTCGGGGGCCAATTGAATCTCACCCATCCATGGCTGCTTACCGCCTTTGCGCTGGGATTGGGTTACTTCTACAGACATCCATTCAACGCTCCTGTCCCCGAACCTCACCCTGGCGGCATCCTGCCGCAGAGGGTAGATGATGCTGCAGGGGTGCCGGCACAGTGAGACTGACCGCCGATCTGCGCATGTTCCGTCATTCCGGCATCGGGCGATATCTGCGCAACATCTTCCCGCATCTGTTGCCGCTGCTCGCAGCCGACCGGGTCCGCGTGCTCGGCCCGCACGGCATCTTCACCGATGCGTCCTGGATCAACGATCCACGCATCGAGGTCTTCGCGGCCCCGGCAGCGATCTACAGCGTGCAGGAGCAGGCTCTCGGTCTGCGCGGAGCCTACCGGAACACCGATTTGCTCTGGGTGCCGCACTACAACGCGCCGCTATGGCACAGGGGACGCATGATCGTCACCATCCATGACATCGCCCCCCTAGCCATGCCGGAGATTCTGTCCAGCGCGCTGAAGCGCAGCTACGCGAAGCTGCTGATCGAGCGCGCCGTCAAGCAGGCGGCGGCCGTGCTGTGCGACTCACAATTCACGCGCGATGAGCTGGCCGGCCTGGGCGTGGCGGCGGAGAAGATGACCGTGGTCTCACTCGGCCTGGACAGCGACTGGCCCACGTCGGCGCCGCCGCACCGCGAGACGGATGGCGTACCCTACCTGCTGTTTGTCGGCAACGTAAAACCCAACAAGAACCTGGGCCTGCTGCTGCGTGCCTTTGCCGCTGTTCAGGACCGCATTCCGTTTCGCCTTCTGCTGGCGGGCAGGATGCACGGCTTCGGCACCGGAGACCAGACTGTCCTGAGCCATGCCGAGGCCATGGGGGACCGCGTTCGTTTTACCGGGGAGATCGACGATGCCACGCTGCAATCCCTCTATGCCGGGGCCGCCACGTTGGTGCTGCCATCGCTCTATGAGGGCTTCGGCCTGCCCGTGCTGGAGGCCATGCAACTCGGTTGCCCCGTCCTGGCCTCCGCCGCCAGTTCCCTGCCTGAAGTAGGCGGCGACGCCGCACTCTACTTCGATCCCCGCTCCGAGAGCCAACTCGCGCAGTGCCTGCTGCAGGCCTGCGATGCCGCCGCGATGGGTGAGCTTCGCCGCCGCGGCCACGAACGCGTCACGCACTTCTCCTTTGTACGCTGCGCGCAACAGACAGCCGCCGTGATGAACCGCTTGCTGGAACTTGCGCGATGAACCCACCGGACTCACTCAATTTGCACCGCGCCCTCTTCCTCGACAGGGACGGCGTCATCAACCACGAGACCAACTATCTCTTTCGCGCCGCCGACATCCGCGGGGTAGACGGCATCTTTCCCCTATGCCGCACCGCGCTGCGTCTCGGCTACAAGCTGGTGGTGGTCACCAACCAGTCCGGCATAGCCCGCGGTATCTACACCGAGACCGATTTCCACGCCCTGACCGACTGGATGCGCTCAGAGTTCCTTGCCCAGCGCGCGCCGCTCGACGCGGTCTACTTCTGCCCCTACCACCCCGTGCAGGGTGTTGGCCCCTACAAGCGCGAGCACCCCGACCGCAAGCCCGGCCCCGGAATGTTGCTGCGTGCTGCCCGCGATCTCTCCCTCAATCTGGCGCAGTCCGTCCTGGTTGGTGATCAATGCTCGGACATTACGGCTGCCCACGCCGCGGGCGTGGCCCACGCCTTCCTGCTGCGCGGCACTGAGACCCGGACTTGCTCCAGCCCGCACGAGAAAGTGGACTCGCTCGCCGCCGTCGAGGCCTGGCTGAGCAAGAGTGAATCCCTAATCCCTAATCCCTAATCCCTGCTTTCAGGGCAGATCGGCATCCTCAAACCGTGCGCCTCTGGCGTCCTTGCCCGAGACCTCCGGCGCTATGCCCTCCAGCTCCGCCAGCGGCCACGCGATGCCCAGCGTCGCATCATCCCACACAATGCACCGCTCTCCGTCGGGATAATACCCCCGCGTCGTCTTGTACAACACCTCGGCAGTCTCGGAGAGCACCAGAAATCCGTGCGCAAAGCCTTCGGGAATCCAAAGCAGTTCCAGCTCCCCCGCCGCGTTGCGCGGGCGCAGATGGAACCCCGCCCACTGGCCGAACTGCGGCGACTCCCGGCGCAGGTCCACGGCTACGTCCCATATGTGCCCGCTGAGCACCCGCACCAGCTTGCCCTGCGGCTGGCCCAACTGGTAGTGCAATCCGCGCAGCACCCCACGCGCCGACTGCGATTGATTGTCCTGTGCGAACTCCGCCGGCAGGCCGGCCCGGCGAAACGTCTCGCTGTTGAAGACCTCGGCAAACCATCCCCGCGCGTCTCCATGCCGCTTCGGCTCCAGAATCTTTACGTCACGCAGCCCTGTGTCATGAATTTGCATCCTAACCAGAATAGGTTATCGATGGCCAAAAACAACCACCTCCGGACCCCAAGTGAAAACCTCGCGCGATGCAGGCAAAATCAGGCAGGGAATCAACAGAAACCAAGGATAATACTCAAAATAAACGACTTATTAACCGTATGCGGCGTTTTTTCTTCTATACAACCGCTCCAAAGGATAGACTGTGCTGACAGTTCCTTCACGTTTAGGAGACCCTTCCGTTGGAAGACTGGCAGGTCTCCCCGGCCCTCTTCTTCCCAGATAGAGAAACCATCAGCGCACACTACCCTGAGCGGTCTTTTGTGTAGACTCATCCAGTTTCATTGTGGGCATTCATTTTCACGATGCAGTGTCTGCCCAGCTTAGAGAATTTGCGTTGAGGGAGCATCCAGCGAATATGTCGGCAGACTTTCACTCGCACGACTCGGACGGAGCTACTATCGGCGGCCAGGTCTATTCTCTTCACGGGTCTGCGCCATCATCGAGCGCAGATCTGCCCGCGCATCACGCGAGGCAAGGCCCGCAGCGTCTCTTTCGCTATCGCGTCGTCAAACGCGTGCTGGACGTGACCCTGGTGCTGCTGGCATCCCCCCTGCTGCTGCTGATTACGTTGGCCATCGCCGTGGCCATCCGCATCGGATCACCTGGACCTATCTTCTTTTCGCACCGCCGCATTCGCCGCCACGGCAACTTCTTCTCCATGGCCAAGTTCCGTACCATGTGCTTGAACTCCGCGGAGGTTTTGGAGACCTATCTCGCCGCCAACCCGCAGGCCCGCGTCGAGTGGCAGCAGTTCCACAAGTTGCGGCACGACCCCCGCGTTACCGCTGTTGGCCGATTCCTTCGCCGCACCAGCCTGGACGAGCTGCCCCAGCTCTGGAACGTGTTGCTCGGCAGCATGAGCCTGGTAGGCCCCCGCCCCATCGTAGCCGCTGAGGTGGAGAAGTACGGGGACTACTTCGCCGATTACTGCATGGTGAAGCCCGGACTCACCGGACTGTGGCAAATATCCGGCCGCAGCGAGGTGGGCTATAAGGAGCGGGTCGAGTTTGACCGCAAGTATGTCCAAACCTGGTCGTTGACCGGCGACATGATCATTTTGTTCAAGACCCTGCGCTGTGTGATTCAACAGGACGGCGCCTACTAGCCTCGGTTCCCGCGCTGCTCCCTGCGTGCCTTCTTCCTTCCTCAGGCTTGACGAAGACGGACACGATTCCGCAGGTGTCCGGCTGCCAGTAGAATCACGGCATGCGGCGTGGCAGCACGAAGAACAGGCTCCTCGATTTTTGGGTCGGCACTCCGTTGCTGAACCTGCTTGCGGCTATGCGTCGGCGGCGCAGCGCTCCCGCGGACCCGCGGCGCATTGGGGTGATGTGCTCTCCCGCGCTGGGCGACACGCTGCTCTTCTCCGCCGTGCTGCAGGACCTGCGCTCGGCCTTCCCCTCGGCGCACATTGTGCATCTTTGCTTTCGCCAGAACCTGATCGCTGCCGAGATCCTTCCCGGAGCGGATGAGCGGGTGCTGCTTCACCTGACCTCCCCGTATCAGACGATTCGCGCCCTGCGCGCGCAAGCCTTGGACGCGCTGCTGGACTTCACCAGTTGGCAGCGCCTTACGGCCTTCTTCACGCTGCTCTCCGGCGCGCGCTACACGGCCGGATTCCGCACCGCCGGGCAATATCGCGACCGCGGCTACGACCGCGCCGTGGAGCACAGCGCCGATCTCCATGAAGTGGACAACTTCCGCGCATTGCTCCGCGGATCGGGCCTGCACACCGCTGACGGCGCGGAGATAGCGACGCTTCACAGCCCCGCGGTAACGGTCCCAGAGGTCGACGATGTCCCCTTCGCCGCCGAGCCGGACCTGATCGCCCTGCACCTGTGGCCCTCCGGCCAGCGCTCCTGGTTGCGCGAGTGGCCGCAACCGCGCTGGATGGAACTGGCGCAGCGTCTTGCCGAACGCGACACGCTCTTCCTCGTCACCGGAGCGCCCGGCGACCGCCCGCGCATTGACGCCTTCGTCGCACAGCTGCGTGCTGCCGGATTGCGCGCCGAACCCTTCGTCAGCCCCGACGGCTTCCGCACGCTCACCCACGTACTGCGGCGCACGCGTCTGGTGGTGAGCGTCAATACCGGCGTGATGCACCTGGCCGCCATCGCCGGAGCGCGGATGCTCTCCATCAACGGCCCCAACCGCAACGGCCGCTGGGGCCCGGTGGGACCGCGGGCTGTTGGCATCGAGGCCCCCGGCGAGGGCTGCGGCTACCTGCATCTGGGCTTCAACTTTGACGGCAACCCCACCGACTGCATGGAGCGCATCTCGGTCGATCAGGTCTTCGCCGCCGCGCAGCAGTTGCTGGCCGACGCTCCCGCTGTGGCCACACTCGAGGCCCGCTGATGCAGCGCATGCGGGAGTTGCTGCGGGGCTCACTGGCGCGCAGCCTGCGCGAGCTCAGCGAGCAGGACCGCCTGGCCGCCGCCTGGCCGGTGGCCTGCGGCCCGTCGCTCGCAGCCCACGCCGAAGTCCTGCATCTGGACGACGAGCGTGTGCTGCACGTCCGCGTCGCTGGGCCGGAGTGGATGCAGCAGTTTCTGCACATGCGTTCGGCGTTGGCCAGCGACCTCGCCCGCATCGCCGGCGTCCGCTTGACCGGGATACACTTTGAGGACGGAGAACAGCCGCAGCACAGCGCGCGAACGCAACCGGGCAGCCGCTCTGCCGCGGGCCCAAATCGACCCAGGAGCAAACCATGAGTCAAACAGCCGGCGTTACCCAGGAGCAGGTCCGCCACGTCGCGGACCTCGCCAACCTGGAGCTCACCGCCGAGGAACTGCCGCGCATGGCGCGCGACCTCAACGACGTCCTCGACTACATCGCGCAGCTGAACGAGCTCGACACCAGCGAGGTCGCTCCCATGGCGCAGGTCGGCGACGCGCTGGGCATCGCGCCCCAGGCCTTCGGCGAGGGCCTGCGCGCCGACGAGGTGAAACCGTCCGTGGACCGCGCTGCCGTCATGGCCGAGGCGCCCGAGACCGACGGCCGCTTCTTCAAAGTCCCCAAGGTGATCGAACGTTAGCAAATTGAACTGTCATCCTGAAGCAATGGAAGAGTTGTCACCCTGAGCGGAGCGAAGGATCTGCTTCTCGCCCGCACCATCATGGGCCCCCAAGGAGTACCACCGCAGCACATGACCGAAGCACTGAATCTCGAAACTCTCTCGTTGGCCGAAGCCCGCGCCTCTGTCGTCTCCGGACGCGTCTCTGCCGCCGCGCTCGCCGAACAGCATTACGATCGCATCGCCGCTGTCGATCCTGCGATTCACAGCTACCTCGCGCTCACCCGCGAACGCGCGATGACGCAGGCCGCGAAGATCGACGCCGCAGCCAAAGCCGGCGATCCGCTCGGCCCGCTCGCCGGAGTTCCCGTCGCCATCAAGGACGTGCTCACTATGCGCGGCGTTCCCGCCACCGCAGGCTCGCTCATCCTCAAGGACTACCATCCGCCCTACGATGCGACCGCCGTGGCGAAGCTGGAAGCCGCCGGGGCCGTACTGCTCGGCAAGCTCAACTGCGACGAGTTCGCGATGGGCTCTTCGAATGAGAACTCAGCCTACGGTCCCGTCCACAACCCGCGCGCTCTGGACCGCGTTCCCGGCGGCTCGTCTGGCGGCTCGGCGGCGGCGGTCGCCGCTGGCCTCTGCGTCGCCTCGCTGGGTACAGACACAGGCGGCTCCATCCGCCAGCCCGCGGCGTTCTGCGGCGTCGTCGGCGTGCTGCCGACGTACGGCCGCATCTCGCGCTATGGGCTGATCGCATTCGCGTCCTCACTGGACCGCGTTGGCCCGTTCGCGCGCAGCGTCGCTGACGCTGCAACGATGCTCGAAGTCCTCGCCGGTCCCGACCCCATGGACTCCACCGCCTCCGCGCAACCGGTCGCGAGCTACGCCGCCGAGTCCGCGAAGCCGGTGAGCGGCCTGCGCATCGGCGTTCCAGACGAGTACTTCGGCGAGGGCCTCAACCCGGGGATTCGCGCAGCGATCGAGCGCGCACTCGACGGCCTGCGTGCCGCCGGTTGCAGCATCCACAAGGTCTCGCTGCCGCACACGCGCTACGCCGTGCCCACGTACTACGTGCTCGCCACCGCTGAGGCCAGCGCCAACCTCTCGCGCTTTGACGGCGTCCGCTTCGGCCTGCGCGCGCCCAACTCCGACACGCTCGCCGCCATGTTTCGCAACACCCGCGATGAGGGTTTCGGCGCGGAGGTCAAGCGCCGCATCCTGCTCGGGACGTACGTGCTCTCGGCGGGCTACTACGACGCCTACTACCGCAAGGCGCAGCAGGTGCGCGCCCTGCTCACCCGCGACTTTCTCACCGCCTTCGCGCAGGTGGACGCCATCGTCGGCCCGGTCACGCCCACACCCGCATTCAAACTCGGCGAGAAGACCGACGACCCGCTCCAGATGTACCTCGAGGACATCTACTCCGTCGCTGCGTCGCTGGCCGGCATCTGCGGCATGAGCGTGCCGTGCGGTACGACTGAGGCTGGCCTGCCCATCGGCGTGCAGGTGCTGGGCAAGCACTTCAACGAGGCGACGGTCTTCCGCGTCGGCGCTGCTATTGAAGCAGCCGAGGCTGCACGATGAGGGCCGTTCCCGTCTTCTATGCGAGCGACCTCACTCGTTCGCTCGCCTTCTACACCGGTGTACTCGACTTCGAACTCCGATACCCGGCCTACCGCGATCTCGCTCTGCGCAACGGCGTCATCGACCTCATCCGCGACGACGCCGTTCTGCAGCTCTCCATGCACATGGGCAAGAACCCGACCGCCAGCTCCGCGAATCTCGAACTCGACCACCCCGGCGAAGTCGACGCGCTCTTTGCCCACTACACCGCCCGCGGCCTCGACCAGTCCCACCGCACGGAGTCGCCGGTCCATCTCACGCCCCTCGACCAGACCTGGGGCACGCGTGAGTTCTATATCGGCGATCCCGACGGCAACTGCCTCTGCCTGCGCGCCTGGCGCTAGAGCTTCTCGCGCAACCACCACATCGCGTAGGAGACCATGGCCCAGGCCGCTCCGGCCACCAGCAGGACCGGCGCCAGCGGATGTCCCGGAAGGCCCTTCCACAGCACCAGCCCAAACGCGCCCAAGCCTGCCGCTCCAGCGGATGCCCCGGCGGCCTCCACGCTCGCCTCCGCTAATGCCGACCGAACGCCAACAAAGCCCTGGGCCGCTTCGCGCTCTCGCTTGTGCTTCGCCACCAGGCTGATGCTCGGCGGAAAGATGCCCGGAAAGGCCAGGAACAGGCCACCGATTACAGGGCCGTAGCGTTGGGCGATCAGGCTCGCCGCCACCGTCACCAGACCTCCGGCCACAAAGTGGCGCGCATACTCCAGCGGCGTGGTCGCGCGCAGCGAGTCGAACCTCAGCCTCAAACGCATCGACGCTACCCCCGCAACCAAACGGCCCACAATGTAGCCGCCATGCCCGCCCACACCATCAGCAGTGCGGTTGCGGTGGGCAGCGCCCTGGTTCTCCGCCGCATCATCACCCAGCTCACCGCGCAGGCATAGACGAAGAACGCCGCCGCTCCCGCCATCATCGACCGGCCTTCCAGCGCAACGTATCCTGTGCCTCGCTCATGAAGGGTAAGTGCCACTGTCGCCAGGGCGATGGTAGGCGCGGCCGCGAAGATGCCGCCCAGGCTCTCGGGTTTCACCGTGTCGCCCAGCACGGCGAACAGGCTCACGACCGCGCCCCCAATCAAAAACCGCAGCAGCAGTTCGATCAAGAAAAGTCCCTCCACTCCATGAGAATCTTATGAATATGCGTCTGCCGGTATGTCTCGCCATTGTCGCGTTCTTGCCACCCGGCCTGGCGGCGCAGGCTCCGCAGCCGCCATCGACCACAACTCCAGTACGCCAGTCTACGCCGCTCTCCGTCCAGCAATCGGTCACCGTCACCGCCGACCGCGGCCTCGCGGGAGTGAACGACTCCGCCAGCAGCGTCGCTGTGCTCTCGCAGCAGCAGATGCAGCAAGCGCCGGGCCTCGCGCTCGACGACCGCCTGCACTCCGTCGCCGGCTTCCAACTCTTTCGCCGCACCAGCTCGTGGACGGCAAACCCCACCACCGAAGGCCTGAGTCTGCGCGGGCTAGGCAGCACCGCCGCCAGCCGCACGCTGGTGGTGAGCGACCAGGTTCCGCTCAACGATCCCTTCGGCGGCTGGATTCACTGGGACGAGATTCCGGCGCTCGCGATCGATCAGGTGCAGTTGGTGCGCGGCGGCGCCGCCGACCTCTACGGCTCCAGCGCCATCGGCGGCGTGGTGGAGGTCGTGCCTGTCACTACCCCACCGCACAGCTTCCAGTTCGCCGCCGCCGGGCTGGGAGCGACGGAGAACTCGGCCGGAGAAGATGCGCTGCTACAACTCCTCACGCGCGGCATCGCCACGTTCGGTGCTTACAGCGGACTCACCACCGGAGGCTATGTCCCAACCGCGCCCGCGCTGCGCGGCCTCATCGATGTTCCCTCGAACGTGAAATCCGAGAGCGAACGCGTCGAACTCCGCACCACTCCGAAGATCTCAACCTTCGACGCCTTTCTGCGTGGTAACGTGCTCAACGAGTCGCGCTCCAACGGCACACCCGACCAGACCAACGCCACGCGACTGTGGCGCTACGCGGGCGGAGCCGACGACGACCTCGCGGGCACGCACGCGGTGCTGCGCCTCTTCGGCTCGCGCGAGAGCTACCGCCAGAGCTTCTCGTCCATCGCCGCCAACCGCAACTCGGAGACGCTCACCAAGCTACAGCGAGTTCCGCTGGACGAGTTCTGCTTCGTCGCCCAGGCCTCGCGCACGCTGCCGCAGGACATCACCGCCGCGCTGGGACTCGACCTGCGCGACATCCGCGCCACCGACGACGAGACCACCGTCGCAACCAGCGTCACCGCGAGCACCAGCGCCCGCCAGCGCGAGACCGGAGGCTACGCCGACGCGATATGGCAGCCCAAGCACTGGTCACTCTCCGGCTCCATCCGCGTCGACGCCTTCAACACCTTTCACGCGCAGCAGACCGTCTCCAACAGCGCCGCGGTCACACCGTTGCCGCAACTCAACGAACTGGTTGCCAGCCCGCGCCTCGGCCTCGTCCGCAATCTGCCCCACGGACTTGCGCTCACCGCCACCGCCTTTCGCGCCTTTCGCGGCCCCACCATGAATGAGCTCTACCGTACCGGACAGGTCGGCCAGCAGACCACGCTGGCCAACAGTTCGCTGCTCGCCGAGCGCGCCACCGGCTTTGAGTTCGGTGGCGAGCTGCAACGCGACGCCGGCCGACTGCGCGCGACGTACTTCTGGACCGAGGTCAACCGCCCCATCTCCGCCGTGCTGCTGTCGCAAACCGCGACCACCCAGACGCTGCAACGCCAGAATCTCGGCCAGATTCGCAGCCGCGGCCTGATGCTCGAAGCGCAGTCCGAGCGCTGGCGTGGTCTCGACGCCAGCTTCGGCTACCAACTCGCCTTCGCCACCGTCACCGCCTTCAACTCCTCGAGCCCCGCGCAGGCCAACCTCACCGGCAACTGGATACCCGAGGTCCCGCGCCAGGCCGTCACCGCGACGCTGAACGACACCCTGCCGCGCATCGCGACGCTCCACCTCATCGCCAGCTATACGGGCCACACCTTCGACGACGCCGCCAACCAGTACGTCCTTCATCCGTATGCGCGCTTGGACGTCTCCGCCGAGCGCGCGCTGCCGCACGGCCTCGCGCTCTTCGCCGGCGCGCAGAACCTGCTCAACCGCTCTATCGACGCCGGCCGCACACCCATCCTCACACTCGCCGCGCCGCGCCTGGTGCAGGCCGGGCTTCGTTACAACTTCTCGCACTAAGCCCCAACCTCGCCAAACGCCTGAATACCCCAAACGGGGCAGAAGGTTGTGCGCAACCCTGCGACGCAACTTGCGTTTACTTGAATGCGCGACGGAATTTCAAAACGCCGCATAGGAGGCAAGCCATGAAGCTGACTACCTTTACCACCGCACTCAAGCACAACGCCGTCAAATTGCTCGCCGGAGCGGCCCTCGCCGGCGCAGTCCTCACCGCAGCGCCCGCAGCCCAGGCCCAGCGCTTCTTCATCGGAGTCGGAGGCCCGCGCTACTTCCGCCCCGCTCCTCCCGTCGTCGTCTACGGCCCCGGCTTCTACGGCCCCGACTACTACCGCTTCCACCGCGACTGGCGCTTCCGCCACGAGTACCGCCGCGACTGGCGCTAAGTAGCTCCCATCCATCGACGTTCGCTGAGGCCGCTCCCAACCGGGCGGCCTCGCCGTTTTACAGCGCCCGGTAGTACACGCCCTCGCCATCGGCGCACGCCAGACAAACCCGCTCGCCCCCGCGCTCCACAAAGCGGTCGAAGTTCACGCCCTCGCCGCAGCGCGCGCAGGCCACGCGCTCGCCCTTGTAGCCGGGAAACTCGCTGGGCGGCAGCGGCACCCGCACCCACTGGGCTGAAAAGAGAGCGGTGTCCGGCAGCTCGCGATACGCCTTCGTCTGCTGCGCGTTCTTCTCCAGCTCCGGATACAACTCCTTCGCTCGCCTCTTCGAACTTTCCAGCGCGACCACGCGCAGGCCTTTGTAGCTGTCCTCGCCGAGCTTCGCGTTCAGGTCGACGAAGGTCGCGGCCATCTTGCCCCAGTCGCGCAGCTTCAGCGCCCGCTTGCCCACGCGGCATCCGGTCACAACGCCGATGGCGTCCGTCGCGCAGCGGTCGATCTCCACAAACGTCACCAGCCGTTTGCGATCAGGATTCAGCGAGCCATCGGCCAGCAACCGCGCGCGCGGGTCGCCGATGCCCAGCCGCTCCAGCGCGAGCATCGCCATGCGCACGCCCAGTACCTGCCCGGCGCACAGGTGACCGTGCGCCCGCTCGGCCTCTTGCAAAAGCTCATCCAGCGTCGCCATATCTCTTCAATGCTACGCGCATCCCTTCGCGAACCTTCGCCACCTCCGCGCCCTTGGCGTGAGCGCACTTGCTTCTCCCGCGCTCCATCGGCGACCATCAACCCCTATGCCCGACACCAACTTCATCCCCAACGAGTGGTGGCAGACCGGCGTCATCTACCAGGTCTACCCGCGCAGCTTTCAAGATACGGACGGTGACGGCGTCGGCGACCTCCCCGGCATCACCGCGCGCCTGGACTACCTCGTCTCCCTCGGCGTCGACGCACTCTGGATCTCACCCTTCTACCCCTCGCCGATGGCCGACTTCGGCTACGACGTCGCGAACTACACGGATGTCGCTCCGCTCTTCGGCACGCTCGCGGACTTCGACACCCTGCTCGCCGCCGCGCACCGCAAAGGCCTGCGCGTCATCCTCGACTTCGTACCCAACCACACCTCCGACCGGCACCCATGGTTCGTCGAGTCCCGCTCGTCTCGTAACAATCCCAAACGCGACTGGTACCTCTGGCACGACGCCGTCCCATTCCCGTGGCTCGCTCCTGGGGAAGACACGCGCCCCATCTCTGAGCAGCATCCCAACAACTGGCAGTCGCACTTCGGCGGCCCCGCGTGGACGTGGGACGAGCCCACGCAGCAGTTCTACCTGCACAGCTTCCTCGCCCAGCAGCCGGATCTGAACTGGCGCAACCCTGAGGTCAGCGCAGCGATCTACGCTGCGATGCGCTTCTGGCTCGATCGCGGCGTCGACGGCTTCCGCATGGACGTCCTCTGGCTGCTCATCAAGGACGCCGCGTTCCGCAACAACACCCCCACCGAAACCTGGAACGCCGACCAGCCCGAGACCCTCGCCATCGTCGCCGAGATGCGCGCCCTGCTCGACACCTACCCCGACTCCCTAACCAAGAATCGTCAGGGTGGCCCATTCATCGCGCCCGCACTTGGCGCGATGAGTGGGGAACCACAGCTTCCCAACCCCGCCACATCTCCCCTTATCCCTACTCCCTTATCCCTACTCCCTGCTTCACCCCGCCTGCTCATCGGCGAGATCTACCTCCCGCTCCCACAGCTCGTCCGCTACTACGGAGCAGGGCCGCAGCTCACCGGCGCGAAC
>Ga0302157_10002602_pt1 | contig 20887 bp, 14 predicted proteins | sample I_Bog_N3_3_FD_193502 | JGI IMG/M metagenome (GOLD analysis project Ga0302157, IMG submission 193502) | Peat permafrost microbial communities from Stordalen Mire near Abisko, Sweden - I_Bog_N3_3 | ecosystem: Environmental > Terrestrial > Soil > Wetlands > Peat | place: Sweden: Abisko, Stordalen... | reverse complement strand
GGAGGGTTGGCATCCGTCATCCCGAGCTCGCCGATCGGGTCGCCGCGGTGCTCGAGACGGGTGACCTCGCGGTCGCCACCAGCGGCGCCTACGAGCGCGGCGAGCACATCCTCGACCCGCGCACAGAGCGGGCTCCCGAGGAGCTGCTCAGCATGACGGTGGTCGGCCCCAGCCTCACCTACGCCGATGCCTTCGCCACCGCGGCGTTCGTGATGGGTGAGCAGGGACTGCCCTGGGTCGCGGGGATCGACGGATACGAGGGGCTCGGGATCACGCGCGACCGCAGGACGGTGTGGACGTCGGGGATGGCCGCGCTGCTGGTGCGCGACATTGCGCCGGCAATGTGACATCGGGCCCCCCGGTTCCCCACAGGGGGGCGACGGGGACCGCGTCACATCGCATGCACTTCGCCGCGACTGGCGCGTTAAGGGACGCCCGCCTATACTCGGCTGACGGTACCAGGGGCTCCCTCGCTCGGGAGCGGTGACCGCGGTCCCCGCTCCTCGTCTTGTCGCCCCTGCGGTGGCGCGGCAGATGCGAGGGAAGTGGGAGCGCTCACGACGATGTCCAGCAGGACTCCGCCGGCGGATCGGTCCTGATGTCCACCCGCAGGCAGGTGGTCTTCCTCGCGCTCTGGACGGTCTTCCTCGCCGTGGTGGTGCTCGTCTACGTGCAGGTTCGGGACCAGCCGCCGTCACCGCCCCAGGCCAGCCTGGGAACGCTGACGCAGGCGGTGCTCAACACCGAGAGCGGGACCGGAGCGCCCCAGGATCGGATCTCCCTCGCCGCGGCCCACCAGGCGATCGTCTCCCCCGACCAGGTGACCTGGTGGGACGCCGCCGGGGGTGAGCACCTGACACCGAACGCGGAACAGGGCGCGGTCGAGAACATCTTCACCAGCAACCACTACACGAACTTCACGCCCGAGGGAGGCGTGCCCCTCACCACCCTGCTCCTGGTGCTGGTGCCGACGCTCATCATCGTGATGGTCATCGTCATCCTCTACTGGCGCCAGGGCGCGGGTGGGCCGGTGGGACTGCTGCGCTCCCGGACCAAGGCGGTCGGGGGTGACCAGCCGCTCAGCACCTTCGCCGATGTCGCGGGATGCGACGACGCCAAGCTGGAGATGGGAGAGCTGGTCGCCTTCCTCCGAGACCCCGACCGCTACCGCGACCTGGGAGCGCGGGTGCCCAAGGGAGTGCTCCTCGTCGGGCCGCCGGGCACCGGCAAGACCCTGCTGGCCCGGGCGGTGGCGGGCGAGGCGGACTGCGCCTTCCTCTCCGTCTCCGGGTCGGAGTTCGTGGAGATGTTCGTGGGGGTCGGCGCGGCGCGGGTGCGCGACCTCTTCAAGAAGGCGAGGAAGTCCGCCCCGTGCATCGTCTTCGTGGACGAGATCGACGCTGTGGGCCGGCGCCGAGGCGGCGCCGGAGTCAACCTCGGCCACGAGGAGCGCGAGCAGACACTCAACCAGCTGCTGGTCGAGCTGGACGGCTTTGACCAGGGGGCGCGGATCGTCGTCATCGGCGCCACCAACCGCGCCGACGTGCTCGACGAGGCGCTGCTCCGACCCGGGAGGTTTGACCGTCAGGTGACCGTCGACCCGCCGGACGTCACCGGTCGCGAGGCGATCCTCAACGTCCACGCCCGCTGCAAGCCGCTCGCGGCGGACGCCGACCTCTCGCTCCTGGCCCGGCGGACTCCGGGCCTCACCGGGGCCGACCTGGCCAACCTGATCAACGAGGCGGCGCTCCTCTCCGCCCGCGAGCAGCTGCCGGTGATCGGCATGGCGCAGTTGGAGGCGGCCGTCGACCGGGTGCTCTCCGGGCCCGAGCGTCGGGGCCGTCTGCTCAGCCTGGACGAGCGGCGCACCATCGCCTACCACGAGATGGGGCACGCCCTCGTCCTCACCTCCCTGCCCGGGACCGACCCGGTCCGCCGGGTCAGCATCGTCGGCCGGGGACGATCGCTGGGCTGGACCCTCACCGTGCCCGAGGGCGACCGGGCGCTCGGCTCCAAGTCGCAGCTCCGCAACCGCCTCGCCGGCCTGCTCGGGGGGCGGGTCGCCGAGGAGCTCGTCCTCGGTCAGGAGGACATCACGACCGGGGGCGCGGACGACCTCCTCAAGGCGACCCAGCTGGCCCACCAGATGGTCACCGAGCTGGGGATGTCGGAGCTGGGCGTCCGCGTGGTCGAGGTCGGCGAGATGGGGTTGGTCCGCACCCATTCGGATGAATTGGGACGCCGGGTCGACGACGAGGTCGACCGGCTCCTCGACGAGGCGCTGGGCCGGGCCCGGGCGATCCTCGCGGCCCGCAGGGAGCTGCTCGACGCCCTGGCGGCGCGGCTGTTGGAGGTCGAGACGATGGGCGCGGCCGAGCTCGCCGCGATGGTCTCCGCGCACGCCATCGTGGAGCTGCACGGGGTGGTCATGCCGCGGGCGGCGGCGCAGGCCTCCGCGGAGCCGGTGGCCGTCTCGGCCCACCCCGTGATCGCGGCAGCCCGCCGGCCCGCGGGCTCCGGGGCGCGGCGGGGGACCGGGGCCGCAACCGTCCCCCCACCGTGGCTGCGGACGCTGCTGCGCGCGGTTGCGGGGACCCGAGGGGGGCGGCCGCGGCCCGGCGGGCTGTCCGGGTAGGGGCTCGTCCAGCAGGCGAGGCCGGCCACCGCGGCTTGACACCCTCTTGACGAATCATCAACATGTGGTGTCAGCCGCCGGTAAGAACCACTACATCTTGACTCCGGTTGGCGCCTTCTCCTTCGCTGAGGCCCGTCCCCCCTGGGGTCGGGCCTCTCCTTGTGCAGGGTTCGAGGAGCACCTCAGAGCTGGCAGGGTTCTTCACCACCCTGCCGGGCTGCGCCTCCGTCTCGGGAAGGCGCGCATGCCTCGATGTCAGCGCATCCAGACCGGTGCGGAGCCGTCCAGGTCGAGGTCGGACGTGACCTGCTTCGCGTGCGGCGCCAGCGACGTCGCGGCGCCCTTGACGTACCAGAGCTCAAAGTAGCTGTCCCCCGCCTCGGGGGCGAGGTAGATCAGGTCGGTACCGTCCGGCGACCAGGCGGGGGACGCCGCCATGGTGCCGGTGACGATGCGATCGAGGGGCCCCAGGGTGCCGGTCGCCGCATCGAAGCTCGCCACCACCAGGTCGGACTCCGTGCTGCTCGGCGCCCCGTTCACGATCGGGGTGCAGATCATGGCGATTTCCGTCTGGTCGGGGTTGAGGGCGGGCTGGGCGCAGTCGTCCTGCGGCTGGGTCAGCGCTGCGCCGTCCGAGCCCGCCGAGTTGTAGAGGGGCTTGGGGTCGAGCCGGACCTGGCTCACCTCGCTGCCCGCGACGGCGCCCGCGAGCGGCGTGCTCAGCTGTCCGGTGTCACCGTAGGCGTCCTCGTAGTCCACGTAGAGGAAGCCCCCATCGTTGAGCGGCACCGGGCTGACGTCGCCCCCGGTGTAGTAGTTGGCCCAGCTCTCCTGGCTGATGCCAGCGCTGTGCACCACGGCGCTGCGGTTGATCGTGGTTCCCAGGGTCGTCTCCCAGATCGAGAGGTCCACCTGATAGCAGCATTCCGCCGGGTCGTCGACATTCCCCTTCGGATAGTCGTAGCTGAAGTAGAGGGTGTTGTCGGGCCCGACCGCCGGGTAGTAGATCCAGTCGTCGTTGCCGAGCGCGGTTGCGGTCACCTGGCCGGAGTCGTGGCTGAGCTGTGCCTCGACGGCACCCGTCAGACTGAGCTCGTAGAGGTCGGAGTAGTAGTTGGCGGTGACCTTGACGGCGAGCAGGCCGGCGCCGCCGGGAAGGAGCACCGGCTGGGTCCACCCCTGGCCCCGCTTCTGGAGCTGGCTGATATCGGTCCCGGTGAGGGAGTAGAGGCCTCCTCCGTCGGCGAAGTAGACGGTACCCGGAAGGCTGAGCTGAGAAGCCACGTGGACCTGGGTCGGGTCACTGGCCGCCGCGAAGGCGGCGACGTCGTGGCTCGCCAAAAAGCGGTTGACCCCGACACCGAAGGCGGCCATCAGGGCCAGCAGCACGACCCAGGTGAGGAGCTTGCGGGAGCGGCTCACGTTGCCGGGAAGTACTGGTGGACAAGCGAGAGGATGGCGCCCATATCCGGTGCCTCGACATCCTCGCCGTTCACCGTACTGTCGCTGAAGTCGACGTCGGGAGTGAGGAAGACGTGCTGGATGCTCCCCGATTCGATGTCCTTGCCCAGGCCGAGCAGCAGCGGGAACTGGGTGAGCGGAACGTCGGTGAGCACCTGACCGCTCAGCGCCGAGGCGATGTTGTTGATGTCGCCGATGGTGAGCTGGGAGAGCTTCTGGCGGAGGGCGACCAGGACCTGCTGCTGGCGCACGGTGCGACCGAGATCCTCGGAGAGGTCGTCGTGCCGCGAGCGCACATACTCGAGCGCCTCCACGCCGTCCATGTGCTGGGCGCCGGGGAGGACGGCCACACGGTCGGCGGCGAACGGGTTGGTGCTGCCGGCGACGTCGTAAGGGTAGTCGTCGTCCATGACCGGATGGCTGGCCACGATGTCGACGCCTCCCACCTCATCGATGAGGTTGATGAGGCCCTGTAGCCCGATCCAGACGTAGTGGTCGACGTTGACGTCGAAGTCCTTCTCGACCGTCGCGATCTCGGCATCGATCCCGTCGGTGCCGCCGCCGGCCTCGCCGAAGGCCTCCGAGACCTTGGCATCCCCCAGGGACCCCCCGTCGCCCGCGTAGAGCGGGACATAGAGGTCGCGGGGAAAGGAGAGCATCGTGACGCTCCCGGCCGAGGGATCGACCCGGACCAGGATCATCGACTGGGTGCAGCAGAAACCGGAGGTGCTCCCGGCGGTCGTGAACTTGCCGTCGTTGTCCGACCCGAGGAGGAGGACGGTGAAGGGCGCCTCGGCCCCGGAGCTGAGGGTCGGGGTGGCGCTGGGGAGGGCGGTCGGACTGCCCGGTACGGCGCTCGGCGCGGTCACCTGGATGGTGTGGCCGGTGGCACCCACGGCGGTGGCGATGGTGGGCCAGAAGAAGCTGACCGCACCGCCCACGCCGGAGAGGATGAAGCCGAGGAGAACGAGCAGGATGCCGCGCAGCCGCGGGATGCGGGGGTGCCGGCGCGAGGCACGACGCCGGCGCGAGCCACGGAGACGCTGCGAGGCCTCGGGGGAGCGGCCCAGGCTCATGGTGGTGGGACCTCCGTCTCGAGGCACCGGCAATGCCGGTGGGGTGCCCTTGTGCAGCGGCGCGGGCCGCCTGAACGGCCCCCCGACTGGGACCGTCCCGCTCCTCGCCGGGCGGATCTGAACCGGGGCGATGATACCGGGAAGGCGGTGGAGACCGCCGACGCCAACTCGCGAAGCCGGGAGGGGGGCCGGGGGAGAGCGTTCCGTGTACGGTCGAGTTGAGATGCGACGGGAGCGGATCGAGGCGGACCAGGCTTTCTTCACCGAGCGGCTCGCACAACGGGGCGCCGGACGGGGACGCAGCCTGCTCCGAGCCCGGGCACTCGCCCCCCACCTGGACGTCCGCCTCGACACCTGGGGCGAGCATCCCGAGCGCGTGATCACGGTGGTCGGCTCCAAGGGGAAGGGCACCGCGGCCACCTTCGCGTCGGCGGCTCTCGCAGGCGCGGGACTGCGGGTGGGCACCCTGACCAGCCCGGGGCTGCGCAGCAACCGGGAGCGGATCCGTGTTGACGGGCTGGCTGTCCCGCGTCGCGACTACGAGGCACTGGTCGGCGAGGTGGCCGCGACCCTCGCCCGCGTGTCGGATCTCCTCCCCGACGACGGCTACATCTCACCGAGCGGCCTCTTCACCCTGAGCGCTCTCCGCCACTTCGCCGACCGCGGCTGCGACGTGGTGGTGCTCGAGGCGGGGATGGGCGGGGCCTCCGACGAGGTCTCACTGTTGGCGCCCGGGGTGGTGGTGGTGACCCCCATCCTCTCCGAGCACATCGGGGTCCTGGGTGACACCGTGGCCGAGATTGCCACTGAGAAGGCGGGCGTCATCACCGCGGCGACCCACGACGTCGTGGCGGCTGCCCAGGCGGACCGCGGAGCGGGGATGGCGGTGCAGCTCGCCACACGGCGCCACGGATGCCGGCTCCACCAGGTGGGGGACCGCGCTGACCGGCCCGGACCGGAACTGGCGTCCGGGTTCGGCGGCGTCAATGCCCGCCTCGGAGTGGTCGCCGCCCTGCGCCTGCTCCAGCTGGCCGGACGGACGGAACCGGAGCCGGCAGCTATGGACGCATGGCTGCGAAGCGTCAGCCTTCCCGGCCGGCTGAGCCACCACCGGCACGGTGGCCAGGATTGGGTCATCGACTGCGCCACCAACCCGGCGGCGATCGCCACGGCGATCGCCCACGCGACGACGACGGTGGGGCCACCCACCACGGTGCTCACCTTCGTCCCCCACCACCGGGACGCAGACCCGCTTCTTGCCGCTCTCGGCGGCCAGGCGGTGGTCCGGGTTCCGGGCGGACGTTCGACCGGTGGCCCCGGTGGCGGAGCGGTGATGCGCCTCGACGAGGTGGACTTCGGCAGCCTCGGCCCGCGGGTGCTCGCACTGGGGCCCGTCTACTTCGTGGGGGAGCTGCTGGCCACCCTCGACATCGACTGCGAAAGGAGCTTCAGAGCTTCCCGCTGCTGAGGTGGGAAATGTCGTCCCAGAGCCAGATGGCGGGGTGCTCCCGCTCATACCCGAGGATGGAGACCGCCGCCGGGGAGAGCGCCAGGGACTCTGCGGTGACCGCGGGGAGGTCGCACCAGCGCGCCGTCAGGATGCGCAGGAAGTGTCCGTGGGCAAAGAGGGCGACATCCCCCGCCACCCCGCGGACCCGCTCGATCACCGAGTCGGCCCGGTGTCCCACGTCGGCGAGCGTCTCCCCGCCGACCACCCCGTCCTTCCAGATCACCCAGCCCGGCCGTTCAGCGCGGATGTCATCGGCGGTGCGGCCCTCGTAGGCCCCGTATGCCCACTCCTGCATGTCGGGGTCGGGGCGTGCCCCGGCCATCAGGCCGGCCAGCTCGCAGGTGCGACGGGCCCGCTGGAGGGGACTGTAGAGGACCTCGGCGAACTTCCACGCCGCCAGACGCGGGCCGAGCAGGCGGGCCTGGGCCTCACCCCGCGGATCGAGAGGGATGTCCATCCGCCCGGTGTGGCGGCCGATCCGGCTCCATTCCGTCTCGCCGTGCCGCACCAGCACGACCCGCTGCTCGAGGCTTCCCGGCCCCGGAGCGGCGGCGGGGCTGGGCTGGGCTCCGATCACCGGCCGGTGAGGTGCTTGCGTCCCGCGCCCGCCCGCCGGTGGTTCCGCGGGGAGACGAGGAGGACGGCGCAGAGGAGGATGACGGCCCCGACGAAGGCGACGACGACGTCCTCGATGATGCCGAGGAGGCCGGCCCCGGAGATCAGTGTGGGATCGGCCTGATGGACGATCAATCCCCCGATCACCGCCCCGGCCAGGCCGACGATGATGTCCATCAGGCATCCGAGCCCGCTGCCGCGCACCAGGCGCCCCGCCAGAGCCCCCGAGATCAGCCCGATGAGAAGCCAGGTGAGGAGTTGGTGGCCGACCAGCAACCCTGCCCAGACGGCGAGAAGCACGACGATCAGCGCGGCGGCGGCGACCAGTCCCGGCATCCCCGCAACCGTACGACGTGGGTGGTCGGGCACGCCGCGCCAGTCCCACGGACGCCGGCGGTCCCGGCCAGGACCGAGACCCCTCGACGTCCGGGCGCCCTCGGCCCGGCGCCGCCCGCGTAGGATGCCGGGCTGATGCACCCCATCCTTGCCGCGATGACGGCGGCCACCACCACGACGACCGGGACGTCGCCGCCCGCCGGGCCTGCCTGCCTCAACAACCCGCTGATTTGGGTCTGCCAGCAGGTCCAGGAACACCTCGGCAACGGCAACGCCCTGGCGCCCCTGGTCCAAGCCGTGCTCGACGGGATCGTCATCTTTCTGATCGTCCTGATCGCCGGGCGGGTGCTGCGCCGGGTGCTGGTCGCTGCGGCCGAGCGCCGGGCCGACCCGCAGGTCCACGCCCTCACGCGCAACCTCATGACCATCTTCACCTGGGTGTTCGCGGCGGCCGGCGGCCTGGTGGCGGGAGGGGTGGACGTGCTCTGGGTGCTGACCTTCGGCAGCATCTTCAGCCTGGCCATCGGCCTCGCCTTCCAGGATCTGCTCCGCAACATCCTGGCCGGCATCTTCATCCTCCTGGAGAAGCCGTTCCGGATCGGCGACCACGTGGCCATCGGCGACTGCGAGGGAGTGGTGCAGACCATCGCGCTACGGACCACGGCGCTCCGGACCGGGGACGGGCGGCTCGCGGTGATGCCCAACCTCACCGTCTTCACGAGCGTGATCCTCAACTCGACGGCGTACGCCCAGCGGCGGTACAGCGTCACCCTCCCGGTCGAGCCCGGGACCGATCTGCCTCGACTGATCGAGGCGGCACGGGGCGCGCTGGCGGCCGTCCCCGGGGTCGCCAGCGATCCGCCGCCGAGTGTCCAGCCACGGGTGGAGCCGGACGGGCGGAGCGTCGTCGCGGCCAGCTTCTGGATCGACTACCGCGCCCACGACCCCGACGCCGTGAGCGGCGAGCTGCTATCGCTGATCTGGGGCGGATCCGCCGGGAGGGCCGGCGGCGTTGCGAAGCCGGGGGCCTGACCCCCGCCACGGCACAGCCGTGACGGCCCGCATTCGGGATCGGGAGGCGTCTCGTTGGCGGGCGGAGGAGGGACCCGGGGTGGCACGCCCTGCGGGTCGCACCACCTCCCACTCTGGGTCTGACTGACTGCCGGCACCCCCCCCAAGGGGCGTAGCGCCGGACCTCATTGCCATCGGGCTGATGCGACCCGGCCCATCACATGCTAGCTGTGACCGGTGTTCTGCCCACCACGCGTTTGCACATCGTGAAGCCCCATCGAGCCTGCCCGCCATGTTGTTGCGCAAGCTGCAGATGCGTGACTGGCCGTGGCCTGGTCGCGACACGCCGCGGTCAGTCGGCCTCGGGCGTCTCCGGCTCGGCGACGGCCGGCTCGGCCTCAGCGGCCTCGGCAGCGGTCTCCTCGGTCGTGGCCGCCCTCACCGGAGCCACCTTGACCACCACCTCGTCGGGATCGATGTGGCCGGCCAGGTTCACCCCTTCGGGCAGCACAATGTCACGGACGCGGACCGCGCTGTCCACCTCGCTCAGGCCGCTGACGTCAACGGCCAGGTGGTCGGGCAGGTTGCCGGGGAGCGCCTCGACGCGCAGGGTCGCGAGGACCTGCTGCAGGGTCCCCAGCTTGAGCTCGGTGACCGCCGGGGCCTCGCCGATCGTCCGGATCGGGACGTCGACCGCCAGCCGCTCACGCAGGTTGACCGCGAAGAAGTCGGCGTGGAGCGGCCGCGCCGTGCGCGGGTCGATCTGGAAGTCGTGGAAGAGCACCTTGTGGGGTCGGGCCCCGTCGACGCTGAGCTCGATGAGGTGGGTGCGTCCGGCACGATGCCACACCCGGATGATCTCGGCCGTGTCGGCACAGATCGCCTGGGACGGCAGGTCGTGGCCGTACAGGATGGCCGGAACCTGGCCGTGGCGGCGCACGGCCTGGACATGGCGTCCACGCTCGGAACGAGTGACGGCGGTAAGAGTCAGATCAGCCACGAGGCCAGGACTCTAGCAGGGTGTGGAAGAACCCCGGCTGAACGGTCAGGCCGGTCCCGCGTCCCCCGCTGACGAAACGGGGGCTCCGGAGGCCTCCTCCAAGGCTGCGCTCCGGGCCGCCACCGAGACTGCGAGGGCGACCGCCCGGTGGGCGTGGGGAACTCCGGCCCTCCACCCCACGTCGAGACCGGCGGCGCCGAGGTGGGCACCCGCGAGCGCTCCGGCCAGGCTGATGGCGGCCCGCCGGCCCGTCCCCGCGGCACCCTGGATGGCACCCTCGATCTGATCGGCCCCGAGCAAGGCGGTGATCGCCAGATGGAGGGCGACACCCGGGTCGTCGTCACCCTCCGCAGCAGGAAGGTCGCCGCCGATGCGGAGACGCTGCAGGAGGGCGAAGGGGGCGTCCTCGAGGAGGGACTGGTGCACCCGCATCACGGAGGTGGCCAGATCGAATCGGGTCAGGTCCGCGATGAGCAGCGCGGCAGCCATGGCGGCGACCGCCGTCCCCTCGTCGGCCCCGGCGAGGGCGGCCACGCGGTAGGCGTCCCGGCGCACCCGCGGGCGGTCGAGCGGTGCCAGCAGGCCAAAGGGGACGGCCCGCAGCAGCAGGCCGGCGGGCCCCGCCTGGGAGGAACCGGCGAGACCGCGGCGCCGGAGGTCGTCGGCGTCGAAACCACCGATGGTGGCGATCGAATCGGCGACCTCGAGCAGATCGCCCGCGGCAGCCGGCGCCTGAGCCGCACGCTCACCCGCCAGGGCACCGAGGAACGCGGCCTCGATCCGGGCGCTGTACGCACTCCCCTGGTGGTCGGGGAGCTCGGGGGGCGCGGCCGTCTCCCGCGCCGCCTCGTCGCCGCTCATGCCCGAACGGTATCCTGTCGAGGCATGGCAACGCTGGACCAGATAAGCGCCATCTCGTCGCCGCTGGTCAAGGCCGTCGTCAAGAGCGCAGGACTGTCGCGCGGCGATCGCCACCCCCTGGCCCCCGCCGCAGTGCGTCTGGAGAGGACGAGCGCCCGACGTGGCGGCGAGTCGGCGGACCAGATGGCGATCACGGTCTGGCTGGGCGAAGGGCCCTCGCTGCCGGTTCCCGGCATCTCCCGCTCCCCCTGGAGGACGGCCGCGGGGGTGGGCATCACCCTGATCGGGGCGGCCGCGGTCGCCGCCGCCTCCACCCTGGCGGCACAGCGAGAGCAGGACCGGCGGCGGCTGGCGGCACGGCCGGTGGCCGCGCTCCCGACCTCCTCCCACAGCGACCGCCCCGCCCGCGACTGACCCGTCCTCCGGTCAGCGGCGCAGCCAGCCGAGCAGCTCGAAGCCGTCCTTGCGCGGCGCCGCCTCCAGGTCGCGGAGGCAGACGCCATCGGTGACCAGGATGCCCCGGGAGACCGGGTTCATCGCCTCCCGCCAGGCCCGCACCACACGCATCCGGAAGCGGTCCGCGCTGGGTAACCCGGCAGGGACGGCGAGCACCTCGGAGCGATCGGGCAGCGCCAGGAGCACATCGCCTCCAGAACGTTCGGCGAAGGCGGCCAGGACCTCGGCGACCAGGAGGACACTCCCCTGGAAGAGGCTGTCGCTGCCCAGCCTCCAGCCGTCGGCGGGGATGCGGTCCGCGGCGCGAATCCGCTCCGGGAGCGAGGCGAAACGAGCCTGCGTGTTGGCGTCGGCGTGGGCGCGAGCGGCTGCATCGTCCAGCCCAGCGGCGGCGAGGTCGGCCGCCGGGACCCCGCGCATCAGCGAGCCCGGCATGGTCTCCGCAAGGAAGGCGACCATCTCCGCACCGAGGGGCCGGGTGGTCAGCTCGGCCGCCCGGCTCAGGCCGTCCAGGTAGCGGACCCCGCGGACGCACCAGAGGAGCCGGCTCGGGCTCACGTCAGGGGCCCTCGGGCTGGGCTGGCGCCGGTTGCGCTCGGCGAACGCCTGACGGTCGGCCGGGTCGGGCATGAGGACAGTCTGCCGCAGTCCGCCCGCTACTCGGTGGTGACGGCGCGGAGGACGTCCACCCGCGACGCGCGGATCGCCGGGAAGATGGCGGCGACGATCCCGAAGAGGCCGGCGGCGACCGCGTAGAGGAGCAGGTTGTTGCCCGGAACGGCGGTCTGACTGATCCCGTCGCTGTGGAGCGCGCTGACGAGCGCGATGCCCAGCCCGCAGCCGACCGCCAGGCCGAGAACGGCGCCGAGCAGGGCGATGATGACGGACTCCCAGGCCACCATCTCCCTGGTCTGGCCGCGGGTCATCCCCACGGCCCGGAGCAGCCCCAGTTCCCGGGTTCGCTCCAGGACGCTCAGCGCAAGCGTGTTGACGATGCCAACGACGGCGATGAAGATCGCCAGACCCAGCAGGACGTAGATCAGATTGAGGAAGGTGTTCAGCCCTGCAGAGATCAGATTCTTGTACTGCGTCCGGGTGAGGCCGCTCAGCTGCGGATACGCCCTCAGATCGTTGAGCAGGGAGGCTTGCGCGGTGGGGAGTGATACGCCCGGTGCCGGGTTCAGGGCGATGTCCGCGTCGCGCGCCGTGGTGACGTGGGGGCTCAAGGTGGTGAGGGAGACCAGGTAGCCGCTGATGAGGGCGTCCGGCGTGTAGATGCCGCCGACGCTCATATTCACCTTGTCCCCGTTGGCGAATGTCATGGTGAGCACGCTGCCGACGTGGATGTTCTCGCTCGCCGCCTCGGTGGAGTCCACGAGGGTCGTGTTGGTGGTGGCGATGCTCGCGGCGGAGCCCGCGGTCATGCTGAAGGTCAGCACCTTCCCGACGTTGCCGGTGTCGAAGCCGGTGACACCGGTCGCTATGTCGCCGACCAGGACATCGGTGCCCCTGATCTCGGAGATGTCGGCGAGCTTCGGATCCTGGCGGAGCGTGGTGGCGACCTCCGGGCTGAAGCCGCCGCTTCCCTCGTCGAGCACCACCAGCTGGGCTCGGACCGTGCCGTCGATCGACTGGTTGATGCTCGCCTCCACGGAGGCGGTGATGACCGCCACCGCCGTGACCAGGGCGAGGCCGATCATCAGCGCGGCCGAGGTCAGCGCGGTGCGGCGCGGGTTGCGACGTGCGTTCTCCCCGGCCAGCCGGCCGGGCGCACCCCTCAGCCGGACCGGCCACCCCAGAACGGTCGCCACCGGGCGGACCAGGATGGGCGCGAGCAGGGCCGTTCCCAGGAAGATGGCCAGCACCGACAGCCCCAGCACCTCGAGGTTGGGGCCGGCGGAGGCACTCGCGGTGAAGAGGCTCTGCAGGAGTCCCGCGGTCCCGCCGAGGAAGAGCACGAGGCCCGCGCCGATCCGGGTCCGGGGCAGCCCCTGGATCTCGGGCTGAGCCTGGCGCAGGGCGGCCACGGGGGCGATCCGGGTCGCCCGGCGCGCCGGCGCCACCGCGGCGATCACGGTGATGATGGTGCCGACGAGGAGCGACACGATCAGGGCGTTGAGCTGGACGCTCAGCTTGGCGGACGAGCTGAAGATGTGGATCAGCCCATCGGCGACCACGATGCCGACGAGGAAGCCGACCAGCGAGGCGAAGATGCCGGTCAGCGTCGCCTCGGTGATGACCTCGGTGAAGACCTGGCCGCGGGTCGCCCCCAGGGCACGCAGCAGGGCGAGCTCCTGAGTCCTCTGGGCGACCAGGATGCTGAAGGTGTTGGCGATCAGGAAGCTTCCGACGAAGACGGCGATGAAGGCGAAGACGAGCAGCGGGGTGCCGATGAACTCGTTGATCTCAGTGACCGCGTTCTGCTCGGTCTGAGAGGCCGCCTGCGCTCCGGTCTGGACCTGGACCGAGGTCCCGTTCAAGGCGGTGGCCACCCGGTCGCGAAGCTGGAGGTCGGTGACCCCGGACTGGGCGCTCACATCGATGACGTCGAAGGTGCTGTTGGCCTCGAGCAGGGTCTCGGCGGTGGGCAGGGTGAAGAGGGCAAAGCCCTCACTGGCGATGCTGCTCTGGCCACCAAAGGTAGCGATGCCGCTGATCACGAAGGTCTGAGCGGCGGAGGCCTCGAAGCTGACCTGGATCTGCTGGCCGACCACCAGGTGGCCGTCGGTTGCGGTGCGAGCGTTGATGACCACGTCGTCGGCGGCTCGGGGAGCGGTCCCGGACGTGAGCTCAAAGGTGGTGAGCTGGGGGTCGGAGGTCCAGTTGAGTCCGAGCAGCGCCCGCTGGCCGGTGCCGCCGACCACCTGCCCGTTGTTGAGCAGGGAAACCCCGGAGCGTTCGACCGTGCCCACGGCGTCCGCCACCCCAGACACCTTGCGCACCTTGGCGAGCACGGATTCGGGAAGCGGCAGCGACGAGCCCAGGAGGCGCTGGGAGGCGGTGGCGGGCACCGGGCCCTTCACCTGGACGGCAACACCCTTGTCGACGTTGCTCAGCACGCCCTCGAAGGTGCTCCGGATGGTGTCGGTGAGGACCAGGGTGCCGGAGACGAAGGTGACGCCCAGGATGATGGAGATCGCGGTCAGAACGAGCCGCAACTTGTGGCTCAGGAGGCTGCGCAGGCTGACCTTGAACATCAGATCGCGGCTCCAGGCGCCGCTACCGGCCTCATTCGCCGAGGTGGCGCACGACCGCCAGGATCGAGTCGGTGGTGGGGGACGGCATCTCCCGCACCACGCGGCCGTCAGCCAGGAAAACCACCCGGTCCGTGTGGGAGGCGGCGAAGGGGTCGTGGGTTACCATCACGATGGTCTGTCCGAGGTCGTCGACAGCCTTGCGCAGGAAGCCGAGCAGCTCGCCGCCGGCCTTGGAGTCCAGGTTTCCCGTGGGCTCGTCGGCAAAGATGATCTCGGGGCGGCTCACCAGTGCGCGAGCGGCCGCCACCCGCTGCTGCTGACCGCCGGAGAGCTCACTCGGACGGTGCCGGAGACGGTCCCCGATGCCGGTGATCTGCACCACCCCGTCCACCACGCCCGGGTCCGGTTTGCGACCCGCGATGGTCAGGGGCAGAAGGATGTTCTCCAGCGCATTGAGCGTGGGCACGAGGTTGAGGGCCTGGAAGATGAACCCCACCTTCTCCCGGCGGAGCAGGGTGAGCTGGCGATCACTCAGCCGGCCGAGCTCGTACCCACCGATGAAGGTCTCACCGGAGGTGAGCCGGTCGAGCCCGGCAAGGCAGTGGAGGAGGGTCGACTTGCCCGATCCCGAGGCACCCATGATCGCGGTGAACCTGTGGGCGATGAAGTCGACGGTGATCCCGTCCAGCGCCCGGACCGCAGTGTCGCCGCGGCCGTACACCTTGACCGCGTCCACGGTGCGGGCCGCGATCGACACGGCGGCCACGGCGGGGGGCGGCGGCGGCATGGGGGGAGGGTCGGGCGGCAGGGGGTGGTCAGGCGGCGCGGGAGGGCTTGGCGGGGCCGGGCTTAGGCTCATGGCTTGTCAAGGTACCTTACCACGAGGCCCGGCGTCAAGTCGGAAGCATCTCGGCTCACGCGGCCGCCCGGGGCCTCGATCGGACGTAGTCCACGAGCACGTAGTCGCCGAGGCTCTCGGGGCTGACGAAGAACGCACGACCGCGATTGAGCCGGGTCATCTGGTCGACGAACCGCACCAGCTGGCGGTTCGACTCCAGCATGAACGTGTTGATGACGATCCGCTCCAGGGTGCAGCGGCGCACCTCGATCAGTGTCTTGACGAGGGTCTCGGGCAGCGGCGGATAGGAGAAGACGGGGCGCCCACCCTCCATGTGGGCGGTGGGCTCGCCGTCGCTCACGATGATCACCTGCTTGTTCTCGGCGTGGCTGCGGCCGAGGATTCGCCGCGCCAGCATCAGGGCGTGCTGGAAGTTGGTCCCGTAGACGTACTCGTTGACCGTGAGCTGAGGGAGGGCGCTGGAGGGGACCACTCGAGCCAGGTCGCTGAACCCCACAACCGTGAGCGCGTCGCGCGGATACTGGCTCCGGATCAGGGTGTCGAGAGCCAGAGCCATCTTCTTGGCGGCGTAGAAGTAGCCGCGGAGCGGCATGGAGCGGCTCATGTCGAGCATCAGCACGGTGGCGCTGCGGGTCAGCGACTCCGTCTGGTGGATCTCGAAGTCCTCCGGGTGCAGGCGCGGTACCCGCCTCGAGCTCGCGCGCGGCGCGACGCCGCGGCCATCCCTCCCGGGCAGGGGGCCGGTGGGGCCCTGGCGCGCGCCCTCGGCCTCCCGGGTCACCGCGTTCATCACCGTCCTCTGGACGTCCAGGTCAAAGGGGTCGCCGAACTCGTAGCCCTTGCTGTCGTCCCCCCGGTCACCGCCGTGCCCGAGGCGGGTGAGGTCGTGCTCCCCGAAGCGATCCCGGCGCAGCCGGGCAAAGAGGTCTCCGAGCGCCTTCTGGCCGATCTTGCGCATCCCCCGCGCCGTGAGCCGCGTCCCCTCCGGGCCGAGCTCGACCAGTCCGCGGCCCTCCAGCTCCTCCATGAGCTGCCGCATCTCGCCGAGGCTCCGCGCGGCGTCATCTCCGAGTAGCTGGCGGAGCCGCGCCAGCGCCTGCTCATCGAGCCCCTCGCCGCGTAGCACCCCGCGGAGGTCACCCTCCGCCTCCTCGATCGACTGGAGCCGGTCCATCAGGCCCATCGCCTCCTCGAGGGAGACGTCCTGCTCGCCGAAGAAGCGATGGCGGCTGCCCAGCCGGGCCCGGGGTGAGAGCTGGTCGAGAGTGCCGGCCAGCTCGGCGAGAGTGTCCTGGAGCTCGGGATCGTTGAAGACGGACCCGATCACCGACTCCATCTCCGCCCGCATCTCGGGGGAGAGGGACTGGAGCAGCGAGTCCATGCGCGCCATCTGGCTCATCAACTGGCCGACGAAGTCCTCGAAGCCGGCGGGTGCGTTGGGGAACAGCCCACCCCAACGCTGGAGAAAGGCCTCGTAGCCGCGCTGCAGCTCGGGCTCGGAGGCACCGTCGAGCTTGCGGCGCAGCAGCGCGTTCAGGTCCCTGGCCATCTCGCGGAGCCCGGACATCTCCTCGCCGGTCATCGCCTGCATCGACTGGGTCATCTCCTTGAAGTAGGAGTCCACGACGTTGCGCCGGATCTCGTCGAGGAGGCGCTGGAAGGCGGCCTCAGCCCGGCTGTCCATGAACTCGTAGTCGCGGAGGCCCCGGATGGCACCACCAGGCTCGGCCGGGAGCTCATTGAGCTGCCGGCTCCGCTGCTCGGCGACGCGCTCCAGCACGCGGCGCCCCTCACCGGGAGCCTGATCGAGCCGCTCCTGGATGCCCCGGCGCTCCTGGGAGATCACCCGATCGAGCTTCTCCCGCATGTCCTCGAATACCGAGTCGAGGTTGAAGCGCTCCAGCTGTGTCTGCCGCCGCCGGCTCAGCTTGTCGAGCATCTCGTCCATCCCGGCGAGGCGCTTGCCCCGCCCATCCCGCCAGCCCTTCTCCAGCAGCCGCCGGAGCGCCGACTCGAAGTCCCAGCCGTGGAAGAGGTCCTCACTCAGACGGTCGAAGAGCGCCTCGACATCCGACCCGAGCGGGTCCTGAGAGCCGTCCCAGGCGGAGAACCGATGCCGGGGCACCGCCATCTCCGAGCCTCAGCCGCCGTAGACCGATGTGCTGTCCAGAGCCGTCTTGTTGAGCCGCTTGCCGAGGTGCAGGCCCTCGAGGACGAACTCCAGCACCGCCGCCATCGACTGCGGCGTGTCCGGCTCCTCGAGCTTCTGGCGTGCCGGATCGAGGCCGGGCAGCTCGCTGATGGCATGGCCATAGGACGCCGCCGTCATCAGGGGCCCGACCTCGACGGTGAAGCCGCCCTGGTCGAAACGCTGGACGAGGTCGGCGAGCTCGGCCCCGGAGAAGTGGCGGCGAAAGACGTTGCTGCACGCGTTGCGGACGATCTTGTCCAAAACCTGGCCGTTGTCGCTGTCATCCAGCGTGTCCAGCTCGACCTTGCCGGAGGTGGATGCGGTGACCGCGGCCAGGTCGCTGACCCGCGCCACGGCCTCCTTCTCCCCGGTGATGAGGGCACGGCGCAGGGCGCTGCTGATCAGGCTCTCGTAGTTGGCGGTGGTGACACGGACCGAGACCCCGCTGCGCTGGTTGATCTGGGGATGCCGCCGGGCGAGGTGGGTGATCTCGACCGCGATCTCCTTCATGTACTGGGGCATGTGGACCGGGACGGGCGAGTCGTCGAAGATCACCCGCTCCTGCTCTGCGATCGCGATCTCGTCCTCGACGGTGCGCGGGTAGTGGGTGCGCACCTGAGCGCCAAAGCGGTCCTTGAGCGGGGTGATGATGCGGCCGCGGTTGGTGTAGTCCTCGGGGTTGGCGGTGGCGACCACGAGGACGTCGAGCGGCAACCGGATCCTGAAGCCGCGGATCTGGACGTCGCGCTCCTCGATGATGTTGAGCAGCCCCACCTGAATGCGCTCAGCGAGGTCGGGCAGCTCGTTGATGGCGAAGATGCCCCGGTTGGTGCGGGGCACCAGCCCGTAGTGGATGACCAGCTCATCCGAGAGGTAGCGGCCCTCCGCCACCCGGATCGGATCCACCTCGCCGATGAGGTCGGCGATCGAGGTGTCGGGGGTGGCCAGCTTCTCCCCGTAGCGGTCCTCGGGCCCCAACCAGGTGATGGGCGTCTCCTCCCCCTGCTCCGTCACCAGGTCGCGGCAGCGCCGGCAGATGGGCGCGTAGGGGTCGTCATTGATCTCGCAGCCGGCGATGGCGGGCACGGCCTGGTCGAGCAGCGAGGTGAGGGAGCGGATCAGCCGCGACTTGGCCTGGCCGCGCTCGCCCAGGAGGACGATGTCCTGACCGGCGAGAAGGGCGTTCTCCACCTGTGGGATGACGGAATCGTCGTAGCCGACGATCCCAGGGAAGAGCCGCTCCCCGCTGCGGAGCTTCCGGATCAGGTTGCGCCGAAGCTCCGACTTGATCGGCTGCACGCGGTACTCGGCACGGCGAAGCTCGCCGAGGGTGTGGGCTGGGCTCACGGCCCGTTCAGCGTACACCGCGTGCCAGCACCGCCAGCCGGTACTCGTTGCGAATACTGTTGGGGGATGCGCACGGAGCCTCGCCGGTGGCTCGCCTCTCTCGGCGCCACCGCCCTCCTCCTGCTCGCCGGAGGGCCGGCATCGTTCGCCTCCGGGGCCGGCGCCGGCTCCGCGCCATCTCCTGGTGCTGGCTCGGGACCTTCCAGCACCCCACCGGGACTGGTGCCGGCCGCCTGCACCGGGACCCCGCCCCCCGGAGCCCGTTGCGACACCCTCTGGGTGCCCCTCGACTACGCTGACCCGTCCCTGGGCACCATCCCCACCTCGGTTGTGGTGGTGCCGGCTACGGACCCGGCGGAGCGGATCGGCTCCCTGCTCGTGAACCCCGGTGGGCCGGGGGAGTCCGGGGTCCAGTTCGTGGACCAGGCCTATTCACTCTTCGCCACCCTCAACCAGCACTTCGACATCGTGGGCTTCGACCCGCGGGGTACGAGCGGACCAGACGCCGTCACCTGCGAGGGCACCGACGGCCTGGACCACGATGTGGGGCTGGACCCCCTGGTGGCAGGCTCCGCGACCGCGGAAGCGGACCTGGTCGCAAGCACGCTGGCCTTTGACGCTTCCTGCCGCCTCCACAGCGGGTGGCTGCTCCCCTACGTCGGCACGGTCAACGCCGCCCGCGACATGGACGCGCTCCGGGCTGCGCTCGGCGACTCGCAGCTCACCTACCTGGGGTTCTCGTACGGGACGGCGCTCGGAGCCACCTACGCACGCCTCTTCCCCACCCATGTCCGGGCGATGGTCCTGGACGGCGACATCGACCCGGCTCTCAGCTTCATGGAACAGTCCATCCAGCAGGGGGCGAGCTTCGAGGCGAGCTACGACGAATTCGTCAGCCAGTGCCAGGCTGAGACCGCCTGCCCGTTGGGGCCGGACCCCGGAGCGACGATCACCGCTCTGCTTGCGCGGCTCAGCACCGGCCCGGTCGAGACAGCGGGCGGACGGACGGTGGGGCGGGGCACGGTCGTGGGCGGGCTGGTCGCCGCCATGTACGACCCGGGATCCTGGGGCAGCTTCTACACCGCCCTGGCCGAGGCCGCCCAGGGCCAGGTCGCGCCACTCCAGTCGCTGGTGGACAGCTACACCGGCAGGGGCCCCTTGGGCTACGACCACAGCACGCCGGCCAACGTGGCGATCAACTGTGCCGATCACAGCGTTACCGACAACCTCGCCGGCTACGACGCCATGGCTCTGTCGGTGCAGGCCGACGAACCGCACTTTGGCCAGGACGAGGTCTACGGGGTGCTCACCTGCGCCTACTGGCCGGACCACGGGACGGCGCCGGCAGCGCTGCACGTGACCGGCGTCGCCCCCGTCCTGCTGGTCGGAGCCACTCACGATCCGGCCACGCCCTACGCCTGGTCGGTCGCCCTCCAGCAACAGATCGCCGGATCGGTGCTGCTGACCCGGGATGGCTACGGCCACACGTCGTATGGGTTCAGCGTTTGCGTCCGGACTGCCGTCAACGCCTATCTGGTTGATCGCGATGTCCCCGCCGCAGGCACGACCTGCGCCAGCTGACGCACCCACACTCCTTCGTCTGCTCATTGCGGGGAGGGGTCCGAGGTGATACGATCAGGCGCGTCTAACGACGCGCATTGAGTCCGCGACGTCGGCAAGCGAGAGGTGCGGGGGAGGCAACTCTCACTCGGGAACGAGTTAGCCGCAGGGAGATCTGATGCCACGTTGGCACACCACCGACAGGGGCAGCCTGGACGTGCTGGCCACTGCGCTCCCGCAGATGGCCCTCGAGCAGCCCCTCAACGCGCTCAGCGCGATGCAGCTGAGCAGCCGCCTGCTCGGCGCGCGGCAGACCGAGCGTGAGATGGTCGATGAGGACTCCGGCGAGACCCGCTATCAGGTGCTGCGCCGGCAGGTGCACGCGCGCCTCGTCGACGACACCGCCTATCTGTCGGAGACCAACGACCAGGCAGTGCGCGAGCGGCTCGCTGAGCTCGTCAATGAGACCGCCTGCGCGCTCGGACAGCCCCTCGACCTCGACGAGGGGATGGCGACCGTCACGCGGATCCACAACGAGCTGCTCGGCTTCGGCCCCCTGGAGCGGCTCATCGCCGACCCCACGATCACCGAGATCATGGTCAACGGGCCGGACGAGATCTGGATCGAGCGAGCCGGGCGCCTCTCGCTGACCCCATACCGGTTCGAGACCGCGGACCAGCTGATGCAGGTCATCGACCGCATGGTGAGCCGGGTCGGCCGGCGCATCGACGAGAGCTCGCCGATGGTCGACGCGCGGCTGGAGGACGGGTCC
>Ga0302157_10002601_pt1 | contig 20888 bp, 19 predicted proteins | sample I_Bog_N3_3_FD_193502 | JGI IMG/M metagenome (GOLD analysis project Ga0302157, IMG submission 193502) | Peat permafrost microbial communities from Stordalen Mire near Abisko, Sweden - I_Bog_N3_3 | ecosystem: Environmental > Terrestrial > Soil > Wetlands > Peat | place: Sweden: Abisko, Stordalen... | reverse complement strand
AGTCGGCAACGATCCGAACCTCGCGATAGTGGCGCCGGCGGCGGCCGCGTGGTGGTCGAGGGCACGCCGGAAGACGTGGCGGCCTGCGCGGAGAGCCACACCGGGCTGTACCTGGCGCGGCTGCTGGCCGAGTGAGTCGGCAACGATCCGAACCTCGCGATAGTGGCGCCGGCGGCGGCCGCGTGGTGGTCGAGGGCACGCCGGAAGACGTGGCGGCCTGCGCGGAGAGCCACACCGGGCTGTACCTGGCGCGGCTGCTGGGCGAATGACTATCCGGCGCTGATCACCCGGTCGCGCCCGCTGTCCTTGGCCTGGCGCAGCGCCGCGCCGGCGCGCTCCATCCAGGCCGGCGGCGCCTCGCCAGCACGCGCCCGCGCCAGCCCGACCGACAGTGTCACGCGCTCCGCGTCGGGCTGCTCCGGGCGACGGATGCGCGCGCTGCCGATCTGGGCGCGCACGCGGTCGGCCAGCAGCAGGGCCGCCGCGGCGTCGAGGCCGGGCACCAGCAGCGCGAAGGCCTCGCCGTCCACGCGCGCGAGCGTCGCGCCGGCGGGCACGAGCCCGCGCAAGGCATCCGCGACCGCCTTGAGCACCTGGTCGCCGAATTCACGGCCGTAGGCGTCGTTGATGCGATGGAAGCGGTCGATGTCGGCCATTAGCAGCCACGTGCCACGCACGTCTGCCCGCGGCAGGGCCGCCGAGGCGGCGGCCGCCTTCGCCGCATCGATGGCGGCACGCGCGTCGCGGGCGCCCGTCGCGGGCGTCGGCGGCGTGGCGAGACAGGCGGCCAGCGCCTCGTCGAACGCGCGCCGGTTCGACAGGCCGGTGAGCGAGTCGCGCAGGGAATCCTCGCGGGCGCGGCGCACCTCCTCGCGCAGCCGGTCGATCTCGCGCCGGCTGTCGGCCAGGCGCTGTTGCAGGCCGCCGATCTGGCTGCGCATCGTGCCGGTGTCGGCGATCACCTCGGCCACGACGTCGGCCAGCTTGCGGGGCGGCGGCCCGTTGTGGGCGACGCCGGCCGGGTCGTCGATACCCCTGGCGGTATCTCCGCGTGCCAGGGCGCCGGCCAGCTGGGCCAGCGTGGCGCTGTAGCGCGTCGCATGGGCCCCGGCAGCGCCGGCGGCGTCGACCATGCCGCCGAGCACGCGCTGCATCTGCTCGACCACGCGCTGCGCGGTCTCCGGCGCGACGTCGGCCACGTGGCGCACGAACAGGGCGTAGGTGGCGAACTCGTCCAGCGCCCCCTCGCGCGCCAGGTGGTCGTCGATCGCGGCCCGCAACGGCGGATTGGTCTGGGCGACATAGTCGAACCAGACGGCATAGCTGACGGGATGCAGGCCCGCCTGCTGGCGCGACATCCACGGCAACGCAAGGCGCAGCAGTTCGGTGCTGCGCTCGATGCTCATTTCGTATCTCAATCAGACCTCAACAACGCTGTTTATAAAGGGCCGCCCTCGCTCACGGAGATCCGTGACGGGGTGCACTCCTGACGTGCATTCTGCCTGCGCGACACAGTCAGTTACGTGACGTCCGTCGCCAGGGGGAGGGAATACTTGGCGACGCGCGGACAAAAAAAACCGGCGCGGCGACTTTCGTCGCGGCGCCGGTTCTGGAGCGTTGCGCTGGCGGCCGTCTTTCCGGCCGCGCGGCGATCAGCTCAGGTGGCTGTTGATCAGCTTGGTCATCTCGAACATCGAGACTTGCGCCTTCTTGAAGATTTCCTTCAGCTTGGCGTCGGCGTTGATCTGCGTGCGCTTGATCTTGTCCTGCAAGCCGTTCTTCTTGATGTACTCCCACACCTTCTTGGTGACTTCGGTGCGCGGAATCGGCGTGGCGCCGATCACGGCCGCCAGCGTCGACGAAGGCGTCATCGCCTTCATGAACGCGGCGTTGGGAGTGCGCTTCTTGGCCGGAGCGGCCTTCTTGGCGGGCGCCGCCTTCTTCGCCGGAGCGGCCTTCTTTGCCGGAGCGGCGGCCTTCTTGGCGGGCGCCGCCTTCTTCGCGGGAGCGGCGGCCTTCTTTGCCGGAGCCGCCTTCTTCGCCGCCGGAGCGGCCTTCTTGGCCGGAGCGGCCTTCTTCGTTGCAGTTGCCATGTTGATTCTCTCCATCAAGAGGTTTTGATGCGCCGGGGTCTGGGTGAGAGTCGCGTGAACTCTCGTTTCTCTGCAGATCTCAGCGAGACGAATGGTACTGCCTCATGCAGTGCGTGAGAAGACTCTTCACCTATGAAAATCGACAATCTCACGGGGGAAACGCATGTTTTTGTCTCGTGGAGGCGTCATTCGGCCCTGCAGAGCGGGAATCCGCGCGAGGAATCGTATACCCCTGGCGGTATTTTGCGATTCACCGTGCGCGCTCGCGAAACGCGTGCGCAGCGTTGCACGGCGCCTTTTTTCCGCCGCGTCGCGACGCGCGGGCATGCCGCCTGCAGGTTCCCGGCTCCGACTCGCGTCGCGCGCCCGGCGCGCTGCCGCGTGACGGGTCGCGCACGCTTGCCCCACAATCGGACGCAGACTCCAACCACCGTCCACCCGTCATGAAACTCATCGTCCGCTGGCTGTTGCTGGCCGCCGCACTGTTGCTCGTGGCACACCTGTCGCCCGGCGTCTCCGTCAACAGCTTCGGCGCCGCGCTGGTCGCCGCGCTGGTGCTGGGCCTGCTCAACATGCTCGTGCGGCCGCTGCTGGTGCTGCTCACGCTGCCCGTCACGGTGCTGACGCTGGGCCTGTTCCTGTTCGTGATCAACGCGCTGATGTTCTGGGCGGCGGCCGGACTGCTGGACGGTTTCCGCGTCGACGGCTTCGGCTCGGCGCTGATCGGCTCGGTGATCTACAGCATCGCGTCGACCGTCATCGACGTGGCGATCGAGCACCTGTTCGAGGACTGAGCCACCAGTCTCACTGCCGATCGGGATTGTTGCGAGAATTCTTCATCAGCTCGCGCCGCTCGGCCTCGAGCTCGCGCAGCCGCGAATCGATGATCGAGGCCTCGACGAAATCCAGGCCGCCGGTGCGGGTCAGCTTCTGGCCGGCCCGGAACCGGTCGATCGCGCCCATCAGGTCGCCCTGCGCGGCGTGCACCTCGGCCTCGGCGCGGATCGCGCGCAGCTTCTGGCCCAGCGGCTCGGCGCATTGCGCCAGCAGCGTCCACGCGAGGACGTCGCGCGGATGCTCGGCAACCCAGGTCTGCAGCGCTTCCAGCGACTGCTGCAGCGCGATGCCGGCGCTGCGGTCGTGCGCCGCGGCACGGGCGATCGCACCGTCGGCGCGCGCCATCGTCTCGGGGCGCGAGCGGGCATTGCCGAGCGCGGCGACGCTCGCCGCGATCTCCGGCGGGTCGCGCTTGCCCACGGCATCCTGCACGCGCAGCAACGCGAAGTCGCGCGCGACCTCGGGCTCGATCGCGTAGAGACGCGGCCTCACGTTGACGACGACCGGCGGGTTCGGCGCTATGCCCTGCGATTCGGTGGGCGGGCGCTGCGGGCCGGCGGCGATCACGTCATCGCGCGCCTGCTGCTCGACCGCCGCGGCATGGCTGGCCAGCACGCCCTGCGCCGCCACCAGCATCGTCTCGGCCGACGGGAAGTCCCGCAGCTCGATCGACGCCAGCGCGCCGCCGTACAGCGTGCCCAGGCGCTCGGCGTCGTTCAACGGCGCATTCAGGCGCGCCTGGTTCTGCATGCGGCGCAGCGCGACGTCGGAGGTGTCCATCAGCGCGCGGGCGCGGGCCCGCATCAGCGAATGCTCGGTGATGTGCGTCTGCGCCGGATCCTGCGGCAGGCCCTCGTGCGCGCGCAGGCGGGCCGCCGAGATGCGCTCGATGGTCAACGGATGCGAACGCAGCCAGGGGTACTGGTTGCTGTCGTTGAGCCGGCTGACCTCCTCCAGCCGGCCGAACATGTCGGCCATGCCCGACGGCGCGAAGCCGGCGTCGGTCATCACCTCCTGGCCGAAGGTGTCGGCCTCGGTCTCCATCTGGCGGGAGAACGTGAGCTGCCCGGTGGCCATCGCGGCCTGGCCCGTGGTGAGCACGGCCATCGGTGCGTCGGAGTTGTGCGCCCGCGCCGAGAAGATCAGGCCGACCAGCATCGCCGCCATCGTGATCATGCTCTGGTGGGAATTGGCCACCATGCTGCGCGCGATGTGGCGCTGGGTGATGTGCGACAGCTCGTGGCCCAGCACCGAGGCCATCTCGTCGCGCGAGCCCGCCTGCGCGATCAGCCCGAGGTTGACGCCCATGTAGCCGCCGGGCAGCGCGAACGCGTTGAACTCGGGGTCGTTGACCAGGAACGGCTCCCAGGCGAGCTTCTCTTCCTGCTCGGCGCTGATGTTGCCGCGCTTGAGCGCCGCGTCGTGCAGCCGCACGAAGATCGAGCTCACGTACTGGTACAGCACGGGATCGTCGATGACGGCCGGGTCGGGCCGGATCTCGCGCATGATCTGCTCGCCCAGCTTTTTTTCGTCGTCGAGGCTGAAGCTGTCGGATTCGGCTTCGCCCAGCGCCGGCAGGTTCAGCTGGGCGGCGGGCGCTGCGGGCACGATGAACGCGTTCAGCACGAGGCAGGCGGCGGCGGCAAGTGTGGCGAGTTTCGGGCGCAAGTGGGGAGCTTTCCTGTCCGGTCGGGCGGCGCCGGCGGGGCCGCACGCGGTCGCTATGATGACACCGCCGTGTATCGGACGTGTAGCGAACTTCCGCGGCCACACGCGATCGGATCACCGCTGCCTCTCCAAGGTTCCATGAACGACACCCCAGAATCCCCCGCCGTCGCCGGCCTCACGCACTTCGACGCCCAGGGCCAGGCCCACATGGTGGACGTCGGCGGCAAGGCCGAGACCCGGCGCGTCGCGCGCGCCGCCGGCTCGATCCGCATGCAGCCGGCCACGCTGGCCGCCATCGCGGGCGGCCACGCGAAGAAAGGCGACGTGCTGGGCATCGCCCGCATCGCCGCGATCCAGGCCGCCAAGCGCACCGCCGACCTGGTGCCGCTATGCCACCCGCTGCCGCTGACGCACGTGCAGGTGGAGTTCGCCATCGACGCGGCGGCGAACGCCGTTCATTGCACGGTGCAGTGCGAGACCCTGGGCCGCACCGGCGTCGAGATGGAGGCCCTGACGGCCGTGCAGGTGGGCCTGCTGACCGTCTACGACATGGTCAAGGCGATCGACCGCGGGATGGTGATGGGCGACATCCGGGTGCTGGAGAAGCACGGCGGGAAGTCGGGCGACTGGGTCAACGCCTGACGCGCCGGCGCCCCCCCTCATTTCATGCGGATCAGGATCCGGCTCATGCGTCCGATGGCACGTTCCAGAAGGTAGCCCAGGCTGAGCGTCGTGCCACGGCGCAACACCTCGTCGACGGCGTCGACCAGGGCCCGCAACGAGCGGCCGCGCAGCGCCTGCGCCGCGTCGTGGCGAAACAGGCGCACGTGCAGGCGCCAGAGCATGCGGCGCGAAAAATGGCGATCCGCTTCGAGCTCAGGACGCTCCATCACGGACAGCACGATGGCGGCGGGGTACTGGCGCGGCCTGACGTAGTTCGCGGGATAGCCGTCGACACGCCTCAACGGGTAGGGGTTGCCGTCGACCTGGACCGCCGTCATGTCGAGCACGGTCCCGCAGTCCAGCACAAGCGCCCAGTGCTCGAGGAAATTCACGTCCTGTCGCACGCGCCAGCGCACGAACGCCACCTGCTCCTCGAGGCCCATGCCGCGAGCCACCTGTCCGAGCGTCAGGGCCGCTTGGAAGCACAGGCCGCGGGCCTCCGGAAACGACCTGCCGCGCTCTGCGATCGCATAGCGTTCCAACTCCTCGAGCCGAAGTCCCCTTTTCATGGCTTCAGTTTAGGGCAAGGTTCGAGCCCGCAACCGAAGCCGCCTCGCGCATCCGGGAGTTGTTCACTGCGCCCACGAATGAAAAGGCCCGCATCGTGCGGGCCTGGAAGCGCTCAGCGGAAGTCCCGCCAGGTGAGTCCCGGGGCATCGGGCTGGCACTGGAACGGCTTCGGCGAGACCGACGCGTCGGCGCACGGTGCGAAGAATTCCTCGGAGTCGGCCTTGTCGAACTCCTTCAGGCGCGCCACCAGGTAGCGTGCGCGTTCGGTCTGGCCGCTTTCGGACAGCGCCGTGGCCCAGGCCATCATCAGGCGGCTGTCCAGCAGCGAGTGGGTGGTGTGCTCGAGGGCGCCAAGGGCCTGCGACGGCGGGTCCGCGGTGGTGGCGTCGGCATAGTCGGCGTGATGCGCGAAGAACGGGCTGGTCTGGCCCGCCTGGATGCGTTCCTTGAGCGGCGCGAGGCCCGCGTCGTCGACGAAGATCGTGGAGACGCGCCAGTAGTCCCAGGTGGACACCAGCGCCACCGCCACCATGGCGCCGCCGAACCAGCGCAGCGCATTGCCTTCGCTGCCCAGGCGGATCAGCTTGCCCGGCTCCACCGGCGGGCTGCCGACGACGCCGCTGAGCGTCTCCGGCGCCGGTCCCGAGCCGAGCGTGAAGCCCCAGGCCCAGGCCGCGGGCAGCAGGAAGTAGGCGTACCAGAGCGGGTATTCGTCGAGGCTGTGGATGGCGATCATCAGGATCATCATCCAGGCCGCACGCGCGCCGTGGCCGGCCTCGCCCTGCGTGGCCCAGGCGCGGCGCATGCCCTGCACCAGCGCCCAGACCATCAGGCCCAGCACCAGCAACGCCAGCGGAATGCCCAGTTCGACCACCAGCTGCAGCACCAGGTCGTGCGTGTGGTCGAAGAACGCGGTGGGCCGGTGGGGGAACGGCGTCAGCGTCCATGCAAAGTTGAACTCGCCCCAACCCACGCCCTGGAGCGGCTGCTGGCGGATCATTTCCACGACGTTCTTCCAGATCGCGAAGTGCGAGCTGTCACCGTCGGCGCCCCGCGTGGCCGCACCCACGGCATGCGGAATGAACGAGAAATGCGTGCTCAGCCAGGGCCAGGACAGGACGCCCAGCGGAAAGACCAGCGTGGCCAGCAGGGCGATGCGGGTGCTGCCCGACAAGCGGCCATCCACCAGGCCCCAGAGCACGAGCACGCCGGCGCCGGCGTACAACCCCGTGCGCGATCCGCTCAGCACGACGGCCACCATGATCAGCACCAGCAGCACGCCGCCCAGCCAGCGCGGCAGGCGGCGCCATTCGACGAGCGGCACGAGCGCGATCGCCGACCACACCAGCAAGCTCGCGAGGTGATTGGATTGGCGCAGGTTGCCGACCGCGCGCCCGGCGATGCCCGTCTGGGCGATCACGACGCCATCGGCCCATTTCGGGATGTAGACCTGGATCACCGCGATGAGGGCGCTGATCACGCCGATCGCGACCATGCCGATCGCGAAGGGCGCGAAAGCCTGCAGGCCGTCGCGGCCGCCGCCTTGTGCGACGCGCGCCCCGAGCGCGGCCACGAAGCATGCCGCCACCAGGCACAGCAGCGGCGGCAGCGCCAGCGACATGGGCAGCGAGCCGAAGGTCCACGAGCCGACGATGGCGGCGCACATCAGCCCCAGGGCCGCAAACAGCGTCGTGACCGCGCCCTGCCGTGCGCCGGCCGTCGGCGCACGGCTGGCCGTCACGAGGCACAGGCCCCAGCCCAGCACGCACAGCAGTTCGTTGAGCTGCGTGGCCGATGGCGTGCGGTTGTAGGCGAGCACGGGAGGCGCGATGAGCGCGGCCGCATAGACGAGCACGCGGATCTCGGAGCTGTCGCTGGTGAAGGTCTGACTGGTCATTGCGGGAGGGAAAGTGACTGCCGGCGGACGGCCCTGTCGGGCGCGAAAGGTGCACAGGGTAACGCCATTCGGCCGAGCCGCGGGCGCCGGCTTCCAACTACCTGAAGTCGCGCCGGCTGCCGGGGTGGCGGGGAGCCGGGCCCCGGAGCGGCTCGGCCGTGACTGCTGGATCGCCGCAGGGCGCGTCCCGGCGCCTCGAGCCGGACAGGTCGAATTCGCGCAGGTAGTCCGCCGTATCGGCGATCTGGCGCGCCAGCGAGTCTTCCGTGACGCCGTGCTGCTGCATCAGCGCGCGGTAGGCGCTTGCGTCGCCGACGTAGCGGTCCGCCGGCCTGCCGTCAGCCGGCGCGCGGGCTATCGTCGCGGACGGATTGACGACTGCTCGAACGGCCTCGGCCAGGGCGGCCATCTCGACCTCGTGCTCGCCGGCGGTCTCGATGCACAGGAACGGTTCGGCCTCGTCGCACAACAGGTGGCCCAGGCCGACCGCCATCAGATTGGCGACGCCGGTGTACGAACGGATGACCGGGCCGCACGCCTGCACACCGATACGGCCGGCCGTGGCCTGCTCGATGAACGATGACAGGGCATACGGCTTGTTGATGTAAGGCCCGCTCAGGTTGAACAGTCGCACCACCAACGCCCTGCGCTGCGGCACGGCGTTCGCGAACGCCGCGAACATGGCCTCGTCCTCGAGCTTGAGCCGGCCGTAGAGCAAGGTCGGATCCGGCGACATGGGCGCCTCCAGCGCTGCATGCACCGCGCCCGACGACGTGACGAACGCCCGCTCGATGCCCGCATGCGTGGCCGCATCGAGAACGGCGCGAGTGATCTCGCGATTCGTGCCGACGTAATCGTCAGGCGACATGTCGGCCACCTTCTCGCGGGTGAGGCAGGCGAAGTGCAGCAGCAGCGAAGGCCGGGGCGGCAAGGCGCCGAGTTCCGACAGCGGGCGTTGCTCGATCTCCGAGCCGTCGCGCAGCGTCAGCCGGCGTGGCCGGCTGCCGAAGGCTTCGACGCGGCCGTGCCAGTCCGGCCCGAGGCCGTGGGCCAACAGCTCCAGCGCGGCACGGCCCAGCCAGCCCGACGCCCCGGTGACGATCACGCGCCAGCGGCTGGCTTGCAGCTGCGAGGCCAGTGTCGGCGGCAGGGTCAGGGCGCTCATGCCTGCGTGGTGGCCAGGATCGACGATGCCAGATCGGCCGCACTCGCCAGCCGCGTGCCGCGTCCGGCCAGGTTGTCCGCGTCGGCGTAACCCCACGATGCCCAAAGGAAGGGTGCACCGGCGGCCTCCGCGGCATCCGCATCGACGCTGCTGTCGCCGACGAAGGCGAAGGGCTGGCCCTCGCAGCGCATCGCGGCCAGGGTCTGCCGCAGGTGCGCCGGATGCGGCTTGGCGCGCTCGGCGACATCGCCGCCCACGACGGCCTCGAAGTGGCTTGCGATGCCGCTTTCGGCGAGCAGCTTTTCGCTCAATCGCTGTGGCTTGTTGGTGCAGACACCCAGCAGCACGCCGGCTTCGCGCAGTTGCGCCAGCGCTCCGGCGATGCCGGGATACAGGTCGTCCGCCGAACCCGGTATCGCCGCATAGATCTCGCGGAACGCCACGACGTCATCGACATCGGCGTGTGCGCTGAGGCCCAGCGCCGCGCCGACGAGCGCCGGTGCGCCGCGGCTGATCAACGGCCTGAAGCGCGCCACCGGCCACGGGGCCAGGCCGCGGTTCTCGCGCAGCCGGTTCAGGGCGAGCGCGATGGAAAGCGCGCTGTCGGCCAGGGTGCCGTCGAGATCGAACATCACCACGCGAGGCATGAGGTTACGACTCAGGCAGGCCGCAACACGTTGGCGGCCAATTCGTCGCGGGGCAGGAAGGGGAACATGTCCTCCAGCGGCGGCGTGACGATGCTGCCGTCCTCGAGCTGGCGCGAACTCATGCGCGGCTCGAAAGGCTGCGTGTCGTCGAGGATGACGTCGCAGATTGCCGCGCCCGGGAGCGCGAGGAATTCGCGCAGTCCGGCGACGAAGTCCGGGCTGTCGAGGCGGCGGGCCTCCAGGCCGTAGGCGCCGGCGACCTTGCAGTAGTCGGGAAAGCTGACGCCGTTGCCCGGCCCTTCGCCGACGAACCGCTTGAAGAAGTTGCCTTGCGACGTGCGGATCGACAGGTAGCCAGCGTTGTTGAGCACGAACACCTTCAGTGCCGGCCGGTATTGCACCAGCGTCTGCAACTCCTGGATGTTCATCTGAAGGCTGCCGTCGCCCGCCAGGCAGATCACCTGGGCGTCTGCCGGCGCGGCAAACGAGGCGCCGATGGCCGCCGGCAGGTCGTAGCCCATCGAGGCGCTGCCCGAGTTGGAGATCAGGCGCTGTCCGCGCTTGAGCTTGCCGGCCTGGAACGACATGATGCACGCGGTCGCGTTGCCGGTGATCACCACGTCGCGCTCGTCCAGCGCCGCGAACAGCTCCTCCATGAAATGGTACGGATTGATCTTGCCGCGCCATTCGCGATGCTTGGGCAGCACCTGCGGATAGAGCGTTTCCCGCTGCTTCGCCCACGCCAGCCAGCCGTGGTGGCGCTCCGACGGAAAGCCGGCTGCGGGCGCCAGCTCGGCGAGCCGGGTCAGGAAGGCGCCGGCGTCGGCAACGATCTTGTCGTCGATGCGCAGGAACGGCTTCTCCATCTCGGCCGGATCGATGTCGACCTGGATCTTGAACGCGCCAGGCGCGAAGCCGGCGTAGTTGTAGCTGATCTGGCGGATGTTGAGCCGGCTGCCGACGACCAGCAGCACGTCGGCGCTCTGGGTGGTGAAATTCCCGGCCCGCGTGCCGATGGTGCCGGGGCGGCCACAGAACAGCGGGTCGTCGGACGCGATCAGGTCGTGCGTCCAGGCCGTGACGACCGGAACACCCAGCGCGCGGATCGCGGCCTCGAACGACGCCAGCGCGTTGCCGGCGCGGATACCGGTGCCGGCCAGCAGCACCGGCCGCTCTGCGCTCGCAAGCCGGGCGATCACCCGACGCACCGCGGCATCGAGTTCGGCCTCGGCCCGCGGCGAGGGCGGCGGCGACTCGAAGCCGGCGAGGCTGTCAGGGTCGACGAAACTCGACTGGACGTCGATGGGAATGTCGATCCACACCGGCCCGGGGCGGCCGTCCGTCGCGATGAACCAGGCGCGTTCGAGTTCGACGCGCACCTGCTGCGGATCGGACAGCACCACGGCCGACTTGGTGATCGGCTGCACCATGCGCACGATCTCGGCCTCCTGGTCGCCGAGTTGGCGCAGGCCCGGCACGGGCGTCGTCGCCAGGCAGGTCTCGCGCTTGACCTGGCCCGAGATGACCAGCATCGGCACCGAATCCGTCCAGGCGCCGAACACGCCGTTCAGGGCGTTGATGCCGCCGGGGCCGGTGGTGACGTTGACCACGCCAACGCCGCCGGACACGCGCGCATACCCTTCGGCGGCCATCGCGCAAGCCTGCTCGTGGTGATGGAACACGGGCTGGATGGCGGGGTGGAATCCGATCGCGTCGTTCAGGAACATCGCGCCGCCGCCGGTCAGCATGAAGACATGCTTGACGCCGCGGGCGGCGAGGAAGTCGGCGACGACTTCGGAGACACGAACCTTCTTGGATGTGGTCATCGGGGCAACGCGTAGAGAACCGTCTCGAAGCTGTTGAACGCATGGCTTCGGAGATGGAATTGATAGTCGAGACCCATTCGGTCGACCTGCAGCATCAGCTCCCACAGGTCGCGGGGCCGGTGATAGACGCTGATCGCCAAGCGCGGCCGGTGGGCGGCGATCAGCGCCTGGCCGCCCTGCAAAGCCTGTGGCTCCGCGCCCTCGATGTCCATCTTGATGTAGCTGGGCGCGAAACCGGGAAGTGCCTGATCGAGCGCCACCGTCTGCACAATGATCTCGCCGTGGTCGCTGATGTGGCTGGCCGAGTCGTCCGACACGAAACGCAATTGCGTCATGCTGTCCCACACGCCGCAGGGAAAGACAGCGGCCTTCTCGCCAGCAAGCGCGGCGCAGAGCCTGGGAAAATGCTGGGGGTCGGGCTCGAAGGCGGCGATCGCATCGAACGCGTGGCCGGCGCTGCGGAAACTCTCGATCGTGTCGCCGGTATAGGCACCGCAATCGACGAAGCGCAGCGGAGCGCCAGGCGGGCTCAGGTCCCGGGGCAGGTAGTGATGTCCCGGATCGGGCGTCGGCAGCCCGGCCGCCTGGCCGTTGAGTCGCTGGTCGAGGATGGCACGGAAAAGCTGGCGGCTGGATTCGTCGGCGAACCGCTCGTAGGCATGATGAATGTCGGCCTCGTGCGACAGCGACTCCGCGGAGGAGGCCAGCCAGAAATGCGCTTGCCCGGGCCACGCGTCGACAAGATCCTGCAGCAGCCACGGCTCGCCGTAGCCCGCGCCACGCAACGCCGCCTGCACCTCGGCCACATCCACGCCCGGGTTGTGCAGGGCCAGCAGCACCGAGCAACGGCTCTTCAGTTCCGGAGGGCAGTCGGCCAGCCGGTATACGGGCATCTCCGGCGTGCCGACGGCCTGGCGGTCGATGAATCCATGCACCGTGCGGCCACTGTCCGCCAGGGCGCGAACCCAGCTGCGTCCGATCCTGCCTGCCCCGTAGACCAGCCAATGCTGCGCGTCGATGCCCGGTTGCGTGCGCTCGCGATTGCGCGCCCGCGCCAGGAGATCGTGCAAGGTCGTGCCGTTCATTGGCGTTCCTGCCCTCAGTCGCGCGGAAGGCCGCGCGTCATGATCAGCGACTGCAACGACTTGTTCTCGGCGTAGGGGCTGTCGATGTCGGTGATGTCGATCGAGGCATCCGCCTTCACGGGCTTGAGCAGCACCTCGCCGCGCATCAGTTCGCGGCAGGAGATCTGGCCATGCAGCAGCGGGACGGACAGGTAGACATCGTTGTCGCTGATCACGTGACCGGCCGGCAGGTCGTGCCTGGCGTACACGCCGCGCACCAGGGCGTCGAGGTAGCGCACTTCCTTTTCCGGCGCGAGTCGCTTCGCACTGCCTGGCGGACCGCACATTTCCTGCGCCTTCTTGTACGCCTTGAACCACTCGTCGACGTTCTCCGGCTTGGAGCAGTAGGACGACACAGGGACGCCGTCCATCTCGATGTCGACATGGCGTTCGAACGTGCGCGCGCCCTTCGCGTACGCCATCATCACCGAGTTGCGCCAATCCTTGTACTCGTGCGTCGAGTAGCCGATGACGTTCTCGGGATAGCGGTCGCGCAGGAAGTCGATCTGGTTCAGCTCGACCTCGTGGTCCTCCGACGGATACATCGACACGCAATGGTTCAGCGCGAACGGGATGCGGCGCTTGTTGAAGAAGCTGATCAGGTCGTCCATGTCCTTCAGCGTCGAGCCACCGGTGGACGCGATGACGGGCTTGCCGGTCGTCGCGATCTTCTCGATCAGCGCCCAGTCCTTGATGTCCGAACTGGCGATCTTGATGATCTGCAGGTTGAACTCCACGCACTTGTCGACCGACGTTTCATCGAATGGCGTGGCCATCGTGATCATGCTGTTCTCGCGCACCGCCTTCACGAGGACGGCGTAGTCGTCCCAGCTCAGGTGGGTGTCCAGCGTCTTCTTGATGTACCGGATGTCCGAGCGGTGGCGGTAGTCCTTGTGGATGAAGCGGTCGACATCCCGGAACTGCAGCTTCATGGCCGCCTTCATGCCGTTGAAGCGCACGACCCGGCCGAAGTCCTGCACGATCTTCAGGCCACGGTCCAGCTTGCCCCAGTGGTTGTTGGCAAGTTCCAGCACGAACAGGTCTTCGAAGATGGGGTGCTTCATGATGTCGGTTGAATGTGTGTGGATGGGTGCGGGTCAGAAATTCAGGCCGAAGAACTCTTCAAGCTTATCGACAACGTAGTCCAGCTGCTGAGTGCCCAGTCCCGGCCAGACGCCCAGCCAGAACGTCTGGTTCATCACGATGTCGGTGTTCGAAAGCTCGCCGCTGACGCGGAAATTGCGCCCGATCATGTACGGCTGGCGCGTGAGGTTGCCCGCGAAGAGCAGGCGCGTGGCGATCTTGTTCTGGTCGAGGAAATTGATCAAGTCGGTGCGCCTGACGGCGGCGCTGTCCTTCAGGACGACCGGGAAACCGAACCACGAGGGCTCGGAATCCGGGGTGGCTTCGGGCAGGTGCAGGAACTCGGCGACGCCTTGCAGGCGTTCCTTCAGGTACGCGAAGTTGGCCTTGCGCGCGGCGATGAAGTCTTCCAGGCGGTCCATCTGGGCGAGCGCACAGGCGGCCTGCATGTCGGTGATCTTCAGGTTGTAGCCGAGGTGGCTGTACGTGTACTTGTGATCGTAGCCTTCCGGCAGATCGCCCAGTTTCCAGCAGAAACGCTTGTTGCACGTGTTGTCCTTGCCGGGCGCGCAGTAGCAGTCGCGGCCCCAGTCGCGGAACGACTCGGCGATCAGCTTGAGTTCCGGATCGTTGGTGAACACGGCGCCGCCCTCGCCCATCGTGATGTGATGCGCCGGGTAGAAGCTCAGCGTACCGATGTCGCCGAAGGTGCCGACCAGCCTGCCCTTGTACTTCGCGCCCAGCGCATCGCAGCAGTCCTCGACCAGCCACAGGCCGTGCTTCCTGCAGATCGCCGTGACCACCTCGAGGTTGAACGGGTTGCCCAGGCTGTGCGCCAGCATGATGGCCTTGGTCTTCGGCGAGATCGCTGCTTCGATCTTCGAGGCGTCGATGTTGTGCGTCGCGAGGTCGACGTCCACGAACACCGGCACGGCGCCGAACTGCAGGATCGGGTTGACCGTGGTCGGAAAACCCGCGGCCACGCCGATGACCTCGTCGCCCGGCTTGATCGCGCGCTCGCCGAGCCGCGAGGACGTCAGCGTCGAGAACGCGACCAGGTTGGCCGACGAGCCGGAGTTGACCGTGATCAGGTGCTTCACGCCCAGGAACCTTGCGAGCCGCTCCTCGAACATCGCGTTGAAGCGGCCCGTGGTGAGCCAGCCGTCGAGGCTCGCCTCGACCATCATCTTCAGCTCGCCGGCGCCGATGACCTTGCCCGACACGGGCACCGCGCTCACGCCCGGGACGAACGGCTGCGGTGCGTGCACGATGTCGGAGTATTGCTGGACCAGCGCGGCGATCTCGGCGCGCAACTGGTCGGGGGTCTTCTTGTGGAACTGGACGGGAGTTTCGCTCATGATGCGATCGCGGTGGCGGTGTATTGATCGATCTGGCGCAGGCACAGCGCGCGGACGTCCTCCCCCGCGAGCCAGCCGCGGTGCCAGGACACGATGGTCTCGAGCGCTTCGTCCAGGCGCCAGCGCGGCTGCCAGCCCAGTCGCGCGCGGGCCTTGGAGATGTCGAGCTTGAGGTACTTTGCCTCATGCGGGTGCGGGACGCCATCGAGCCGCCAGGCGGCGTCGCCGCCCCATTGCCGCACGAGGTGCTCCACGATCCACTGCACGGAGCGCGCGTCGTCGTCGCGCGGGCCGAGGTTCCAGCCTTCGGCGAAGGCGGCGCCCTCCGTCCACAGGCGCTGCGCCAGCACCAGGTAGCCGGACAAGGGTTCGAGCACGTGCTGCCAGGGGCGGATGGAATGCGGATTGCGGACGACGACGGGCTCGCGCCCCTCGAACGCGCGCAGGATGTCCGGCACCAGGCGGTCCGACGCCCAGTCTCCGCCGCCGATGACGTTGCCCGCGCGCGCGGTCGCGAGCGCCGTCCCGCCTTGCTGGAGGAACGAGCGGCGGTACGCGCTGGAGACGAGTTCGGAGCAACCCTTGCTGTTGCTGTACGGGTCATGGCCGCCCATGGGCTCGTCCTCGCGGTACCCCCACGCCCATTCCCGGTTCTCGTAGCACTTGTCGGTGGTGACGTTGACCACCGCACGCACGCCCGGTGTCTGCCGCACGGCTTCCAGCACATGGACGGTGCCCATCACGTTGGTGGCGTAGGTCGCCACAGGCTCCGCGTAGGACAGGCGCACCAGCGGCTGGGCCGCCATGTGGATCACGATCTCCGGCCGGAACGCGGCCATTGTCCTGCTGACGAAGGTCTGGTCGCGGATATCGCCTATCGCGCTCCCCATGCCCTCCCCGACACGCGCCGCCTCGAACAGGTTGTGCCCCTCGGGCGGCGCCAGCGCCAGGCCCTGCACCTCGGCACCGAGCTGCTGCAGCCACAGGCCCAGCCAGCCGCCCTTGAAGCCGGTGTGGCCCGTGAGCAGCACGCGCTTGGCGCGCCAGAAGGCCGGATCCACGACGCCGTCGGTCATCACGTTCAGCTCCATTGCTTCCACGGGGCCTTGCCGGAGTTCCACAGCTCCTCCAGGTAGACGCGGTCGCGCAGGGTGTCCATCGGTTGGAAGAAGCCGTCGTGCTGCCAGGACATCAGCTGGCCCGCCTGGGCGAGTCGTTGCAGCGGCTCGCGTTCCCAGATCGTCGAATCGTCCTCGAGATGGTCCAGCACGCTCGGGGAAAGCACGAAGAAGCCCGCGTTCACCAGCGCGCCGTCGCCACGCGGCTTCTCGGTGAAGCTGCGCACGTGGCCGTCCTCGATGACGAGCGCGCCGAAGCGCCCGGGCGGATAGGTGGCCGTCAGCGTCGCCGCCTTGCCATGCGCGCGGTGGTACGCGATCGAAGCAGAGATGTCGACGTCGCTGACGCCGTCGCCATACGTGAAGCAGAACGCCTCGTCGTCGCGCACGTAGTCGGCCACGCGCCGCAGGCGGCCGCCCGTCATCGAGTCCTCGCCGGTGTCCACGAGCGTCACCTTCCACGGCTCGGCACGCTTGCTGTGGACTTCCATCCTGTTCTGCGCCATGTCGAACGTGACGTCCGACGTGTGAAGGAAGTAGTTGGCGAAGTACTCCTTGATGAGGTAGCCCTTGTAGCCGCAGCAGATCACGAAATCGTTGATGCCGTGGTGCGAATACATCTTCAGGATGTGCCACAGGACGGGCTTGCCGCCGATTTCAACCATCGGCTTCGGACGCACCGCCGTCTCCTCGCTCAGGCGCGTCCCGAGCCCACCCGCCAGAACCACTGCTTTCATGTTCGTCCCTGTTTGTCTGTTCGATGCTCAGTCGGAGCCGACGAAGGCATCGAAGTGGAAGCGTCGTGGCGGCAGGCCTGCATCGACCAGCGCGCGCCTCGCATCTCGGATCATGCTCTCGGAACCGCAGGCATAGACCGCGGCGCCGGCGAGCGCGGGCGCGCGCCCGAGCGCGACGTCGGCCAGCAACACGTCCTGCACGTGGCCGCATGCGCCCTGCCACTTCGCGCCGCCGCGCGACACCACCGGCACGTAGCGCACGCCGGGCAACGCCGCCGCCGGATCGACGTAGTGATCATCGACCAGTCGTCCACCCCAATAGAGCGAGACCGAGCGCGGGCGGGCGTCCAGCGTGGCGCAGAGCTGGGCCAGCATCGACAGGATGGGCGCGATGCCGGTGCCCGTGGCAAGGAACACCACGTCCAGGTCCGCCACCGGACGCAGGAAGAAGGTTCCGCGCGGACCCTCGAAGCGCAGCAGGTCGTCGGCCTTGGCCGCGCCGAACCAGTAGTCGCTGAAGCGGCCGCCGTCGACGCGTCGGATGTGCAGCTCCACCTTGCCAGGCACCGACGCCGCGCTGGCGATCGAATAGCTGCGCCTGGCGCCGGACGGGCTGGTGACGTCGACGTGCTGGCCGGCGAGAAAGCGCAAAGGCGACGCCGGCGGCAGGCGCAGGACCACGCGCACGACGTCCTCGGCGACGCGTTCCAGCAAGTCGATGCGCGAAGGCGTGACGCGCGGCCGGTAGTCGACCAGCGGTCCGAGGTCCTCGACGTCCAGCTGCACGTCCGTCACGGCCTCGCTGGCGCAGGTCAGCGTCCACCCGTCGGCCGCCTCTGCGTCCGTCAGCGACAGCGAAGAGCGCAACGGCGCCGTCCGCCCCTGCACGACGCGCGCCTTGCAGCTGCCGCATCGCCCCGTGCGGCAACCGTGCTCGAGCACGACGCCCTGCGCGAGCGCCGCATCGAGGATCGTTGCGCCCGGATCGGCGGAGAACGCGGTGCCGTTGGCGAGAGTGACCTGGGACATGTTCAACGATCCCGTCGCTTGTTGAAGACGAAGCGCGACATGATCAGGTACGACAACAGCGCGTTGGGAACCACCAGCAACAGTTGGCAGGTGACCGGATCGCGCACGCCGAGTTGCAGTACATGGAAGGCCGCAAGGGCGAAGAAGTAGACCACGGCATAGCCCAGCAGGTAGCGCGGCAGCCGCTGGACCGACATGTCGCGAAATGCGTACCCTCCGTGCGTCAGGAAATTGAAGCCGATGCCGGCAATGGTGCCGATCAGCATCGACAGCCACACCGGCACCCCGGCCAGCATCGCGGCGATGTTGACGCCGGCGCTGAACAGCGTATTGACGCCGCCCGCGACCAGGAAGCGCAGGAACTGACGTTCGGCGAGCAGGCTCCTCACGCGGTCGGGCGTCATGGCGTCGAGTCTCTCATGGGCGTGTCGCACAATGCGGCATCGTGGCGCATGCCCGGATCGGCCTTGACATGACCAACGTCCCTCCTTCTCCGGCGTCTGAACGCACCCTGCTCAGCCTCGTCACCGGCTCCTTCAACGAGGAAGGCAACGTCGACGAGTGGTTCGAGCGTACGCTGGCGGCGAGTCGCCCGCTCGCCGAGCGCTACGACCTGGAGATCGTCTGGATCGACAACGCGTCCACCGATCGAACCGTCGACAAGGTCAAGGCCTGGTGCGCGCGCGACAGCCGCGTGAAGCTCATCGTCAACGCGCGCAATTTCGGCCCGGTTCGCTCGCCCTTCCACGCGCTGATGCAGGCCCGCGGCGTGGCCTGCATCTACCTGGCCAGCGACCTGCAGGACCTGCCCGAACTGGTGCCCGATTTCGTGGCCCGCTGGGAAGGCGGCTTCGACGTCGTGGCCGGCGTCTACGCCAGCAGTTCGGACGGCTTTCTGCTGCGCCGCTGCCGCAGCGCGTACTACTCGATCCTGGCGCGCGTGAGCGACTCCGAGCCAGTCATCCGGTCTTTCACCGGCTTCGGCCTCTACTCCCGCCGGGTGCTGGAACACATGCGGCGCATCGGCGGCCCGAGCCCGATCGCGCGGTCGATGGTGGCCGAGATCGGCCTGCCCTGGACGACGGTCGCCTACGACAAGCCGCCGCGCAGGTACGGCGCGACGAAGAATGATTTCCTGCTGCTGGTGGATCAAGCCGTGCTCTCCCTGACGTCGATGAGCAAGGCGCCGATCCGCGTCGCCACCATCGCCGGGCTGGCGCTGTCGGCGTTGGGATTCTTCATTGCCGCAGCGTATCTCGTGGCCAAGCTGCTGTTCTGGGATTCGTTCCCACTCGGCCAGGCCCCGCTGCTGATCGGCATCTTCCTGTTCTCGTCCGTGCAGATCCTCATCATGGGCCTCATCGGCGAATACGTCGCGGCCATCCACCAGCGCCTGCAGCGCAATCCGTGGGTGGTCGAGAAGGCGCGCTTCAATTTCCAGGATGACATACCCGTGAGCCGCGAGGATTTCTAAGGCTGGTTCGACGCCGAAGGCAGCACCAGGCTGGGCGAACGCATCAGGGCGATCAGGCCCGGCTGAGAGAGCCGGCCCACGTAGTTGGAAGGCGGCTGCGCCCGGCCGGGCGGGGCCTGGTCGGCAGCCGCCTGCAGCAAGGTCTTGCCGGTCAACGGCCAACGCGCCGTCAGCAACGCCCGCTCCGGCTCCTGCGCCGCGCCGATCGCGCCCACCACCAGCACCAGTGCCAGCAGCGTGCGCGCGACCGGGCGATCCGATGCGGCCAGCGGCCGCACGGCGGCCAGCGCAAGCACGGCCAGCGCCGGAATGGAGGAACGCATCACGAGGTCGTTGCCGGGCCCGAAATGGTAGAAGGGCAGCAACAGCAGGATCGACACGCTGACGCCCACCTTGAGGTCGAACGCACGCAGGCGCGCCAGCAGCAGCGCGAGGATCCCGAATTCCAGCAGGCAGAACGCGCTGTACACGAACCAGAAGATCGACGCGGTCGTGAACATGTCGATGGACCAGCCGCGGGCGATCGCCTGGGTGTCCATCGTGACGTAGCGTGCCACCACGGCGGCGAGCGCGAGGAACGGCAGGCCGCTGCGCACAGCCAGGAGCGCGCCCAGGTCTCGCCGCCAGTTCAGACCGATCAGGAAGAACGGCACCAGGCCGAATGCGGACAGCGGCGACCACAGGGGGATCGACGCCGCCAGCAGCAGGGTCACGCTCGCCAGCTCGCGGGTGCGCCAGTGCCGGAGAACGATCAGCAGCCCGAGCCAGGCCGGCAACGCGTGGTTGGGCACCCAGAACATCAGCGTCGCGTTGGATGAATACTGCGCGAACGATGCCCACCATTGGATATGCTGGCCCAATTCGGGCGCCCGGCCGAACATCAGCGGATAGCCGATCATGTCCAGGCCGCCGAAAGCGAGCATCACCACGCCGCAGAGAAGGCGCTCACGAGGCTTCGTGAACAGCGAGATCGCGGCCCACAGTACCAGCGCCAGACCGAAGGCCGCCCAAAGGTACAGCAGGAAATCGGCGGCGTGCAGGCCCACGATGGAGCCGATGGCCGCGACGGGCAGGTAGAAGCCGATCGGCGCCCGCAGGATCATCGCCGCAGGGCCATCCATCTCGTACATCGGCGGCCAGGGCGTCGCGACCAGGTCGCGCAGGACCGCGTCGCGGATGACCCAGTCGAGGTTCGCGTAGAAGAAGTGCCCGACGCCTGCCAATGCGGTCCAGGCGAGGGCCACGACGCCGATCACGGCAAGCACGCGCTTGCTGGCGTCGATGCGGCGCAGGTCGACGCCTCGCAGCGACTGGGCGAAGCCATAGCAGGACAGCAAGCCCAGGCCGAAGGCCACAGGCAACTTGAACCACGTGCAGAACACCAGCAGCGGCAGCGCCAGGTAGCCGCAGATGAGCGCGTCCAGCAGCGTGAGGCGCGAGCCGGGAAGTCCGTTGGCAATGATCCTGGTCACGCCTTGCCCGCTTCTTCGTGATAGTCGTCGTCGATGTTGACGCCCCAGATCTTCGACTTGTCACCGCTGCCGGCGAGGATCGCCTCCACCGCGAACCGGGCGGACAGCATCGAGTGATCCTGGTTGT
>Ga0302157_10002600_pt1 | contig 20895 bp, 17 predicted proteins | sample I_Bog_N3_3_FD_193502 | JGI IMG/M metagenome (GOLD analysis project Ga0302157, IMG submission 193502) | Peat permafrost microbial communities from Stordalen Mire near Abisko, Sweden - I_Bog_N3_3 | ecosystem: Environmental > Terrestrial > Soil > Wetlands > Peat | place: Sweden: Abisko, Stordalen... | reverse complement strand
CAGGCCTAACCCGCCGGCGTCGACAGCCCCGCAGCAAAGGGCAGCCGCCGTGCGCCGAACCGCCCGGGCTGCGAGGCGCGCGTGGACTTGCGCAGCAGCGCGTTGCGCGCCTGCCATTGCAGCTGCGGCGCCAGCTCCTGGTGGAATTGCACCTCGCCGGCCGCGAATGACGCCACCGGTACGCCATCCTGCAACAGCAGGCGATTGCCGGCGAGCGCAGCCAATCGCGGCCCCGGCGTAATGATTCCGGCAAGGTTCAGCGGATCGGCGCCGCAAAGCGCCACCAGCGCGCCATCGCGCTCGCGCCGGCGGATCGCGCGCAGCGCACCGATGGCGTCGGGCAGCGCGTACTGTTCGCCGCTCATGCCGCCCACGAAGCGGCCGCCACGAATCAGTCCCTGGGCCTCGAGGCGGCGATACGCGCGCAGCAGCTGGTGCCAGGGCGGCAGCCACGGCGCCTCGCGTGTCAGCAGGCGGCGAAACACCACGCCGTAGCGCCTTAGCAGCAGCCAGGCGACCGCCTCCACGCTGGCAGCTTCCAGCGTAGCCGCCGCGCCGCTGTCGCCACCGCCAGCCGGCGACGATGACGACGCATCCTGCGCCGTGGGCGGAGCGCGGCGCGTCAGGCTCCAGCGTCCGGCCTGTTCCACGCCGGACGAGCCGCCGCGCCGCGCGCGTAACGCTCGGCGGCGCTGCATCGGCTGCAGCAGCGCGCGCAGGCCACCAAAGCTGTCGGCGCTGGCGATGCCTGCGGCCACCAGCTCGCCGAGCGCGCTCTCGGCCTGGGACTGCAGCAGCCCGGTGCCCTGCACGATCTCATCGAAGAACGACGCGCCGTGGCTCTGCAGGAACTGCACCATGGCGCGCGCGTTGGCCGACAGCTGGGCCTCTTGCCGGCCGCCGCCCGACAATTGCTGCCACAACGCCCTATTCTGCCGCGTGATCAACGCCATCGGTGTCGCGCGCACCGGCGCTGCGGTCGCGCTCTCCGGCGCCACCAGCCGCGCCCAGTAGCAGCGTCCCGACAGGCACAGGCTGTCGAGCCAGGCGCCGTCATAGTCCTTCAGCCGCGCCGGCAGCACATCGGCTTCCCAGGCGACCGCCGCGATTTCGAAACCTTCGAGCTGTTCGATCACGCGGGCCAGGCTGTCCACGCCATCAGGTCGCGGCTGCACTGTCACGCCCTGCCAGTCGAGCAGGAAGCGCATGAAGTCGGCGCTCGCCACCGGCTCGATCTGCGCGCGCAGCGAGCGGATGGTATAGCGATGGATGCGCGCCAGCAGCCGGCGCTCGCACCACTCAGGGTGCTGCTCGTCCGGGCGCAAGACGTCAGCCCGCGGCACACCCGGCGTGAACTGGCCGCGCATCACGAAGCCCTCGCTCTCCAGCGCCAGCAGCGCGGTGTCGATGGCGCTGTGCGGAAGGCACAGCAGGCCGGCCAGCTCAGTGGTGTTGGTTACGCCGCTGGCCTGCAGTCGGCCGCGCAGCAGTTCACGCAGTGCGTCGGACGCTTCCCACTGGCGGCAGGCGTAGTCGGCCGGCACCCGCAGCGGCGGTGTCACCACCGCCGGCGCATACAGCGCCTGCACCATCGGCAGCTGTTCGGCCGCTACCCAGAAACGGCGTGCGCCGAAGTGCAGCTCACCGGCCCGCCCCTGGCTGACCAGCGCGGCAAACGCACTGCCGAGATCGGCGCGCGCGAGTTCATCCTGCGCCAGTTCGCCCGGGTCCAGCACCCCGAGCAGCATCAGCGTGTCGTGCAGTTCATCGGCGCTCTCCGCGTTCGGGCGCGCCTCGTTGCGCACCATCTCGATGGCGGCCGCATCGAGCTGGCCATACTGCGCCGCGCTCTCCGGATCGAGCCAGCCGCGCGAACTCACCGCCTGAGTGCGCCGCTCCTCCAGCGGCGCATCGTCGAGGAACGCATACGGGCGGGCATTGAGGATCTCCTGCGCCAGCGGCGAGGGCTGCGGCAGGTCGCGCGCCAGCACCTCGACCTTACTGCTCTCCAGCGCGCGCAGCAGCGTGACCAGTCCATCGATATCCATCGCCTCGTGCAGGCAGTCGAATATCGTCTGGCGCACCAGCGGGTGATCGGGCACTTCGCGCTCCCCGGTCAGGTTCTCGGCACACGCCAGCTGGTCGGGGAACACCACCGCGATCAGGTCTTCGGCCGCCATGCGTTGCAACGGTGCCGGCGTCTTGCCGCCACCACGCCAGCGCCGGATCGCCAGCGAGATACTGGCATTCCAGCGCCAGCGCGTGATGAACAGCGGCGCATCCAGCAGTGCCTGGATCAGCACCGGCTCGACGCTGCTGCTGCCAAGGAAGCGCGCCACCTGCGGCAACTCGAAGCTGTGCGTCTCCCCGAGCGACAGCACGATCGCATCCTCCGTGGCCGCCGCCTGCAGCTCGAAATTGAACGCACGGCAGAAGCGCTTGCGCAACGCCAGGCCAAAGGCGCGGTTGATGCGCGCGCCAAATGGCGCGTGGATCACCAGGTGCATGTCGCCGGCTTCATCGAAGAAGCGTTCGAACACCAGGCGCTGCTGCGTCGGCAGTGCCCCGAGCACCGCCTTGGCGGCGGCCAGGTACTCGACCAGCTGCCGGGCCGCCGATGCATCCAGCGCGTAGTGCTGCATCATCTGCTCGATACAGAGCGCGATCGACGCTGCGTCGACCACTGGCAGCGCAGCCTCGACCCGCGAGCGCAGCGCCGACACCGCCGCTGACAACTCGGCGCTGCGCGCCGGCGCCTCACCCAGCCAGAACGGCACGCTCGGCGGCTGTCCCTTCGCGTCCTCGACCCGAACCCGTCCGGCCTCGACCCGCAGGATGCGATAGGAGCAGTTGCCGAGCTGGAACACGTCGCCGGCGATGCTCTCGACGGCGAAGTCTTCATGCAGCGTGCCGATGAACGTGCCGTTCGGCTCCAGCACCACCTGGTAGTCGGCATTGTCGGGAATCGCCCCGCCGCAGGTGATCGCGGTCAGGCGTGCGCCGCGGCGCGCGCGCAGCCGCTGATTCACCGCGTCGCGGTGCAGGTAGGCGCTCTGGCGCCCGCGCCGGGTACTGATGCCGTCTGAGAGCATTCGCAGCAGTGCATCGAAGTCGGAGCGTGCCAGCGCCCGGTACGGCCAGGCGCGCCGCACCAGCGCGTACAGTTCATCCTCGCCATACTCGCGCGCGCTCACTTCGGCCACCAGCTGCTGCGACAGCACGTCGAGCGGCTGCGGCGGTATGCTCAGCGCGTCGAGCTCGCCGGCGCGCACCGCACCCAGCAGCGCGGTGCATTCCACCAGGTCATCGCGGCTGAGCGGAAACAGCCGTCCCTTGGGCACGCCGCTGACCGCGTGATTGGCGCGCCCCACGCGCTGCACCAGCGTTCCGATCGAGCGCGGCGTGCCGAGCTGGCACACCAGGTCGACATCGCCGATGTCGATGCCCAGCTCCAGCGACGCGGTCGCCACCAGTGCACGCAGCGATCCGGCCTTGAGGCGCTGCTCGGCGTCCAGTCGCAGTTCCTTCGCCAGGCTGCCGTGATGCGCGGCGATGTTCTCCTCGCCGATGCGCTCGCTCAGATGGCGCGTGACACGCTCGACCATGCGGCGCGTGTTGGCGAACACCAGCGTGGTCCGGTGCTGGCGTATCAGCTGCGCCAGCTGGTCGTAGACGTTGTCCCACACCTCGGTCGACATGATCGCCTCGAGCGGCGAGTCAGGCAGCACCAGCGCCAGGTCGCGCGCCCGCACGTGACCGCCGTCGATGATCACGCAGTCCAGCGCCGGATCGGATCCGGCGCAGTCGGCGCCGCTCGCTGCGCCGGGGCCACTCCCCGCACCGAGCAGGAACCGCGCCACCGCCTCGATCGGCTTCTGCGTCGCCGACAACCCGATGCGCTGCGGCGGCCTGGCGCACAGGTTTGCCAGCCGCTCCAGCGACAGCGCCAGGTGCGCGCCGCGCTTGCCCGGAGCCAGCGCGTGGATTTCATCGACGATCACCGAACGCGTCGTGGCGAGCATGGCGCGACCGGACTCGCTGGTCAGCAGCAGGTACAGCGACTCCGGTGTGGTGACCAGGATGTGCGGTGGCGCGCGGCGCATCGCGGCGCGTTCGGCCTGCGGCGTATCGCCGCTGCGCACCTGCGCGCGGATCGGCGCCGCCACCAGGCCCATCGCCGCCAGTTCGGCGGCAATGCCGGCGAGCGGCAGTTCGAGGTTGCGGCGGATATCGTTCGACAGCGCCTTGAGCGGCGAGACGTACACCACCTGCGTCTCATTCGCCAGCGCGCCGCGCGCCGCCTGGCGCACCAGCGTATCGATCGCCGCCAGGAACGCCGCCAGCGTCTTGCCCGAGCCGGTCGGCGCCGCGATCAGCGCGTGGCGGCCGCTGGCGATTGCCGGCCACGCGGCGCACTGCGGCGCGGTCGGCTGCGGGAACGCCTGCGCAAACCAGCGCGCGACCGCGGGGTGGAAATTCTGCAGGGGCATGGCCCGATTGTAACCCCATTGACGCGGCCGATGGCGAGGCGGCAGGCTGCAGCGTCGTGCAAAACCTGCTCGTGAATGTTGCGCCTAACCTGCTGTCCATCGAACGCTGGAAGGCGCGCCTGGTGCTGTGGCTTGCCGGGGCGCTGGTCGGGGTGGCGGCGTACCTGTTTGCGCGCCTGGCGGAACTGGCGCAGTCGGGCCTGCACCACCTGCTGCTGCACTCGGTGCTCTGGCCACTGCTGCTTGCGCCGATGGGCTTTGTGGCAATCGTCTGGCTGACGCGCCGCTACTTTCGCGGCGCCGAGGGCAGCGGCATACCGCAGACCATCCATGCGCTGGAATCCAATGGCACAGATGGCAATGGCGCAGACGGCAATGGCGCGAATGACGCGCCGCTGCTGATGCGCGGCCGTACCGCCGTCGCGCGCGTGCTGCTGGCGTGCGCGGGGCTGTTCTGCGGCGGCTCGATCGGCCGCGAAGGCCCCACGGTGCACGTAGGCGCGGCGATTGCCTACAGCCTGGCACGCTGGCTTCCGCATCCGGAACTGGCTGCGCAGCGCCGGCTGCTGATCCTCGCCGGCGGCGCCGCCGGCGTCGCCGCGGCCTTCAACGCACCGCTCGCCGGCATTGTGTTCGGGATCGAGGAACTCGGGCGGTCGTTCGAGGAGCGCGCCAGCGGCCTGACGCTGACCAGCGTGGTGCTCGCGGGCATGGTGGCCATTGCACTGGCGGGCGACTATAGCTATTTCGGGCAGCCGGTGCTGGCAGCCGACGCGCGCCAGCTGTCCCTGGGCACGTTTACACTGGCACTGGCGTGCGGACTGTTCGGCGGCCTTTTCAGCCGCGGGCTGCTCGCCAGCGTGCGTGGCCTGCCGAGCGTCTTCGGCCGGCTGCAGCAGCATCGGATCTGGTTTGCGCTCGCCTGCGGGCTGGTGGTGGCGTGCGTGGGCCTGCTGTCCGGCGGCCTGACCTATGGCAGCGGCTACCGGGAGGCAAAGTCGATCATCGACTCCGGCGCGCAGCTGCCCTGGGCCTATGCGCCGGCGCGCGCCGTCGCGACCCTCGTGACCTTCCTGAGCGGCGTGCCCTGCGGGCTGTTTGCCCCGTCGCTGTCGGCGGGCGCTGGCCTCGGACAGCTGGTGGCGAACCTGATGGGCGAGTCGAGCAGCGTACCGTTTGCGATCCTCGGGATGTGCGGTCTGCTGGCTGCGGTGACGCAGGCGCCGCTGACATCGCTGGTCATCGTGATGGAAATGACAGCGCAGCACGTCATGGTGTTCCCGCTGATGGTGACCGTGATCATCGCTACCGCGGTATCCAAGCTGCTATCGCAGCCGCTGTATCACACGCTGGCGCAGCGCTATGGCTGAACCGATCGTGGGAGGATGAGTATGCGGTGCACCAGCTCCTGTCGGGCACGGTTTGTGTCGCTGGCCGTGCTATCGCTGCCGCTGCTGGCCGGCATTGCGGGCGGCGCGTTCGCCGCGGAAGCCGCGCCGACACCGGCGCCAGCACCGGCAATCGGCACGCTGGTGGTGGCGCCGGACCTCGCCAGCGAGCTTGCCAAGTTCAAGCGCGTGCGCATGCCGTTCGACTCAAGCGCGCTCAGCGCGCGCGAGCGCAAGATGATCGGCAAGCTGGTGCAGGCCTGCCGCCTGCTCGATCGCATCTACTGGCAGCAGAGCGATCCAGATGGCTGGCTGCTGTACCAGCAGTTGCAGGGCAAGCCGGGGGTCGAGGCGCGCGACCTGCGCCGATTCCTGCGCATCAACGGCAGCCGCTACGACCTGATCCGCGACAACGCCCCGTTCGTAGGCACGGCGCCGTTGCCACCCGGACACAACCTGTATCCGGCGGACCTGACCCGCGCCGAATTCGACCGCTACATCGCCGCGCATCCGGATCGCAAGGCCGCTCTGTACGATTCCTGGACGATCGTAGTGCGCGATGGCGCAGCACTCAATGCAGTGCCGTACCACGTGGCCTATCGCCAGTGGCTGCTGCCCGCGGCGCAGCTGCTGCGCGAGGCGGCCGCACTATCGGATGACGCGGCGTTCGCGAAATTCCTGCGCCTGCGCGCCGATGCGCTATTAAGCGACGACTACCTGCAGAGCGACCTGGCCTGGCTCGATCTCGACAATCCGAAGGTCGATGTGATCTTTGCGCCCTACGAGAGCTACCTCGACGGACTGCTTGGCGTAAGAACCTCGTATGGCGCCGCGGTGTTGGTGCGCAACGATGCCGAGAGCCGCAAGCTCGACATCTACCAGCGGTACGTGCCCGATATACAGGATGCACTGCCGCTGCAGGTCGAGGACCGGCCGTCGAAGCAGGGCCTGCGCTCACCGATGGAGATCATGGAGACGCCATTTCGGGCCGGCGACCTGCGGCACGGCTACCAGGCGGTGGCGGACAACCTGCCGAATGATCCGCGTGTACACGAGCAGCGCGGCTCGAAGAAAATCTTCTTCAAGAATTTCATGGACGCGCGCGTCAATAACGTGATCCTGCCGATCGCGCAGCGCCTGCTGCGCGTTGAACAGGCGCAACGAGCCACGGCCGAAGGCTACCTTGCAGCCGTGGTCATGCATGAGATCGCGCACGGGCTCGGCCCGGCGTTCGCTCGCGTGGGCGGTGGCAGGCAGGACATCCGCGCCGCGATCGGTCCAGTGTTCGCAGGACTGGAGGAAGCCAAGGCCGATATCGTCGGACTGTTCGGGCTCAAGTGGCTGGTCGATCACGGCCAGGTGGAACCGCAAGAGCTGGGCAGCTACTACATCTCTTATGTAGCCGGCATCTTTCGCACCGTGCGTTTCGGCGTGGCCGAGGCCCATGGGCGTGCCCAGATGATGGAATTCAACTACCTCGCCGCACGCGGCGTGCTGACGCGCGACCCGTCCAGCGGCCGCTACGGCATCGATCTTGAGCGCATGCCAGCCGCGGTCGCGGACCTGGCGACGGAATTGCTGCAGCAGGAGGCGAGCGGCGATCGGGCGCGTGCGGAGGCCTGGTTTAACAGGTACGGCGCAATGCCGGACGAGCTGGCCACGGCGCTCGAGGCGGCGCACGACGTGCCGGTGGACATCGATCCGGTTTCGGATTTCAGCGAAGACTAACCCGGTGCCCGGAGCCAGATGGGTGGCGAGCAGGTCTACCTCCACTGGGAAATTGTGCCGCCGCGGCCGGGGCCCTAAGATGCGCATCCCCTAGTTCGCGGAGACGACCCGATGCTTTCAATGAAAATGGCAGTCACAGCCTCTGTCCTGTCACTGTCCCTGGCGACCGCCGCCTTCGCCGCGCCGGTCACCTTCACCACGGAACCGAACCATACCTTCGTGCGCTTCTCGTACAACCACATGGGCTTCTCGACGCAGGAATCCCGGTTCGACAACGTCAGCGGTACCGTTACCTACGACGCCGCGGCCAAGACCGCCTCGATTGACATCACCATCGCCACCAAGTCGGTCGATACCGGCTCGGACCTGTTCAATGGACACATCCAGGGCCCCGACTACCTGGATACCGCGGAATTTCCGACCGCCACGTTCAAATCCACCGCAGTGAAATTCAGCGGTGACACGCCGGTGAGCATCGAAGGCAACCTGACGGTCAAGGGCGTCACCAAGCCGGTGACCCTGAAGGTGACCTCGTTCAAACACGGTACCAACATGATGAAAAAAGACGCGATCGGTGCCGATGCGACCGCCACCATCAAGCGTTCTGATTTCAACATGAGCAAGGCCGTACCGATGGTCGGCGACGATGTGACGCTGGAGATTGCGATCGAAGCCATGGCCCCCTGATGGCAACGGCGGTACCTTGGCGACGACGCTACGGTAGCGACGAGAAGGGAGCGACGCGCCCGAAGGGCTGGCCGCAAGGCTCGCTGTTCGCCTGGGCCTGGGGCTAGCTCAGGGCGCTGTCCGCTCCCGATATCACGCGCGGTTCACTTGGCGCCCTGATCTCCACGCGCACTTCGCCGCAGGGTTCCACTGGTGAACCATCGAGCGGGGCGGCTCGCAACCTCACCTGGCGCGCCCAGGCGACCGCCATGTCATCGAAGCGCCGGTCACCCGAAGAGGCGAGCACATCGGCGCTCAGAATGCTGCGATCGGGCGCGATGCAGACCTTGACGATGGTCACGACGCCGGGCGTGAAGCGCGGGCCGGCGACTACGAACGACACCGGCGCATCGTCGAACGGCGGTTGCCCAAGGCTCGCCGGCGCGGCGCGTTTCGGCATCGCGGCGCAACCCGCCAGGGCTACAGCGCACACTGCCATGACCATTGCTATGACGATTGCACTACGCATGCACGTGCTCGTGGCCCGATCATACGCCAGTCGCTGTCCGGGGTCTAAATTCCCTATAAAATCAGATGGTTGCTACCCATTCAAGCCATTGCTTCCCGGCCAAGCCATTGCTTCGCGGCCCATTGCTGCACGTCGGTGCGCCGCCGCGGCCATGGCCTGACTTGAAGCGTCGCGCGCTGGCCCCACGATATACAGATGGATCAACCAGTCACTAAGCAGGTCGTGTGCCCGCATTGCGCGGCGATCAACCGCGTGCCCGACGCCCGCCTTGCAGAGCACCCGAATTGCGGCCAGTGCCATCGGGCACTGTTCGACGCCGCCCCGGTGGCGCTGACTGCTGCCACGTTCCAGAAACATGTCGAGCGCAATGACCTGCCGCTGCTGGTGGATTTCTGGGCGCCGTGGTGCGGCCCGTGCCTTTCAATGGCACCCCAGTACGTGCAGGCCGCCGGCCTGCTGGAACCCCGAGTGCGCGTGGCCAAGGTGGACACCGACGCTGAACAGTCGCTGGGCGCGCAGTTCAATATCCGCAGCATCCCGACGCTGGTGCTGTTCAAGGGCGGCCGCGAAGTGGCCCGGCAGTCTGGAGCCATCGGTAGCGCGGATATCGTGCGCTGGGTACAAAGCCGCATTTAAAAGCGGCGCAGGTTAGACTGCGTCCCGACAGGGCTTAAGATGCCACCCGACGGCAATATTTATCTGCATGACACAGTCTGACGGCGGCTCGATCTGCATGCCGTGCGTGCGCATCAGATGAGCGCGACACTGCGCCGCACACTGCTGTTCGTGGCGATGGTGGCGGTATTTGGGGCGCAATACCTTGATCGGCACCACATGCTGGGGCACTCGACGCCCGTGGCAGCAGTGCCGGCTGCCGACGGCACTGGCGGCGCCGTCGCCACAACGCCAGCGGCAGACGACGCCACCGCCAGCGCAAACGTGCCATCAGTTCGTATCGGTACGCTGCTGCTGCATCGCTGCGAGATTGGCCGCCGCGGCATCGGCGGGGCCGGCACGTCGCGCGCCTGGTGCACCCGCTTCGATGTGCCGGAGGACTGGAACGCGCCGGCCGGCCGGCACATCGGCTTGCGGGTAGCGATTGTCAGGAGCAGCGCGGTGCGCAGCGAACCCGACCCGGTGGTATTCCTGGATGGCGGCCCGGGGGGCGCCGCGACCGAGGATTACCCGATTATTGCGCCGGCACTGGCGCCGCTGCGCAAGCGGCGCGATATCCTGCTGATCGATCAGCGCGGCACCGGCGGCTCCAACGCGCTCGGCTGCCAGCCTGCGCAGGACGCGGACACGCCCGGCGCGCCAAGTGCACCGAGCGCGCCGCCACCGCGCACGCGCGATGTCGTTGCCAGCGCGGCGATGGTGCGGCAATGCCTGGCGGCATTGAGCACGCACGCGGCGCCCGAGCACTACACCACCAGCGATGCGATCCGGGACCTGGAAGCGGTACGCCAGGCATTGGGGTCGCCGCAGCTCGACCTGCTCGGCATCTCCTACGGCACGCGCGTCGCGCAGCAGTACGCGGCGCACTATCCCGGCTCGGTGCGCAGCGTGGTGCTCGACAGCGCCGTCCCCAATACGCTCGCGCTCGGCAGCGAGCATGCGCGCAACCTGGAGCAGGCGCTGAAGGGGTTGTTCGCGCGCTGCAGTGCCGATGACGCCTGCCGGCACAGCTTCGGCGACTCCTACGCCACGCTGTATCAGCTGCGCGATCGGCTGCGGGCGCGACCTCAATCCCTCACGGTGCGCGATCCGGCCAGCTACCAGCCATTGCAGCTCGACTTCGGCGCCGACGACCTGGCCGTGGTGGTGCGCATCGATGCCTACAGCCCGGTGACCGCCGCGCTGCTGCCGTTGACGCTATCGCAGGCCGACCACGGCAACTTCGAGCCGCTGGTCAGCCAGAAGAAATGGATAGCCGATGACCTGGGCACCCAGATCACCAGCGGCATGGAGCTGTCGGTGCTGTGCGCCGAAGATGCCGACCTGCTCGCACCCCGGCCGGAGGATGCCACCACGCTGATGGGTAACGACCAGATCGCGAAGATTCAGTCGGCGTGTGCGCTCTGGCCCAGGGGCGAGCGGCCGGCAGATTTTCACGTGGCGCTCACGTCCGCCCTGCCGGTTCTGATCCTGGCCGGCCAGTACGATCCGGTGACCCCGCCCGCCTATGGCAGCGAGCTGCTACGCACGCTCAGCAACGCACGTCTGCTGCTGGCGCCCGGCCAGGGCCACGGCGTCATCGGCGCCGGCTGCATGCCGCGGCTGGTGGACCAGTTCATCGACCACCTGACGCCTCGCTCGCTCGACGACCATTGCCTGCTCGAGCTCGGCGATACGCCCGCATTCATCGACTTCAATGGACCATCGCCGTGATCCAGATCGAGCAGCTGCACAAGCGCTTCGGCGCCCGGACCGCGGTCGAGGACGTCAGCTTCAGCGCGCACGACGGGCAGATCACCGGACTGCTGGGTCCCAACGGCGCCGGCAAGACCACCACGCTGCGCATGCTGTACGCGCTGCTGCGGCCAGACAGTGGACGCGTCACCGTCGACGGCATCGACGCCGCGCTGCAGCCGCTCGAGGTGCGGCGTCGCCTCGGCGTGCTGCCGGATGCGCGCGGGCTGTACAAGCGCCTGAGCGCGCGCGAGAACATCGCCTACTTCGCGCAGCTGCACGGCATGGAGCCGCAGCTGATACGCCAGCGCAGCGACGCACTGATCCAGGCGCTGGCGATGCAGGACATCGCCGAACGGCGGGTCGAGGGATTCTCGCAGGGCGAGCGCGTCAAGACCGCGATCGCGCGCGCGCTGGTGCACGATCCGCGTCATATCGTGCTCGATGAGCCGACCAATGGCCTGGACGTCATGGCAACCCGCGGCCTGCGCGACTTCCTGCGGCAGCTGAAATCCGAGGGCCGCTGCGTGCTGTTCTCGACTCACATCATGCAGGAGGTCGCGGCACTCTGCGATCGCATCGTCATCATCGCCGGCGGCCGCGTGGTCGCCGACGGTACGCCCGAGGCGCTGCGCGAGCTGGCCGGCGAGCACAGCCTGGAGGAGGCATTCGTCAAGCTCATCGGCAACGCGGGCGTCGGAGAGCTGGCATGAGCCCGACGCTGGCGGTGTACCTGAAGGAATGCCGCGAGAGCCTGCGCGACAAGCGCGTGCTGCTCAATGCGCTGGTGCTGGGTCCGCTGCTTGGACCGGTGCTGTTCGTCGGCCTGCTGCGACTGGCCATCGGTCATGAACTGGAGCGCGCCGACAAGCCGCTGCCGGTGGTCATCATCGGCGCCGAGCGCGCACCCAACCTGATCGAAGCGCTGCGACAGGATGGACTCAAGGCGCTGCCCGCGGTGCCGGACGTGGAGGCCGCGGTGCGCGAGCAGCGCGTGACGCTGGCGCTGCGCATCACGGCGCAGTTCGACGATGACTGGCGTGCCGGCCGGCCAGCGCAGGTCGAGATCATCTACGACTCTTCGGACCGCGACGCCGACTCGCAGTTCGAGCGCCTCAAGGGCATGCTGGAGAATTATTCGCGCCGCACCGGCGCCATGCGCCTGATCGCGCGCGGGCTGCTGCCGTCGGTAGCCAGCGGACTGCTGATCGCGACCCGCGACCAGGCCACGCCGCAGGCGCGCGGCGCGATGCTGTTCGCGATGCTGCCGTACTTTTTGATCCTGACCAGCTTCCTCGGCGGCATGTGGCTGGCGATCGATTCGACCGCCGGCGAGCGCGAGCGCCAGTCGCTGGAACCGCTGCTGATCAACCCGGTGCCGCGCGGGCAGATCCTGCTTGGCAAGCTGTGCGCTGCTGCCACCTTCAGCCTCATCAGCCTGACGCTTGGACTGGCGGCGTTCTCGATCGCGGCGCACTTCCAGCCGTCGGCGCAGCTGGAGATGACGCTGAATCTAGGGCCGGCGGTGGCCGGCGCGTTGCTGCTGCTGATGGTGCCGCTGGTGCTGCTGATCGTCATTGCGCAGATGCTGGTATCCGCGTTCTCGCGCAGCTATCGCGAAGCCCAGACCTATGTGAGCCTGCTGCAGCTGCTGCCGCTGATACCCTCGATTGCATTGAGCGTGCTGCCATTTACCCCGCGGCTATGGATGTACACACTGCCGCTGATCGGGCAGCAGCTGACGATACTGCGGCTGCTGCGCGGCGAGGCGGTGAACCCCCTGCCGCTGGCGTTGTGCACCGTGGTAACGCTGCTGGCGGCCGGCGCGGTTTTCCTGGTCACACGACGGGTCTACGAGTCCGAGCGGCTGGCAGTCAATGCCTAGCGGCGTCGGTACCGGCAGCGGCAGCGGCGACAGTGTCAGCCGCGACGGCAACCGCTTGCGTGCGTTCATCGAGCGCCACGCGCGGCTGCTGGTGCTGACCGGTGCCGGCTGCAGCACCGAGTCCGGCATACCGGACTATCGCGATGCCGACGGCGGCTGGAAGCGCGCGGCGCCGGTGATGTTCCAGGCGTTCATCGGCGATGCCGCGATACGCCAGCGCTACTGGGCGCGCAGCCTGGCGGGCTGGCGTCGCATGCGCACGGCGCAGCCCAACGCTGCACACCGCGCACTGGTGCAGCTGCAGCGGCAGCAGCGGCTGCAATGCCTGGTGACACAGAACGTCGATCGGCTGCACCAGCTCGCCGGCAGTGCCGACGTCATCGACCTGCACGGCCGAATAGATCAGGTGCGCTGCATGAGCTGCCAGGTACGCCTGCCGCGCGAGACGCTGCAGGCCGAACTGCTGCGGCTCAATCCGGCCTGGGCCGCACTCGACGCACTGGCGGCTCCCGACGGCGACGCTGATCTTGAGGCGCCGGATTTCAGCGGCTTCCAGGTACCCTGTTGCTCGCTGTGCGGCGGTTTGCTGAAACCCGATGTGGTGTTCTTCGGCGAGAGCGTTCCACCGGATCGGGTGGATCTGGCGATGATGCACCTGCGCCAGGCCGATGCCCTGCTGGTGGTCGGCTCCTCGCTGATGGTGTATTCCGGTTATCGCTTTGCCCAGGCCGCGGCAGCAGCCGGCAAGCCGATTGCCGCCGTGAATCTTGGCCGCACGCGCGCCGATGCGCTGCTGAGCCTCAAGCTGAGCGAGCCGTGCGCGGCGGCGCTGGCTTTCCTGCTGCCGCCGCCCGGCGAGGCGCCGCCGCGAGATGCGCTACCGGGCGATGCGCCCTCGGCGGCGACGCTTGCCGCTACAGCAGCGAGCTGATCGCCGCGCGCTCCTCGGCGCTCAATTCGAACTCGAAGATTTCCAGGTCCTCGCGCATGTGGGCGGCCGAGGTGGTGCCGGTCAGCGGCACAACGTCGCTCTGCGTCAGGTAGCGATACAGCACCTGGGCCGGCGTCCGCGCGTACCTGGCGGCGAGCTTGGTGATGGCATCGGCGGCCAGCAGCTGCGGATTGGCCGTCAGCGTCCAGAAGCTCTGGTAGATGATCGCGTGCTCGCGGCAGAATTCACGCAGCTGCCGGTCATAGTTGGTCTGGGCGTAGAAGCGGTTCTGCAACACCGCTGGCTTGACTTCCGCAGCCTGGTATAGCGTGGCCAGCGTGGTGGCGCTGTAGCAGTTGCTGATCCCGAGCTGCCGCGCGCCGCCGTCCTTGAAGATCTGCTCCATCGCGCCCCACACCTGGGTCAGCTCGCGCCGATCGGGCAGCGCTGAGTGCAACAGCAGGCACTCCACGTGGTCGGTCTGAAGGTTGCGGGTCGATACCGCGAACGACTGCGCCACTTGCTGCGCCAGCGGCGCTGCCGGGTCGTAGGGCACCTGTGCCGGATCCTGGCCCGACAGCGGCGTGAATTTCGTCTGCAGGTAAAGATCTTCCCGCTTGAGCGTGTCGGTAAGGCTCGCCGCCACCGCGGCGCCGACGCCGGCTTCGTTGTAGTGCTTGGGCTGGCAGGCGGTATCGATGCCGCGAAAGCCGCGCTGGATCGCGGTGCGCACCAGCTCCTGGGTACGCGATTTCTTCCAAGCGGTGCCGTAGATGATCCTGGGACTGCGCACCCCCTGGCTGGAAAGCAGATATTCATTCTCATGCATGCCCCGCCGATCATACTGCGGCACTGCTTCCGGGAAGAACCGATGAGACTCGCCTTGTGGATACTGCTCTGCCTTTGCCTGCTGCCGACGCAGTCGAACTCGCGCGCGCCGGTGCCGGGCTCGTCGGTGGGGCTGTATCGCCTGGACATGGCGAAGACACGGATATCATTCAATATCCAGCATTTCGGCGTGCCCTGGGTCAGTGCCCGGTTTCCGGACTTCAGCGGCGACTTCGTGCTCGATCGCGATGGCGCTGCCAGCCGCCTGGATGTCAGCGTGCAGATGGCGACGGTGGAATGCACTGAACCGTTCTGGAATGGCCGGATGCGTTCCGCCGAATGGCTCGACGTGCAGCGCTACCCGCTGACGAGCTTTCATTCGACCCGGGTGGATTTCGAAGGCGACGGCGCCGCGCTGGCGAGCGGCCAATTGACGCTGCATGGCATTACCCAGACCGTGGGCCTGGCGATCAGCGGCTTGCGCTGCTCGGCCGACACGACTTCGGGCAATACCGCCTCGGGCGACAGCTGCAGCTTCGTCGCCCGGACCCGCATCAAGCGCTCGGACTACGGCCTGCCGCACGGATTCTGGACCGGCGGCGACCTGGTCGATATCGTCATCAGCGGCGCCGGGGTACGCAGCAGCGATTGAGTCAGCGACGTGCACGCCACGGCACCGTTCGGATGTTGCGGCGCCTAAGCTCAGGCGTCTGCGTCAGGCGGCCTGATCAGGGCGCTTTCACTAAGGCTTCCTATTTCCGCCCCTTCATAGAGTTGCTAAGCTTGAAGCTCAAACCTCAGATTCGGAGCTACGAGACCATTCGTACCGTTGGCGGATTCGCATTAGCGCTCTGTGTTATGGCGTGCGCTGCGGAGGACGCCCACACTGGCGCTATCGACACCTCAGGCTGTGCGATGGCTGACCACGTACGTATCATTGGTAATGAAATCACCCGCACCGATAAAGACACTCGTGAGATATCTGATTCTGAGCAGATTGGTGCTCTCTGTCGCTTCGTGTCATCACAGCCGGCGACATGGCAGAAAATTCGATTCGACGCGCCCGTGCTGCGCTGGTCGGTCGAATTCAGCCGTGCGGGGAAGACACTCGGGTCCTTCGGTATCGGTGCGAATTTCATTGAGATGTACCCTTACATACTCACGTTGCAACCCGTGCAACAGCGGCAAATCGTCGAGTTGATCCATACGGCACCGACTCCATCGCGGTACTGAAGGCCATCATTCCCTATTCGAAGGGGCGCACAGCGCCTTCGGGAAAGTTCGGCTGGCCGACGCGTCGGCCGGACCGTCGTGCTGGCGGCACGCAGTCAGCCGCTGCCGGTAGCGCACACGAACAGCTGCGCCGGCGGCAGGTTGCGCCGTTCGAAGCTGCGGCGCACATCGCTGAAGGTTCGCTGCAGCACCGGCAGCACGCGGCTGGTGAACTGGTACACCAGGAAAGCACCGCCCGGCGCCAGTGCGGCACGCGACTTGGCGACGATATCGGCGCGCACCGGTTCCGGCATGCTGCCGAGCGGAATACCGGAAATGATGTAATCAGCCAGTGGCAGCCCCAACCGCTGCAATACCGAGTGCACCTGCGCCGCCGAGTCGTGCACCACGTGCAGCCGCGGATCCGGCAGCGAAGTCGGCAGGAAGCGCACGAATGCGTTGTTGGTCTCGATCGCGACCAGGCGTGCGTCGCGGTGCATGCGACGGAGGATCTCACCGGTAAAGGTGCCGACGCCCGGCCCATACTCCACGATGACGCGGGCGCGCTCCCAGTCGATCGGCTCGAGTACCTGGTCCACCAGGAAGCGTGAACTGGGAATGATCGAGCCGAGCATGTGCGGGTGGCGCAGAAAGTTGCCGGCGAACAGCAGCATCTCCACCGTCCTCGATCGGGTTGTCTTTTCCATGGCGAACCTCATAGTTAGAAGAAATATATTGTCCGGCTGTTGCGGTCAGGCCGCCAGACCGGCCCAGCGCGCACTCGCCTGCCACAGCGACTCCTGCAGTGACAGGTCGTAGGCCAGCGCCGCCGCCGGTTGCGGCTGCTGGTGCTCGTCGAAATAACGGCCACTGATGCCGGCCACCTGTTCCGACAGCGCCAGGTAGATGCTGGTGCGCGCGCCGCGCTCGCAATCGAGGATCACGCGGCTGATCAGCGGCTTCACCACACGCAGCCAGCGAGGCAGCAGGTTGCTGGCGACCACGCCCGGATGCAGGCAGTTGGCGCAGCGGCGCGTGCCGGCAAAGCGGCGCGCCAGCGCGAAACTATGCAGCACATTGGCGAGCTTCGACTGTGCATAGGCGGCGATGGCGCTGTAGTGCGCACGCGCGTTGCTGATGCGGTCAAAATCGATGCGACCGCGGTAGTGCACCCGCGAGGCGACGTTGATGACGCGGGCGCTCTCGTCCAGGTGGTCGATCAGCAGCGCGGTGAGCAGGAACGGTCCCAGGTGATTGGTGGCAAAGGTGAGCTCGTAACCATCCACCGACATCCGATGCCGGCTGCTGACCATGCCGGCGTTGTTGATCAGCAGGCCGATCGGCCCGAAGCCGGTGCGCACCGCAGCGGCGGCGGCACGCACCGAGTCCAGCGACGCCAGGTCGCAATGAACCACGTCGATCGCCGCCCCGGCGACCTGGCGGCGGATGTCGTCGCGCAGCGCCTGCGCGGCGTCGACGTCCCGGCACAGCATCACGACCGCGCGCCCGGCACTTGCCAGCTCGCGGCTGGTGACGCGGCCGATGCCATGCGTGGTTCCGGTGATGACCGCAACTTCGTTCATTCGGTCAGCGCGTTCATGCGAGCCTGAGCAGCGGCTCGCCCATGCGGATCACGCTGCCCTGGCGCAGCTGCCCGGACAGCGAGACCCCCGGGGGCGCGAACGCGATGATGGTCGAGCCGTGCTGGAACCAGCCCATCTCCTCGCCCTTGTGCAGCATCGCGTCGCACGGGATCACATTCGGGCCGCGGTATTTCAGGTGCAGCAGCACGTCCAGGAAATGCAGCCGCACGCTCGCCACCAGGATGGCCGCTACCGGCACCAGCGTGATCAACTCGCCACCCGGCGCCAGCCGGCACCGAATGATGGCACGCTCGTTCTTGCAGAACAGCCGCTCGATGCGACGCAGCGCGATCGGGTTGACGTTCCAGGTATCGCCGGAGATGTAGGTCACCTGCTCTACGCGGCAGTCATACGGGGCATGGAAGCGGTGATACATGCCGGACGTCAGCCGCAGCGTCACGTACGATCCGTCCAGGTAGCTGCGCACCAGTTGCTCGTCGCCCAGCAGGTCCATCAGCGTGTAGGGGAATCCCTTGGCCTGCAGCACCGAGCCGCCGGCGACCGTGCCCATGGCCCCGACAATGGCGTCGCACGGGCTCACCAGCACGGCCGGATCGGGGTCGATGCAGCGCGCTCCGTCCTTGAGCTGGCGCGTGAAGCATTCATGCAGGCTCCGGAAGCGGGTGCTGCGCGCCTCGCTCAGGTCGAGCTCGCCGAACAGCCGCCACAGCGCCAGGCACAGCTTGCACACCATCGGCTGCTCGATGCGGCTCAGCCAGCCGGTGAACAGCGTCAGCCAGCGGCGCGGCAGGCGGTTGGTGAGCAGGAAGTTCAGGTCTTCCTGCTGCGTGACCTTGGCGATTATCTTGCGTGGCGTCATCGAACTGTCACAAAAGCCCCATAGGTTGCCGGCCATGCTTTGGTACCTTGCCGGCGCGTCGATCCTGGTAGTGCTGCTGCGCCTGGCACAGCTGCGACTGGCGCTTTCGCGCGCCAAGCACCCCTCGATTGCAGGTCACGCGCGCATTGCGCGCCGCATCGCCGCGCTGATCCCCCACTACGAGTACGACGAGGCGAGCTTCTTTCGTGCCGACGATGCCCCGCCCGAGGTTGCTGCGCGCCGGCGCGCCGGATTCTTCCAGCTCGCGGACCTGTACCGCGAGCGCTTCAGCAAGACCGTAGCGATGACCGCAGAGATCCAGGACACGGTTTCCGACCTGCAGTTCACCGCCCGCTACCGGGTGCCGTTCCAGTTCAGTCGCCTGGTGCGCGAGCACCTGCGTGGCGGTGCCTTCCTGCAGTCCTCCTCGGGCACCACGGTAACCGATCTCGACGGCAATCGCTTCTACGACCTGACCGGCTCCTACGGCGTGAACCTGTTCGGCTACGACTTCTACAAGGATTGCATCGAACGCGGCAGTGAGCGGGTGCGCGAGCTGGGGCCGGTGCTCGGAGCCTACCATCCGGTCATCGTCTACAACCTGCAGCGCCTGCGCCAGATCTCCGGCCTCGACGAGGTGTCGCTGCACATGTCCGGCACCGAGGCGGTGATGCAGGCGGTGCGGCTGGCGCGCTACCACACGCGCCGCAAGTACCTGGTGCGCTTCTGCGGCGCCTACCATGGCTGGTGGGGCGATGTGCAGCCCGGCGTGGGCAACCCGGTGACCGCGCGCGAGACCTATACCCTGAAGGACATGGACGCAGGTTCGCTGCAGGTATTGCGCAGCCGCACGGATATCGCCTGCGTGCTGGTCAACCCGCTGCAGGCACTGCATCCGAACGTCAGCGCTCCCGGCGATTCCGGACTGATAGACAGCGCGCGCAGCGCGCGCTTTGATCGCTCGGCCTACGCCGCGTGGCTGGCGCAACTGCGGGCGGTCTGCACCGAACGCCGCATCGTGCTGATCTTCGACGAGGTATTCGTCGGTTTCCGCCTGGCTCTGGGAGGCGCGCAGGAGTATTTCGGCGTTCGCGCCGACATGGTGACCTATGGCAAGACGCTCGGCGGCGGCCTGCCGGTGGGCGTTGTGTGCGGCCGCGCCGACCTGATGAGGCGTTTTCGCGAAGACCGGCCGGCGGATATCTGCTTCGCGCGCGGCACCTTCAACTCGCACCCGTACGTGATGGGCGCGATGCACGAGTTCCTGCAGCGGCTCGAGACCGAGCCGCTGCGGGCGATCTATCGCGAGCTCGACCAGCTGTGGGACCGGCGCGCCGCGGCGCTGAACGAGCGCCTGCGCGCGGCGCAGCTGCCCGTTCAGGTGTCGCATCTGTCGTCCATCTGGACTATTACCTACCTGCGGCCGTCGCGCTATAACTGGATGTTCCAGTTCTATCTGCGCGCGGCAGGCCTGGCCCTGAGCTGGGTCGGCACCGGCAGGCTGATCTTCAGCCTCAACTACAGCGATGCCGACTTCGACGCGGTCACCGACCGGATCGTGTCGGCGGCCGCGCAGATGGCGGGCGACGGCTGGTGGTGGGAGGGTGCCAGCCTGACCAACAAGCAGATCAGGAAGCGGGTGCTGCGCGAGCTGCTTCAGGCGCGCTGGGATACTTCCTCCATCGGGTCGATCAGCTCGCCGCGCAGCAGGTAAAGCGGCGCGCGGTAATACAGCATGATGTCGTGGAACGGGTCGGTGATGATCTTGGTGAGCCACACCAGGCCGGTCTGCACGTCCTGCAGGAAGAACAGCTGCACCGTGCGAAACACCAATGCCCCAAAGCCCAGCGTCAGCCACACCTGCCCGACGTGCTGCAGGAACTGAGCGCCATTCGCCGGCTGCGGGAATATGCCGAGCAGCGTCGGGTCGAGCCACAGCACCAGTGGTGACAGTGCCCACAGCGACAGCAGGATGATCTTGCGCTTCAGGTTGTAGCCGACCTTGATGTCTTCCTTGTGCTCATGGCTCGCCTGGTTGACGTCGTCATAGCCCTTGGGCTCGAAGAAGAAGTGACCCATCTGGCGACTCACCATGGCCACCAGCCATCCAATCAGCGCCGAGGCGACCGGATTGGTGAAGATGAAGCAATAGGCGGCAAGGAAGCTCAACGCACTCACCAGGTGCAGCGACTGATTGATGCGGCTGTGGTGATAATAGCGATGATCGTCCCATCGTTGTTTCTTCAGCGCTTCGAGGAAACTTTGCATTCGGGTTGCCTTCGTTAGTTGACGGTTCGCAAACATGGGCATGAACGAAATATAGGAAAATGATTACCGCAGCATGACAGCGTCGCAACAACTGCCGC
>Ga0302157_10002597_pt1 | contig 20904 bp, 22 predicted proteins | sample I_Bog_N3_3_FD_193502 | JGI IMG/M metagenome (GOLD analysis project Ga0302157, IMG submission 193502) | Peat permafrost microbial communities from Stordalen Mire near Abisko, Sweden - I_Bog_N3_3 | ecosystem: Environmental > Terrestrial > Soil > Wetlands > Peat | place: Sweden: Abisko, Stordalen... | reverse complement strand
GGCGCCAGCCTCCAGCGCCGCTCGATCAGCTTCAGGATCGAGGTGGTGTCATAGACCGTATGATCGACGTAATGCCTGCGGGCATAGGGCGAGATGACGATGGTCGGCACCCGGGTGCCCGGACCCCAGCGGTCGCCCTTGGGCGGGGCCACATGATCCCAAAAGCCGCCGTTCTCGTCATAGGTGACGATGATGGCGGTGGATTTCCATTGCGGCCCCTGCTCGATCTTGCCGATCAACTCGGCGGCCTTGATATCCGCGTTGGTGATATTGGCATAGCCGGGATGCTGGTTCTCGATGCCGATGGGCTTATAGAAACTGACGGCGGGAAGCGTCCCGCCCTGAATGGCGGCGACGAACTCGGCCTCGTCCTTCAGATGCTCCTTGCGGCCTTCGGTGCCATCGCCATATTTGGCGAAATAAGCGAGGGGCTGGTGGTGGAACTGAAAGGTCGGGTCGGGATGACCGGCCAAGGCGTCATTCCAGCCGCCGGAATACCAGGCCCAGGAAATGGCCTTCTCCGACAGACGATCGCCGATATTGGGCAGATCGATGGCAGGCATCAGCTTGGCCTTGTCACTGACGCTGGCCGGGTGGGGCTGGAAGACGGAATAGATGGTGTTGACGGCATAACCGTCCGGAGTCACCGCGCCGTCCTTCACCAGATTGCCCTGTGCGTCCAGCTTGGCGGTGATGGCCTCGGGCGCTCCGTCATAGCGAGGCGTGCAGGCGCAGACCAGCCACATGTGATTGAGAAACGAGCCGCCGAACGCCCCCATGAAGAAATGGTCGCTTAAAGTGTAGCGGCTGGCGTAATCCCACAGCTTGGTGTTGCGGGCGTCATAGAAGCCCATCGTCATCCCGGCGGCATCGGAATAGGCGGCGAATTTATCGTTCTTGCCGCCGTCGATCTGCGCCTGATTCTGATAGAAGCGATGCACCAGATCGGGGCTTATATCTTCCTGCGACAGATACTGGTCGATCATGAAAGGCGCATTGACCAGCTTGGACGGGAACCGGGGATCGGGGATCGGCGGCTTGGCGTCGGTGAACATCACCGGCGGCAGATTGGCATAGGGCTGGCCGTTCTGGTCCACCTGCGGGGCCCAGGCGCCCTTGGTCAGACCCTCGGCTCCGGGGAACAGGCCGAATAGATTGTCGAAGCTGTGGTTTTCCAGATAGATCACCACGATATGGTCGATCTTCTGCAAGCCTTGCGGCCCTTCGGCCTGGACAGGCGCTGTGACCATCAAGGCGAGGACGGCAAGACAACAAGCGGCTTTCATACGACCCCCGGATGATGACGATAGCAGGCCGCCAGTATGACCAAGCCATTCCGCCGATTTCGAGTGACAGCTTGGTGACCGGCCGAAAGCCTTACGCCTGCTTGGCGTCGATGATGGATCGGCGGATAGCCCGAGTACGGGTAAAAAGATCTTCCAGCTTATCGCCCTCACCCCAGCGGATGGCCCGCTGCAAGGCCGTCAAGTCCTCGGTAAAGCGCTGAAGCACGTCCAGCACCGCTTCCTTGTTGTTCAAAAAGATATCGCGCCACATCACCGGGTCGGAAGCCGCGATGCGGGTGAAATCGCGGAAGCCCGAGGCCGAAAATTTGATGACCTCCTGCTGCAACGTCCCTTCCAGATCGGTGGCGGTGCCGACAATGGTATAGGCGATCAGATGCGGCAGATGCGAGGTGATGGCCAGAACCCGGTCATGGTGATGGGGCTCCATCTCCTCGACCTGGCTGCCGGCGGCTTCCCAGACGGCGCGCAGCTTGGCCACCGCCGCCTCGTCGGTGCCGGGAACCGGGGTCAGGATGCACCAGCGGCCCTTGAACAGCTCGGCGAAGCCCGCCGTCGGGCCCGAATGTTCGGTGCCGGCGATGGGATGGCCGGGAATGAAATGCACGCCGACGGGGATGAAGGGGCCAACGTCGCGGACCACCGCCATCTTGACCGAGCCGACGTCGGTGACGATGGCTCCCGGCTTCAGATGGGGCTGCATGGCCTCGGCGATCTCGGCGTAAGAGCCGACCGGGGTGGCCAGGATCACCAGATCGGCGTCGGTCACCGCTTCGGCCAGATCGTCGGTGGCGGAATCCGCCACCCCCAGTTCCAGGGCCTGGGCCCGATGCAGAGAGCTCAAGTCATAGGCCACCAGATGGCTGGCCAGACCGTCACGCTTGATGACGCGGGCCAGGGACGAGCCGATATGACCGATGCCGATCACCACGGCCTTGTCGAAAAGAACGGCCATCATCAGGCTCCCATAAACTCGGCAATGGCCGCAGCCACCGCTTGAACTTCGTCGGCGGGGCCGATGGTGATGCGCAGGTAGTCCGGCAGACCATAGGAACCGACGCCGCGCACGATGATGCCCTTTGACCGCAGGAAGGCGTCCGCCGCCTTGGCGGTCTTACCCACGGCGGGAAAGCGCACCAGGATGAAGTTGGCGACGGATGGCACCACCTCCAGGCCCAAAGCGGTCATACGTTCGGCCAGCCAGGGCAGCCAGTAGTCGTTGTGACGCCGGGCCAGATCGGTGAAGGCGGTATCTTCAATGGCCGCCTGAGCCGCCGCCAGGGCCGCCGAGGAGACATTGAAGGGACCACGGATGCGGTTCAGCACATCGGCGATGGCGGCCGGGCAATAGGCCCAGCCCACCCGCATGCCGCCCATCCCGAAGATCTTCGAGAAGGTGCGGGTCATCACCACATTGTCGCTGCCTTCGACCATGTCGGCGCCGTCGCCGTAATCATTGCGCCCGACATATTCGGCGTAAGCCGCATCGATCACCAGCAGCACATGGGCCGGCAGGTTGTCCCGCAGGCGCTTGACCTCGGAGGCCGGGATATAGGTGCCGGTGGGATTGTTGGGGTTGGTCAGGAACAGCACCTTGGTGCGCTCCGTCACCATGGACAGCAGATTATCCACCGAGGCGGTCAGCTCCACTTCCTCGGCCGCCACCGGCGTCGCACCCGCCGACAAAGCAGCGATGGGATAAACGATGAAGGCATGGCGCGAGAACAGCACTTCGTCGCCAGGACCGGCATAGGCCCGGGCCAGCAGCTGCAAAATCTCGTCGGAGCCGCAGCCGCAGACGATGCGGGCAACGTCCAGCTTGTAACGCTCGGCGATGGCCTGGCGCAGCTTGACCGCATGGCCGTCGGGATATCGATGCATCTCGGGTCCTACCGCCTGATAGGCGGCCAGGGCCTTGGGGCTGGGGCCCAAAGCGCCTTCGTTGGAAGACAGCTTCATGATGCGATCAACACCGGCGATCTTCGATTCGCCGCCCACATAGGGGCTGATATCGAGAATGCCGGGACGGGGTGTGGGGGCGGTCATCAATTTTACTTCTTCAAAATCGGGAAAGGATCATTCACTCAAATCATCGGGGCCCAAGGGCACCGGATAGCCGCCCAAGTGGGCGCAGCGCACCACCGGCTCGCGGCGTTCGATCAGGCGGGTGACGCGGGGATCGTCCGAGGCCAGGGGCCCGGCGATCTCCACCAGATGCAGGCAGGCGTCTTCGCTGCGCTGGGTGGCGGCCAGACTGGTGGGCTCAAGGCCAGCGGCGGCCAGCACCGAGCGCAGGCGGGCGCGGCTGACGTCGGGAGTGGTCTCGATGCCCAGCCAGGAACGGTCATAGCCGGTGGGGCCGGCGTTCAAACGCGCCACCACCAAAGCCTCCAAGCCATCGCCGCGACCGACGCCAGGACCGCCGAAGGGCAGACGGGTGACGATGCGCGGCAGATCGGGGGAATCGCCCATCAGGCTAATCCACCAGGGCTCGGCGTCTTCGCGGTCGGGCATGGGCAGAATGCCGACAGTGGCGCTGCCTTCGGCCACGGCGCGCACCACCTGGCCCGCCGAACGCAGGACAGTCATCGGGGTATAGGCGCCGTAATGATCACGGGCCAGCTCCAGATAGCCGGCGCCACGCTCGGGCATATAGACCGCCGCAGTGACCTGCCCCTGAATGGAACACATGCCCGAGATCAGCTCGCGCCAGATACGGATGACGGTCTGCTTGGGAAAACGGCCGCCATGACGGGCGACGATGCGGCGCACGATCTCGGCCTCGCGGCCGGGACGCAGCAGCACCTGCTGGGCGTCTTCCTTAAGGGCGCCGATGCGCTCGACCACCTCGGCCCGCTTCATCAGCAGGTCATGCAGCTCGTCATCCAAGCGATCGATTTCGCTGCGGAGTTTGTCCAGGGACTTTTCGACGGCCATGACGGAACACCAGACGAGGAGTTGAAGGGAGGGTTAGAAATAAAGGAAATGTCCCCAGAAAACCAGACGGCTCTCGCCTATTCCTCATTCTCACTGGGTTCATCCAAGGCTTTCCGGGCCACAGCCCAGGAAAAACCAGCTCTTCCCAACGAGGCCATGTCCTTTTCACGAAAGGCTTCCCGCACCTCTTCCAGCCGCCAATGGCCTAAGCGACGGCGGCGGACATAGTTGCGGGCGGCGGACAATTCGGCGTCTTCGCCGCCCTCGCCCGAAACCTCTTCGGCCAGATCGGCGACCACGGTCTCGATGACCTCGGCCTCGACGCCCTTGGCCGACAGGGTCTGGCGGATGGCCCGAGACGAGGTGCCCCGGCGATGCAGGCTGCGGCTTTTGGCTCCGGCATAGACCACGTCGTCCAAGAGACCCGACTGGCGATAGCGCCCCAGCAGGTCCTCCACCAGCGCCGCTCCCACCTCGGGATCGTCGCCATGGAACTGGGCAGCCCGCTGCACCTTGCGCAACAGCACCCGGCGCAGGTTTTCCGCCGATGTGGAGAAGCGCTCCAGATAATGCAGAGCGGCATTTTCAAGATAGCTGGCGCTGATGCGCCTTGGGGGCTTGCTCATTGCCGCATCATAGCTCAAATTCCCTTCCCATGATCAATATCGACACGACCATTCCGCAGCCCCGCAAGCTGGGCGCCGTCAACTGGCTGGGCCTTTGGACCTTGACCTCCAAGGAAATCCGCCGTTTCCTCAAGGTCTATTTCCAGACCATCATCGCCCCGATGGTGACCACCTTGATGTTCCTGGCCATCTTCACCCTGTCGGTGGGATCGGCCACGGTGACGGTGGGAACGGTGCCCTTCGCCCAATTCCTGGCTCCCGGCCTGATCATCATGGCCATGACCCAGAACGCCTTCGCCAACACCTCGTCGTCGCTGATCATCGCCAAGGTTCAGGGAAATATCGTCGATGTGCTGATGCCGCCGCTGTCGGCCCTGGAGCAGACCCTGGGCTTCGCCCTGGGCGGCGTCGCCCGCGGCGTGGTGGTCGGTCTGGCGGTCGGCGTCTCGATGATCCCTTTCGTGCCGGTGTCGGTCCATTCCTTCGGCTTCGTGGTTTTCCACGGCGTCATGGCTTCCTTGATGCTGTCGCTGCTGGGCATGATCGCCGGCATCTGGGCCGATAAGTTCGACCATATGGCCGCCGTGACCAATTTCATCGTAACACCCCTGTCGTTCCTGTCGGGCACCTTCTATTCGGTGGATCGCCTGCCGGCCAGCCTGAAGCTGTTCGCCTTCGCCAATCCCTTCTTCTATATGATCGACGGCTTCCGTTACGGCTTCATCGGTCATGCCGACGGCTCGCTGGCCTATGGCGCGGTCATCGTGGTGACGGCCAATCTGGCCCTATCCTTCGTCGCCTATAGAATGTTCCGCACCGGCTATAAGCTCAAAGCCTAGGCATAACATCATCCACTAGAGGTTGACATCGCGCGCATAAGCGCAGATATTCTGCCGCTTTCCTTTAAGAGCGCCCTGGTTTGCCCAGCATTTCCGCGGGTTACACCGGCAGCACAGCGTTCGGGAGAGCACAGATGATTTCAGCCGTCATGCCGACTTATGCACGCGCCGACCTCGCTTTCGAGCGGGGCGAAGGCGCTTATCTGTTTTCGACGGACGGTCGACGATTCCTCGACTTCGCCTCGGGCGTGGCCGTCAATGCGCTGGGGCACTGCCATCCGGCCATGGTCGCCGCCATCAAGGCCCAGGCCGACAAGCTGTGGCATTGCTCCAACCTGTACCGGGTTCCCGGCCAGGAAAAGGTGGCTGCCAAGCTGATCGCCAACAGCTTTGCCGAGACGGTGTTCTTCTGCAATTCCGGCGCGGAAGCCATGGAAGGCGTGATCAAGGTCTGCCGCAAGTACCAGACCGAGACCGGGCACCCCGAGCGTTACCGCGTGGTCACCGCCATCGACGCCTTCCACGGCCGCACCCTGGCGACCATCGCCGCCGGCGGCCAGGCCAAGCACCTCAAGGGCTTCGAGCCCATGGTCGAAGGCTTCGACCGGGTCGTTTTCGGCGATTTGGAGGGCATCCGCGCCGCCATCGGCCCCGAGACCGCCGCCATTCTGGTGGAGCCCATCCAGGGTGAAGGCGGCGTCCGCCCGGCTACTCTCGATTATCTGCGCGCCCTGCGTCAGGTCGCCGACGAAGCCGGCGTGCTTCTGGCCTTTGACGAGGTTCAGTGCGGCATGGGCCGGACCGGCAAGCTTTTCGCCCATCAGTGGGCCGGCGTCACTCCCGACGTTCTTGGCACCGCCAAGGGCCTGGGCGGCGGCTTCCCTGTTGGCGCCATTCTGTCCACCGAAAAAGCCGCCTGCGGCATGGTGCCCGGCACCCATGGATCGACCTTCGGCGGCAACCCGCTGGCCATGGCCGTGGCCGATGCGGTGCTCGACGTCATGCTGAAGGACGGCTTCATGGAGCATGTCCGCAAGATGGGCGACGCCCTTTGGACCGGCCTGGGCGAGCTGGTGAACGCCTATCCGTCCGTGCTGGAGGAACGCCGTGGCGCCGGCCTGATGCTGGGCCTGAAGTGCCGCGTTCCCTCGGGTGATCTTTCCAAGACGCTGGTGGCGAACGGTCTGCTGACCGTCGGCGCCGGCGACAATGTCATCCGCATTCTGCCGCCGCTGATCGTCCAATCGGCCCAGGTGGCGGAAGCTTTGGATATTTTGCACCGCGCTTGCGGTGAATTGGCGGCATGAACGATATGACCCCCCGGCATTTTCTTGATCTCGATCTTTTCGACACGGCGAGCCTTCGCCGCATCATCGACCTGGGCAAGTCCTATAAAAAGGGCGTGGATGTCTATGGCCCCCGACCCCTGGCCGGCAAGCTGCTGGCGATGATCTTCGAGAAACCTTCGACCCGGACCCGCGTCTCCTTCGAGGCCGGCATGCGCCAGCTGGGCGGCGACGTCATCGTCCTGACCCAGCACGACACCCAGCTGGGCCGAGGCGAGACCATCGCCGACACCGCCCGCGTGCTGTCGCGCTATGTGGACGCCATCATGATCCGCACCAACGACCCGGCCAAGCTGACCGAGCTGTCGGCCTATGCCACCGTGCCGGTGATCAACGGCCTGACCGACACCACCCATCCCTGTCAGGTGATGGCCGACGTCATGACCTATGAGGAACATCGCGGCAGCCTGCAGGGCAAAACCGTAGCCTGGTGCGGCGACGGCAACAATGTGGCCGCCACCTGGATTCAGGCCGCCGCCCATTTCGGCTGCTCGATCCGTCTGGCCTGCCCCAACACCTTGCGCCCCAACGAAAAGGTCGTCGAATGGGCCCGCGCCAAGGGCGCGTCCGTCGAAGTCCGCCCCGATCCGGCCTGGGCCACCAAGGGTGCAGACCTGATCATCACCGACACCTGGCTGTCCATGGGCTGCCAGGACACCAACCGCCACGCTCTGCTGGAACCCTATCAGATCAACGAGTCGGTGATGGCCACCGCCGCCCCCGACGCTTTGTTCATGCATTGCCTGCCGGCCCATCGTAACGAGGAAGTCACCGACGCCGTGATGGACGGCCCGCAGTCCGTAGTCTGGGACGAGGCGGAAAACCGGATGCATGTCCAAAAAGGCGTCCTCAGCTGGTGCCTGCTGTGAGCAGAAGCTCCTTCGACGTCATCCAGCCCTTTATGACCGACGCCGGAGCCATTCGCGGGCGTCTGGTCCGGCTTGGCGACAGCCTGGACGAAATTCTGGCCAGCCATGCTTATCCCGGCCCGGTGGCCGAGCGTCTGGCCGAGACCCTGGCCCTCGCCGCCGCTCTGGCCGGAGCCTTGAAGTTCGACGGCATTTTCACCCTGCAGATCCAGTCCGAAGGGGCCCTGCCCCTGGTGGTGGCCGATGTCACCAGCGAAGGCAACTTACGCGGCTATGCCCGTTTCGACGAAGAGAAGCTGGCCAAGGCCATCGCCTCGGACGGCTCGGTGGTGGAGCGCTTTTTCACCAAGGGCTTCCTGGCCTTCACCGTCGATCAGCTCGACAATACCGACCGCTATCAGGGCATCGTCGAACTGACCGGCGACACCCTGGCCGATTGCGCCCGGGAATATTTCCGCCAGTCCGAACAGTTGGAGACCGGCTTCCGCTTGGCCGTGCGCGCTGCCGACCCGGTGAAGAACGAAGGCTGGAAGGCTGCTGTGATCATGATCCAGCGCATGCCCAAAGGCCCCAACAGCCCGATCCTGACCGCCGAAGAGGCCGAGGAGTCCTGGCGTCGCGCCGGGATTATGATGGACAGCGCCAAGGTTTCCGAGCTGTTCGACGGCGATTTGCCGCCGGCTCAGATGCTCTATCGCCTCTATCACGCCGATGGCCTGCAGCTGTTCGACAGCCGCGACCTTCAGGCCCGCTGCCGTTGCTCCGCCGAACGGGTCGAGGGTACGTTAAAGTCCTTCCCCCGCGAGGAAGTGGCCGAGATGAAGGACGAAACCGGCAAGGTCGCCGTGGTCTGCGAGTTCTGCAAGACCGCCTATCACTTCAGTGATGCCGACCTGGATCGCCTTTACGGCGCTTGACCCCTGCGCAAGCCGTGCCAATATCCGGAACGGCTTCACAACCGAGCTAGGATCGCCATGTTCATCCGTACCCTGCGCCATCTTGCCCTCGTCGCCGGCCTGGGCCTTGTGCTCGCCGCTTGCGCCAATCCCAACCCGCCCATGCAGCGCTTTCCGCAGATGACCTTCTCGAACCTGCCGGCCTATAACCTGGATGTGGGCCGCATCGAGGTCGTCTCGGAATTCCAGTCCGACGGCAAATATCCCCATATCGAATACGACATGCCCGTCTCGCCCGAGAATGCTCTGAAACGTTGGGTCCAAGACCGGCTGCGCCCAGTCGGCCGCACCGGCACCCTGCGCGTGGTGATCCACGACGCCACCGCGACCGAAGTAGCCCTGAAGACCGACCAGGGCTTCACCGGCATGTTCAAGAAAGAGCAGGCCGCCCGCGTCAATATGGTGGTCGACGTTTCGCTGCAGATGCTGGACGACCGCCAGTTCGTGGTGGCCGAGGTCAACAGCCACGCCGAACGCGAACGCAGCCGCCCCGAAGGCCAGAAGCTCAACGAGCGCGACAAGCTGCTCTATGACATGGTCGAGGACTTGATGATGGGCTTCAACAGCCAGATCGACCCCAACATCGGCCAAAGCTTCACGCGCTGGCTGGGGCAGCAAGGCTAACGTCCAGCGCCATAACGGCGGCGGCCTTGGGATAGTTTAAGGCCTCAGCCCCTCTTGCCCGCGGTGCTACCGCTGACGGTGGCCATGGTCATGAAGAATTCGATCTGCCAGTTCATCTCTTCGGCGGTCAGGGGAAAAGCCTGACTGCCGGCCTTCGGGCGGATGACGTCCGAGGGGGCGATCTTGCCCATGCGGATCTGCGCCAACACGGCGACGGCCATGCCGAGGCGAGCACGCCAGACCAAAGCCGTCATGCCCTTGGCCGAGCGGGTCGAGATAATCTTCTGAGCCAGGGCATAGGGAAGATTGGCCCGGGTCGCCAAAGCGGCGGCGACGAAGTCTTCGTCCCCCGAGGCAATAGCCGACATCACGGCCTGCTCTTCCAACTGCCCGGCCTTAAAGAGACGGGCGGCCACATCCATCGGCCCTTCGCCAACCTCCGTTTGAGGCACGACAACCTTCGCCCCCCGATGGAAATCGGCCATGTCAGAGCCGACCTCCTCGACCCGGCGGCGGACCACGGCGGCCACGGCGGCCTTGGTCTCGGGGTCCAGATCGGGGCGTTCCTGCAGAACCAGCAACAGGCTTTCGGCGACGAAGCGGGCCAAGCGGGTAGCCGCGCGAGCCGACAGCTGCGGGCGGCGCACCATGGGGCCGTGCCAATCTTCGTGATCGGGGGCCCGCTCCAGCAGCATATCCAGGGTTTCCTCGCGGATCTGGGCGCTGGGGTTGGCCAAAAGGACGGCGATGGCATCGATATCGTCGGTCCGCGCGATGGCGTCGGCCACATTGGCCGGCACAATCTGGCGCTTGGAGATGGCCGACAGCTTGCCGCTCATGGGGCTGCTGTGGATGATCTCCAGCAAATCCTCGTCGGTCAGAACCGGCGAGAATTGCAGCACCGGGCTGGAGACCTCGACCTCGCTGTCATGGGCCAGGGCGCGGATCAAATCAGGCGGAGCATTGGCCACGTCCTTCAGGGCCTCGGCCAAAATCTGGCGGACCCGGGTGATCTGGTCGCGGGCCAACAAGGACAGCGCCTCGTAGGTCATGTTCCTCAGGCGGTCCTGCTCGTCGGCGGATAAACCGGGAGCCAGACGGGCGATCTTGGCAGCCAGATCGCCGCGCACCGAGGGATCGATATCGGCGGCCAGCCGCAGATCGGCCTGGATCGGAGTCGCCTGATTGGCGGCGATTTGACGACGCACGTCGGGATGGGGATCTTCGGCCAGATAGTAAAGAATCTCGGGACGCAGATCGGGCCGGGCGGCCAGAATGCGCCGCACCGCCGGGTCCTTATGACGGGCCAATTCCTTGGCTTCCTCATAGGAAAGATTAGCATCCTCGCGCATCAGGCGGGTAGAGGGGTCGGCTGGGCGGCCGCGCAGCAAGTCCTTCAGCTTGCCCATCAAGCCGCTCATGGCGAAACCCCCTTGTGATGGGGAAGCTCGGCGATGCGGAAGTCGCATTTGCCATCGCGCTTGACCGAATACATGGCCTCGTCGGCGCGGGCCAGCAGCTCGTTCATATTCTCGTTGAGACCGGGGCTATGGACCGCCAAGCCCAGCGACATGGTCAGGGGCATGGTCTCGGAGCCCGAGAATTCGGTCAGCTCCTTGCCGGCGTCGAGGATCTGACGGCAGCGGCGCACGGCGATTTCCTCGTCGGCACCTTCCAGCCAGATGGCGAATTCGTCCCCCCCCAGCCGAGCCAGCAGATCGACCGGACGGGTATGCTGGATCAACATATCGCGGACCTTCTGCAAGGCCTCGTCGCCCCGCTTATGGCCATGCACGTCGTTGACCAGCTTGAAATTATCCAGATCCACATAGATCAGCGCCGCCGCCTTGCCATCGCGGGCCAGACGGCCGAAGCGGCGAGACAGTTCCTCGAAGAAGGCGCGGCGGTTGAACAGCCCGGTCAGGCCGTCGGTGCGCGACAGGGTCAGGATGCGCTCGTGGTTGGCGATCTGCTCGTTGGCGATGCCGATCTGATTGGCGACGTCCTCCAGCAACAGCCGTTCGTCGTCGTTCCAAGGAGTGGCGTCGCCGTCACGCCAGACGCTGATGGCGCCGTTGATATCGTGACGATAGCGGGTGACGGCGGCCAAGGACTGGCGTTGCTCCACCGCGCCCTCGAAACGGTCGTCGGTGGTGAAATTCGCCAGGATCGGACCGGAATCCCCCACCTCGCCAAAGATGGCGGCGGAAACGAAGCCGATGGGCTGATGGCGGAAAATCTGACAGCCGGTGCTGCCCAAGGCGCGGGCCGTAGCCTCGGCGGCGATTTTGAGCATGTCGGCGGGATCGACCACATCACGGATGGTGCGCACGATATAGGTCAGCAGCCGCTCGCGGTTGTTGGCCCGCGCCAGGGCGGCGTCACGCTCGCGCTCCAGGGTGATGTCGCGGCAGACGCCACGCGCCCCCCGACGGCGGCCTTCTCCATCCAGCAGCGGCGAAGACGAGGCCAGGACACAGGCCGGCACGCCATCGGCGCGACGGATCCAGACCTCGGCATCCTCGACCGGCTTTTCCGAGCGGAAGGGGATCAGGCCATTGACCCCCGGCTGCTCCATGATGAAGTCCTCAGGGGTGCGGCCCACCAGTTGGTCAGCGGAATGGCCCAAGGCCCCACGGGGCGAAACGAAGACGAAGGTTCCCTCGGGCCCAACCTCCCAGGCGAAGTCGCTGGAGATTTCCACAAGGTCCTTGTAGCGCTGGCGGGATTCCACCAGGGCGGCGCGCAGATTGCTTTCAAGGGTGACGTCCTTGGCCAGGATCAGGGCGGTGCCGTCGGCCAAGGGCAAGACGTTGAGTTCATAGAGCAATGAGCCGGCGGGGCCGGGCACCATCACCACCTCGACCTGCGAGCGGCCGGTGGCCACGCCACGGGCGACGCAGGCGGTCAGACCGGGCAGCCGGCCATCGCGGGCAATGCCAGCGATGAAGTCGCCTTCGCGGTTGAGGGAATCCACCTGACCGGAAGCCGCGGCGATCAGAACCGGTGAAGGGAAGCTCTCAAGAGTCAATGAACCCAGGGCATGGATGTCCTGCCGTGGATCGCTTTCCCAGCCCAATGCCCCCAACAGCCTTCTGACCGCGCTCATGGTTCTCCAGTCCGCAACTCTAAACCACGCAGTCCCCAGCTGCCTGCCGCGTCGTTTGTTATTCTTTTCGACCCGAAGCCCACAGGATAACCGGCAATCGCCTTTTGGAATACGACAATTTCACATGAAACGTCGGAGGTCTTGCGGTCATAGGGGTTAAAGTCTTATCTCCTTCTGTATGAGCTTCCATCCCAGCCTTTCAGACAGCCCTCCCATTGGCCAGACTCCCTTGGAATATTGGGTGTTCGATCTGGACAACACCCTCTATCCGGCGTCCTGCAGCCTGTTTCCGCAAATCGACGTGCGCATGCGCCAGTTCATCGCCGAGGCGCTGCATCTGCCGCTGGACGAGGCCTTCGCCCTGCAGAAACGCTATTACCATGATTATGGCACCACCCTGCGCGGCCTGATGCTCGGCCACGGCATCGAGCCCGGCGAGTTCCTGGCCTATGTCCATGACATCGACTGCGGCGTTCTGGCCCCCAACCCCAGGTTGGTGGCGGCGGTGGCGGCTCTGCCGGGGCGGCGGCTGATCTTCACCAACGGCTCGGAGCGTCATGCCCAGAACGTGCTGGAGCATCTGGGCATGCAAGAGCTGTTCGACGGCATCTTCGACATCAGGGCGGCGGATTACATCCCCAAGCCCAATGCGGAAAGCTACAAGCTGATGATGGACCGCCACGGAGTAAACCCTAAGCTGGCGGCCATGTTCGAGGACATCCCCCGCAACCTGCTGCCCGCCGCCGAGGCCGGCATGACCACGGTCTGGGTCCGCGAAGACGGCCACCAGCACTGGACCGACGAGAAGGACGGCGAGGGCATGGATCACGTTCATCACATCACCGACGATCTGGCCGTCTGGCTGGAAGATTGGATGAAAAAATAGTTCGGCTTGCCTTCGCCGGATCGTCCCGGTAATGCTTCTTTCTTCGATTTTTTCCCCAATCATTCATGGATCGCACGTCATGTCGCTGAGCCCCCATATCATCGCCCGCGTCGAGGAAGCCTGGGAAGACCGCGCTTCCGTCACCACTCAGACCCAAGGTCTGGTGCGCGAAGCCGTCGAGGCGACCCTGGACGCCCTGGACGCCGGAGACGTCCGCGTCGCCGAAAAGATCGACGGCACATGGGTGGTCAACCAGTGGGCCAAAAAGGCGGTGTTGCTGTCCTTCCGTCTTAACGACAACGCCCTGATCTCGGGCGGCCCCGGCAAGGACGGCGTCTGGTACGACAAGGTTCCCACCAAGTTCGAAGGCTGGACCGCCGACAAGTTCAAGACCGCCGGTTTCCGCGCCGTTCCCGGCGCCGTGGTCCGCCGCTCGGCCTTCATCGACAAGGGCGTGGTGCTGATGCCCTCCTTCGTCAACCTGGGCGCTCATGTGGGCGAGAACACCATGGTCGACACCTGGGCCACCGTCGGCTCCTGCGCTCAGATCGGCAAGAACGTGCATCTGTCCGGCGGCGCCGGCATCGGCGGCGTGCTGGAGCCCCTGCAGGCCGGTCCGGTCATCATTGAAGACAATTGCTTCATCGGCGCCCGCGCCGAAGTGGCCGAAGGCGTCATCGTCGAGACCGGCGCCGTCCTGTCCATGGGCGTCTATCTGGGTGCTTCCACCAAGATCATCGACCGCGCCACCGGCGAAGTCTTCATCGGCCGCGTTCCCGCCTATTCGGTGGTGGTCTCGGGCAGCATGCCCGGCAAGCCCCTGCCCGACGGCACGCCCGGCCCCAGCCTCTATTGCGCCGTGATCGTCAAGAAGGTGGACGAAAAGACCCGCTCCAAGGTCTCCATCAACGAACTGCTGCGCGACTAACCTGAGAGGATATCGATGACTTTGGCCGACCCGCTCGCTCTGGCCCAGGCGCTGATCCGCCGGGCCAGCGTCACCCCCGCCGACGACGGCGCGCTGGACGTCCTGCAAGAAGCCCTGGAAAGCCTGGGCTTCCACTGCCTGCGTCTGCCCTTCGGCAACGATGCGGGGCGGCCGGTCATCGAGAATCTTTACGCCCGCCGGGGTTCTGCTTCGCCCAACGTCTGCTTCGCCGGACATACGGACGTGGTGCCGCCCGGCCAGGGTTGGACGGTGGAGCCCTTTGGCGGTGAGGTCATCGGCGATCATCTTTACGGTCGCGGCGCCGCCGACATGAAGGGAGCCATCGCCTGCTTCGTGGCGGCGGTGGCCGGTCTTTTGAAAGACGGCGAGCCCAATGGCTCCATCAGCCTGCTGATCACCGGCGACGAGGAAGCCCGCGCCCTGGACGGCACCGTGCGCGTGCTGGAAGCCCTGAAGCAACGAGGCGAGATCATCGACGTCTGTCTGGTGGGCGAGCCGACCAATCCCCGCATCCTGGGCGAAATGATCAAGATCGGCCGTCGCGGCAGCTTGAACGCCAAGCTGCGCGTCCTGGGGGCCCAGGGCCATACCGCCTATCCCCATCTGGCCGACAATCCCCTGCCCCGCCTGCTGTCCATGTTAAGCGCCATCACCGCCGAGCCGCTGGACCAGGGCACCGAACATTTCCAGCCCTCGACCCTGGCCCTGACCACCGTCGACGTGGGCAATCCGGCCACCAACGTCATTCCGGCGGAAGCCCGAGCCGGTTTCAACATCCGCTTCAATGATCTGCATTCCGGCAAAAGCCTGGAAAAATGGCTGCGGAGCAAGTTCGACGAGGCAGGCGGCGCTTACGAGTTGGAGATCGAGGTTTCCGGCGAAAGCTTCCTGACCCCGCCCGGCCCACTGTCGAATGCCTTGAGCCTTGCCATCCAGGCCGAATGTGGCCGCGAGCCGGAGCTTTCCACCTCGGGCGGCACCTCGGACGCCCGCTTCATCAAGAACTACTGCCCGGTGGCCGAATTCGGTCTGGTGGGGCAAAGCATGCATAAGGCCGACGAGAAAGCCGCCATCGCCGACATGGCCGCCCTGACCCGCATCTATGGCCGGGTTCTGCGGGACATGCTGCCATCATGAGCCTGTCCTTCGAAGCGAAAGAGGCCATCCACGGCATCCGGGGAATCCTGCGCTTCGACGCTAACGGCCTGCGCTATTTTCCCTATGGGTTCAGTCCCTGCCTGCGGTCTTTTCAGGTGGCCCTGTGGGTGGCGCCGCTCCAGGCTCTGGTGGTCTGGCTCGATCTGCCCAACCAATTGGCCGAGCATCCCGACGCCAATCACTATCTGATCCTTCAGGCTCTGGCCTATCTGGTCTCCTGGCTGGCCTATCCCCTGCTGCTGCTGCCTTTAAGCCGGCATTTCCATTGCCGCGAGCGGCTGGGGCCCTATCTGTCGGCCTTCAACTGGTTTCAACTGGTGGAATTCGCCGTAATGACGCCGATCCTGGCCTTAGGGGCCATTTCTTGGCTGCCGGTCGAGGTGGATTTCGTCCTCTGGCTCTTCGCCACCGCCGTGCTGCTGGCCTATGAATGGTTCATGCTGCGCAAGGGCTTAGGCGTGGAAGGCATAACCGCATCCTCACTGGTGCTGATGAACTTCCTTTTGAATCTTTTGATCTACCGGGCCGCCGACGTCCTGTCGTAATCAGCGTCAAAAGCTTGACCTTGACGCTCGGGCGTCATATCTCAGCCTCAAATCCCGGTCTTATTTTGGAAACAGGTTCCCGATGGCGCTCCTTCCCATCCTTGTCGCTCCCGCCCCCTGCCTGAAGCAGAAGGCCGCCTCCGTGCCGGAGGTGACCAACGAACTGCTACGTCTGATGGACGACATGCTGGAAACCATGTATGTCGCCCCCGGCATCGGTCTGGCCGCACCCCAGGTGGGCGTCTCCCAGCGCATCCTGGTGGTCGATATCTCCAAGGAAGACGAGCCCAAGTCGCCCTGGCGCATGATCAACCCCGAGATCACCTGGGCCTCGGACGAAGACAATGTCTATGAGGAAGGCTGCCTGTCGGTGCCCGAGCATTACGCCGACGTCACCCGCCCGGCCTCTGTCCGCGTCCGCTTCATGGACCATACCGGCAAGACCCGCGAAGAGAGCTTCGACGGCCTGATGGCCACCGTGGTCCAGCACGAGATGGATCATCTGGACGGCATTCTCTTCATCGACCATCTGTCGAACCTGAAGCGCAATATGATCCTGCGCAAGCTGTCCAAGTCGCGGGGCAAATAGCCATGGCTTTGCGGCTGATCTTCATGGGGACGCCGGATTTCTCGGTCTCCATCCTGGCCGCCCTGATCGAGGCCGGGCACGAGATCGCCGCCGTCTATAGCCAGCCGCCCCGCCCCGCCGGACGCGGCCATAAGGAACAGCTGACCCCTGTGCATGCCTTCGCCGCCGAGCGCGGCCTGACGGTGCTCACGCCTAAGTCCCTGCGCAATCCTGAGGCCCAGGCCGAATTCGCCGCCTTTAAGGCCGATGCCGCCGTGGTGGCCGCCTATGGACTGATCCTGCCGCAAGCCATTTTAGAGGCTCCGGCACAGGGCTGCCTCAACGTCCATGCCTCGTTGCTGCCCCGCTGGCGCGGCGCTGCCCCGATCCAACGGGCCATCCAGGCCGGAGATACAGAGTCCGGCGTCACCATCATGCAGATGGACGTGGGCCTGGACACCGGCGACATGCTGCTGATTGGCCGTCTCCCCATCACCGCCGCCACCACCGGCCAAAGCCTGCACGACGATCTGGCCGCCATGGGCGCCAAGCTGATCGTCAAGGCCTTGGAGCAACTCCCCAGCCTTACCCCCGTCAAGCAGCCGGACCAGGGCGTGACCTACGCCGCCAAGCTGGCCAAGGAAGAAGGCCGTCTGAACTGGAGCCGCAAGGCCGCCGAGCTGGATTGCACCATCCGCGCCTTCACCCCCTGGCCGGGCGTTTGGTTCGAATACAACGGAGAGCGCATCAAGCTGCTGGCCGCAGAAGTCGTCAGCGGCTCCGGCGAGCCCGGCACCCTGCTGGACGATGCCTTGACCGTGGCCTGTGGCGAAGGCGCTTTGCGCCTGCAAAAGCTTCAGCGGGCCGGCAAGGGTGCTTTGGAGGCCGAGGCTTTCCTACGCGGCTACGCCATCCCCAAGGGGACCAAGCTTTGCCCCGCTACAAACTGACCCTGGAATATAACGGCACCGGCCTGGTGGGCTGGCAGCGTCAGACCACCGGCCCTTCGGTGCAGCAGTTCCTCGAAGAAGCCCTGGTCAAGCTGACCGGCGGGCGCACCGAGATCGCCGCCGCCGGACGCACCGACGCCGGGGTTCATGCCACCGGTCAGGTCGCCCATGTGGATATCGACAAGGACATGAAGCCCGAGGCGGTGCGCGACGCCCTGAACTATTGGCTGCGCGGCGAGGAAGGCCGGTCCTCGGTGATCGTCCTGGCCGCCGAACCTGCGCCCGAGGGCTTTCATGCCCGTTTCTCGGCCATCGGGCGGCAATATCTTTATCGCATCTCCAACCGCCGGGCCGGGCCGGTGCTGGAGGCCGATCGGGTCTGGTGGATCCCCAAGCTTCTGAACGCCGAGGCCATGCACGAGGCGGCGCAAGAGCTGGTGGGCCATTACGACTTCACCAGCTTCCGCTCCACCGAATGCCAGTCACGCAGCCCTATGAAGACCCTGGACCGGCTGGACGTCACCCGCGTCGGCCACGATATCCTCATCGAAGCGGCGTCTCGTTCCTTCCTGCATCATCAGGTCCGCAATATGGTCGGCACCCTGAAGCTGGTGGGTGACGGCAAATGGAACGCCAGCAAAGTGAAGGAAGTATTGCAGGCCCGTGATCGTTCTGTTGCGGGGCCCACTGCGCCGCCTTACGGCCTGTACCTAACGGGTGTTTCCTACTAACAATCCTTCCCACAATTCTTTATGGGGGAAGCGATGAACGTTCCGTTGCCGGCCGACAGCGTCCAGTCCTTGAGCAAGCGCCGTTATCAGCGCCTGATCATGTCGGTGCCGGTTGTCATCAACGGAGCCGCGACCCGCACCCTCGACTGGTCGGCCACCGGCTTTCGCCTGCCCCACGAACTGCCGGGCGTCGGCGAAGCGCCCTTCCCCGCCGAAGTGATCGTGCCGGCGGAAGGACTGATGTTCTTCTTCAAGCTGATCGCCCACCATGTCCATCTGAACTGCGACGAAGGCTATGCCGGCTATCATTTCAAGGAACTGACCGACATCGAGCACGACATGCTGCGCGCTCTGGTCATCCATTACGTCTCGGGCGGCTGCTTTCCCCTGGAGGAAGAAACCCGGCTGGAGGTCAACCAGGCCGCCATCGCCGAAGCCCGCGCCGAAGGCGTCTGCGAACGCTCCGAACTGGGCTACGCCATCGCCAAGGTTTAAACCTTCGCCACCATGAACAGCCGCTTGAAAGGGAACAGGGTCTCGCCACCCGCCCGCCGGGGATAGGCCTTGGCCATGCGGCGGCGGTATTCCTCCAGGAACTGGCCGCGCCAGGGCTCCTCCAGGGCGTCGAGCAAGGGCCGCAGGGCCGTGCCCAAGGTCCATTGCACCACCGCGTCTTCGCCCTGCAGGACCTGTAGGTAGTCACACTCCCAGATATCCACCTCAGCCCCTGCGGCGGTCAGGATGCCCCAATAGTGCTCGGGCCTTGCCACCGGGTCGTGACGCAACAAGGGGGCCAGGGTGGCGGCCCAGGGACCGTCCAGGGCGGCTTCACGCATGCCCACATGGCTGGGGGCGTCGAAATTGCGCGGCATCTGCACCGCCAGCACGCCGCCGGGAGCCAGTTGGGCCAGCAGGCGGGGGAATAAGTCATCGTGCCGACCCAGCCATTGCAGAGCGGCGTTGGAAAAGATCAGGTCCAGGGGGGCTTCGGCGGACCATTGGGCGATGTCGGCTTTTTGCCAGGATACCAAAGGATCGGCGGCAGCGGCCTGTTCCAGCATTTCGGCCGAGGAATCCAGCCCCAGAATGCGGGCTTGCGGCCAGCGGGCCTTGAGGTAAGGCGTGACGTTTCCTGGGCCGCAGCCCAGGTCGCACAGGCTTTTCGGCGCATCCAAATCGATGCGGGCCAGAAGCTCCAAGGCGGGCCGCAGGCGCGGAGCGGCGAACTTCAGATACTGGCCGGGGCTCCAGCCAAATGCAGCGTTATCACGATCCTGGACCATGGTGATTGACTCCTGCTCGGTCAGACCTTATACACCGATGCTTCCTTTTTCGTGAGCATGTCCGGAGTACCTTATCGTGAAGCGCACTTACCAGCCCAGCAAGCTCGTCCGCGCCCGTCGTCATGGCTTCCGCGCCCGTATGGCCACCGTTGGTGGTCGTCGCGTGATCGCCGGCCGCCGTCGCCAGGGCCGCAAGCGCCTGTCCGCCTAAGCTTCCTTATGGAAGCCCCAGGCAGGGGTTTGACGGTCGGGAGACTGAAACGGCGCCCGGAGTTTCTCCGCGTCGCCGCGACACGCTGCAAATGGGCAGCGCCCGGCCTGATCCTTCAGGCGGCACCAGCCGCCAGCGAAACGCCGCCGCCTTCGGGCGGCGCGTCCGTTACGGCTAACCATCCTTCATCGCCTGAAGCGACCGATCTGCGGGTGGGTTTCACCTGCAGCAAGAAGGTTGGCAATTCGGTCGCCCGCAATCGCGCCAAACGGCGTTTGCGGGCTGCCGCCGCTGAACTTCTGCCCAATCTGGCCCGCCCCGGTTTCGACTATGTGCTGATCGGACGCCAAGAAACCTTGCGCCGTCCCTATGCTCAGTTGTTGCAGGATTTGCGGACGGCGTTAAAACGTGTCGGAGCGCTGCGCGATCAAGCCAGCGCCGAGACAAAAGCAGCCCAAACCAAAACGGAGGGTGGCGCATGACGGCAAAGCGGAATGATCCGGCCAGTCTGATTCTGCGCGGGATAATCAGGGGCTACCAGCTGCTGATTTCGCCCATTCTGCCCGGCCACAGCTGCCGGTTTCTGCCGACATGCTCCCATTACGGCATGGAAGCCGTCGAAACCCATGGCGCCCTGAAAGGCGGCTGGCTGACCCTTCGCCGGATCTTTCGATGCCACCCCTGGGGCGGCTCGGGTTACGACCCGGTGCCCCTTGTCGCCAAAACTTCACATGCTCACGGCCACGGCTGTTGCCACCCTGGCTCCCATTTTAACCTGCCTAAGGCCGAACCGGTAAGAAGGTCATGAACGAAAACCGCAACATCTTCCTGGCGATCGCACTTTCGATCGGCATTCTGATTGGTTACGAGTTCTTCTTCGCCAAGCATCCCCTGCCCCAGGCTCAGGCCCCGGCTCAGACCTCGGCGTCTGCTCCCGGCGCTCCGGCCGCCGCTCCTGGCGGGATTCCGGGTCAGCCGGCGGTGCAGACGGCGCAGAGCCGCGCCGATTTCCT
>Ga0302157_10002595_pt1 | contig 20907 bp, 19 predicted proteins | sample I_Bog_N3_3_FD_193502 | JGI IMG/M metagenome (GOLD analysis project Ga0302157, IMG submission 193502) | Peat permafrost microbial communities from Stordalen Mire near Abisko, Sweden - I_Bog_N3_3 | ecosystem: Environmental > Terrestrial > Soil > Wetlands > Peat | place: Sweden: Abisko, Stordalen... | reverse complement strand
CCGGCTTCCTGTGGGTCGGGGCTGGCGACAACCCTTATGCGAGTTTGCGCGAGGCACCGCCATCGACGAGTTGATCCGCCTCGGCGCCGCGAGGCGGTTCGAGGGGCGGATCGAGAGCTTTGTCTACGAACCTATCGACTCCAGCGGGAGGATAGCCGCGGAGATCGTGCGGAGGTTTCGCGAGGGGCGGGGAGCGTAGGGGGCCGGCCACGACAGCAGAGGGTGACGGCGGCCTCGCGAGGGGGCGTCCATTTCGTTCGACGGGCGCGCGATTTCAAAGCCGTAGGCGCCAATTTGCGGAATCGTCGTTACGCGGGCGAGGCGCAGGGCAATCAGCTGCGCGGTCAGGGTAACTTCGCAACTGTCGGGCGGCTCCTTTACCCCTCTGCGCAACCAGGAAAGCCGCGAGGCGTTGACGAAACGGGGTCTATGTAGTAACGTGTATACATAAGCCGGTATGTCGCCGCGAACAGGAGTGCCGCCCATGACGATCACGACCCTGTCCAGCCGGGAGTTCAATCAGGACACCAGCCGAGCCAAGAAAGCGGCCTCGGAGGGGCCGGTGTTCATCACCGACCGGGGAAGGCCCGCCCATGTGCTGCTCAGCATCGAGGACTATCAGCGCATCACCGGCGGGGGGCGAAAGATCGCCGACGCGCTGGCGACGCCCGGTCTTGCCGACATCGAGTTCGATCCGCCGCGCGTCACCATCGGCGCCCGTCCTGCCGATTTCTCCTGATGTTCGTCCTCGACACCAACGTCGTTTCCGAGTTGCGCAAGATCCGCGTGGGGACTGCCGACCCGCGCGTCACCGCGTGGGCCGACAGCGTGGATGCGGGCAGCTTGTACCTGTCCGCCATCACCATCCTCGAGCTGGAAATGGGCGTTTTGCAACTCGAACGCAAAGACCCCCGACAAGGCGCGGTGCTGCGAACGTGGCTGGATACGCTCGTCTTGCCAGAGTTCAACGGCCGGATTTTACCGATTGATACAGTCGTCGCACAACGCTGCGCGCGCTTGCACGTCCCGAACCGGCGCGGCGAGCGGGATGCGTTGATCGCGGCGACGGCGCTGGCGCATAGCATGACCTTCGTAACGCGCAACCTTGCCGACTTCGAGGCGACCGGCGCGCCGCTCTTGAACCCGTGGGAGTATTTGCAATAGCTGCTGGGCTTTAGGGGGATTACGCTGTCAGGTTTGGGTCGCTACCAGGAAAGTGGAAATATGCATGCGTCACGCCAGCATTCGATTCGTTAGAGGGTGGATGCCCGCTGTTCGCCGCTTGGCATTGGTAGCGGTGTTTGGCGCAACGATAAGTAACTTTCATCGTGTTCCGTTGCTTGCTCAGTCGGGCTGAGGCGCCAGTCCACTCATCTCCCTGCTCACGTCGACAGTGCGCTTTGTCGGGCCCCCCATCTTCACGAACCTGACGGATCGCCGTGAGCGGGGAAGCGGTGATCGCGTTGTTGGCCTTTTGCAGGCCGCGCCGGGCTGGATCCTCTGATCACGCCGCCTTCAACCGTCCCCGTCCGACGAAGCTGTCGCGAATATGGCGCGCGAGGCCCTGCGCTATCGGGCTCGCCTGGGCGCGTGGAAAATGCAGGTTGATCGCGAAGGTCGCGAGTTCGGGCAGGCCCGATTGCGTCGTCAGAATATCGAGTCCCGGCGGAACCGTCGCCGCGAGCGAAGCGGTCACGGCGAGGTCGGTCAAAACGGTCGCCGTGATCGCCTCGACGCTGCCGTTGGCAAACACCGTCCGCCAGGCGAGCCCTGCGCGACGCAAGGCGTCGAACACGACGGGGCGAAACGCGCAGGTGTCGCTAACGACCGAGATCGGCAGCGGACGCTTCAGATAAGCGTCGCCGCCTTTGCCGCCGACCCAGACGAGGCGCTCGATCGCCAGGCATTCGCCGGCGGACGAGCCGACGCGCTCTTCGATGATCGCGAGATCGATTTCGCCGACGGCCAGGGCCTGCGCGAGCAATGGCGAGGTCAGGCAGACCAGGGAAACATCCACATGGGGATATTCCTGCGCATAGGTCTTCAGGACCGGCGGCAGGCAGGTCGAGACGAGATCATAGGGCATGCCGAGCCTGACCTCGCCGGTGAAGGCCGGGGTCAGAATCTCGGCCCAGATTTCGTCATTGAGCCCCAGGAAGCGCCGGGCCTTGCCGAGTAGCCGTTCGCCGGCGTTGGTCAGCGTCAGCCGGCGCCCGGTGCGCACGAACAGGGGGCAGGCGAAGGCCTCCTCAAGGCGTTTGATCTGCTGGCTGACGGCGCCCTGCGTCAGGTGCAGCGCGTTGGCCGCCGCGGTCATGCTGCTGGTTTCTGCGACCGTGACGAAGCTGCGGATGAGGGCCGTGTCGAGATTTCGGGTCATGGTCATCCATTACGACATGTAATGTCATATATCATAGACATTCGTTTTTCTAATGCAAGCCGCGATCATATCATGCCGATCGAACCTCACCGGAGACGAACATGTCCTGGCTTGCTCATCCATCGACCGCGACAACGAAGCCTTTGCGCCGCGGACCGTTTGCGTTCCTGCTCGAGCTGTACGGCGAATGGCGCGTGCGGCGCCAGATGGCGAGCGCCCAGGTGCTCGATTGCGCTTCGCTGCGCGACATCGGCCTGGCGCCGGGCGGCGTCGAGAGCGCGATCCGACACGGCCGTGGGCGGCCACTGTCGTCGTGACCCGGACCGGGAGGCGATCCGGATAGCTTTAACTCCCAACAGATCATCCGGCGGCTTCGCGCAAGGCCGACCGGAGGGAATGCCGCAGAGAATCGCTCGATCGCCGTTTCCGCGATATTTACTTGTCGATAGATATCGCGAGCAGGACGCGCCTCTATGACGGCAAACGCAAAAATCTTCATGCATGGTCGCAGCCAAGCGGTTCGCCTTCCCAAGGAATTTCGGCTGCGGGGTAAGGAGGCGCGCGTCAGCCGGATCGGCGACGCCGTGCTGCTGGAACCGCTGGACGAGGGTTGCGACTTCGATGCGGAGGCGCTTTGGGCGAAGATCGACGCGCTGGCGGATCACGATTTTCCGGCGCCGGTTGAAGACGACCTTCGCGCCGATCTCGACCAAATCGCCGTCTTCGAGTGAGCGATGCTGCATCTCGACACGAACGCCGTCGTCGATCTGTTGAACGGGCGCAAACCTGCGGTGCGCGCGCGCTATGCCGAGGCGCGGCAAGTGGGCGTTCTCTTGGCGATTTCGAGTATCGCTCTGTTTGAACTGCGCTTGGCGCGGCCAACGGCGAGCGGGTCGAGCGCAACATGTTTGCCCTCGATCTGCTGCTCGCGGACGGGATCGATATCGTCGATTTCGACGCCGCCGACGCGAAGGAGGCGGGGGCGATCCGGGCGGCTTTACGGCGCGCTGGGACGGAGATTGGGCCTTACGATTTGCTCATCGCCGCGCAGGCCCGCCGACGCGACGCGACGTTGGTGACCGGCAATGCGCGTGAGTTCGCCCGTGTGGCGGGACTGACGGTCGCGGACTGGACGCTTTGAGGATTCGCTGCGCTACGTTAGCCTGACGCGCCACGCCGTTCGGAACAAACCCGCTCATGGAAACGCCCCCGCTCTACCATCGCCTGTGGTTCCAGGTTGTCGTCGCCGTCGCGCTCGGCGTCGGGCTCGGCGCGCTCGACCCGAAGCTCGGGGCGACGTTGCAGCCGTTGGGGGACGCGTTCATCAAGGCGATCCGGTTGCTGATCGCGCCGATCATCTTCTGCACCATCGTCCATGGCGTCGCGCAGATGGCGGATGCGGCGCGGGTGGGGCGCATCGCAATCAAGGCGCTGGTCTATTTCGAGGTGATGACGACGATCGCGCTGATCGTCGGCCTCGTCGCCATCAACCTCAGCGCGCCGGGCGCGGGCATGCATGTCGACGCCTCGAAGCTCAACCAGAACCTGCTGGAGCCCTATCTCAAAACGGCGCAGACGGTGGGCGTCGTGCCGTTCCTGATGAACATCCTTCCCAACACCTTTGTCGGCGCCTTCGCCGAAGGCAACGTGCTGCAAGTGGTGTTCGTCGCCTTGCTGACGGGCTTTGCGCTGGTGGGGTTGGGGGAGACCGGTAAGCCGGTGACCCGAGCCGTCGACGCCGCCGCAAAAGTGATCTTTGGCTGCGTCGCCATCGTCATGCGTTTCGCCCCGCTCGGGGTGTTCGGCGCGATGGCTTTCACGGTCGGTCAGTTCGGTCTGGGGTCGTTGGTTTCGCTCGGCAAGCTGCTGATCGAATTCTATGCGGTCTGCGCCGTGTTCGTCACCCTCGCGCTGGGCGCGGTGATGCGGATCTGCGGGGTGTCGCTGTGGCGGCTGGTCAAATACATTTTTGACGAACTCGTTGTCTGCATCGCCACGACCTCGTCGGAAACCGTGCTGCCCAATCTGATGCAAAAAATGGAGCGCGCGGGCTGCGACGAAGGCGTGGTCGGGCTCGTCGTGCCGCTCGGCTATTCGTTCAATCTCGACGGAACCTGTTTGTATCTGGCCAGCGCCGCGGTGTTTCTATCGCAGGCGACGGATACGTCGTTGTCGATTTCGGATCAGATAGGCCTGCTGGTCATCCTGCTGCTGACGTCCAAGGGCGCGGCCGGAATCGCCGGCGCCGCCTTTGTCGTGCTGGCGGCGACGCTGGCGGCGCATCAGACGATTCCCGTCGCCAGCGTCGCGTTGGTGCTCGGCATCCATCGCCTGATGAGTCAGGCGCTGACGCCGACCAACTTCGTCGGCAACGCGGTCGCGGCGATTGCGATCTCCAGATGGGAGAACGCGCTGGATCGGGAGAAGTTTCACAAGGCGGTGGGGTGAGGCCCCCTCTCCCGCTTGCCGGAGAGGGCTGGGGTGAGGGCGGAGGCAGCGCACGCCCTCATCCGGCGCTTCGCGCCACCTTCTCCCGCAAGAGCGGGAGACGGGTTTTACGCCGCCCCGGTCGCCACAGGGCAATCGTCCCGGCTGCCCCATTCCGCCCACGAGCCGTCGTAGAGCCCGGCGACCTTGCCGCCGCTTTCCTCGACCGCCAGCGCGAGAATCGCGGCGGTGACGCCGGAGCCGCAAGAGGTGATGACGGGGCGGGCGAGATCGACGCGATGCGCGGCGAACACGGCGAGCAGCGCGTCCTTGTCCTTGAGGCGGCCGCCGGCGACGATTTCGTCGAACGGCACGTTGAGCGCGCCGGGCATGTGGCCGCTCTTCAGGCCGGGGCGAGGCTCGGGCGCGCGGCCCTCGAAACGGTCGGCGGGGCGCGCGTCGGCCACTTGCGCCGAGCCGCTCGCCAGCGCTTTCTTTACATCGTCGATGCCCGCGACGAAAGAATGATCGAGGCGGGGGGTGAAGGCGCGGGGCTGCGGATGGGCATCGCCGGATTCGAGCGGTCGGCCCTCGTGCAACCATTTCGGCAGCCCGCCGTCGAGGATTTTCACGTCCGCCGCGCCGAAGGCGCGCAGGGTCCACCACACCCGCGCCGCGGCGAACAGGCCATGCGCGTCGTAGACGACGATGTTCAAACCGTCGCCCAGACCCAGCGCCGTCATTTCGCGGCCGAAGGCGAGCGGGGCGGGCAACATATGCGGCAACGCGGTCGAAAGGTCGGCGATGGCGTCGATGTTGAAGAAAACCGCGCCGGGAATATGCCCTTCGCGGAATTCCGCGCCGCCGTTGCGCCCGGTGGGCGGCAGATGCCAGGAGGCGTCGACGATTCGCAGATCCGGCTGTCCCAATCGTTCGGCGAGCCAATCGGTGGAAACGAAATTTTCTTGCATCTGTCGCGGGTCCTTGAAAGCCGTGCGCAAAGCGTCCGGTCAGTCCGCCTCGATCCTGACCCAGCCGCCGTGCCCCAGCCGCTCCTGCGGCAGGTAGGCGCCCTTGTAACCCATCTTGCGCGAGCCTTCGACCCAATATCCGAGATAGACATGAGGCAGGCCCATCGCGCGCGCCTTCTCGATGTGGTCGAGAATCACATAGGAGCCGAGCGAGCGCGTGCGCTGATCGGGATCGTAGAAGGAATAGACCAGCGACAGGCCGTCGGCCAGCCGGTCGGTGAGGCAGGCGGCGACGAGCGGCCCCTGGCCGCGGCGGGTGATGGCGGCGTCGGGACCGTGCCGGCGGTATTCGGTGACGAAGGTGTCGATGTGGCTGTCCTCGACCATCATCGAATAGTCGAGCGAGGACATGTCGGCCATGCCGCCGTCGGGATGGCGCGTGTCGAGATAAGCGCGAAACAGCGAATATTGCTCGGACGTCGGCTTGGCCGGCGCGAAGCCGCCGATCAGGTCGGCGTTGCTCTTGAGGACCCGGCGCTGGCTCGTGGTGGGGCGGAACTCGTCGACCAGCACGCGCACCGAGACGCAGGCGCGGCAATGCTCGCAGGCCGGGCGATAGGCGATGGTCTGCGAGCGGCGGAAGCCGGTCTGAGTCAACATGTCGTTGAGCCCGGCGGCGCGCTTGCCGACGAGATGGGTGAACACCTTGCGTTCCATCCGGCCCGGCAAGTAGGGACAGGGCGAAGGGGCGGTCAGGTAGAACTGGGGGGCGTCCCGCACTTCACGCGTCACGCGTTCCCTCTCCTCCAGCCTCGGCGTTCGACATCGAACGCGCTCGAAAGGGGAAGCTAGAACGGAAAGCCGCCGCTAGAAAAGAGCGGCGGCGCAAAGACGATGCAAATTTATCTTGTCCGCCTGACGACGACGAGGCTTGACAGCAGATCGTGGAGGTAGCGCTTCTCGTTTTCGAGCAGGGTGACGATGAACAGCAGCGGCATCGCCCAGCTCACATAGAACAGGATCGACTGCGCTGCGGCCTGGACGAACGAGGCGCGCTCGCCGGTCGAATAATCCAGCACTTCCAAGTCGAAAGCCCGCATGCCCCAGGTGCCGCGCCCTGAGCCGGACACGGTCGTGGCGTGATAGAGCACGGCGACGGTCGGGAACAGCGGCGGCAGGATGAACAGCGACAGCCCCAGCGTGCCGACGGTCAACGCGAGCCAGATGAGACTGGTGAACAGGGCGACGACGCAGGCGTCGATCATCCACGCGAGGACGCGCCGAGTCCGCACGCCGGCGAAAGAATCGCCAGCGTAGACGACGGTCGTATCGGATACAGCTCCAGACATGGCGGCCTCGCACAGAGTTGACGGCGATCATGTGGGGCGGCCTTGGCGCTCGTCAAGGGCCGCTTTCGACGCCGAGAATTCCGCGGGGCCTGAGCGCCAGCAGGATTGCCAGCAGCGCGAACACCGCGACGTCGCGATAGTCAGCCGAAAAATAGGCCGACCACAGCGCTTCGAAGCCGCCGATCAGCAGGCCGCCGAGAAACGCGCCGGGAATCGAGCCTACGCCCCCCACGACCGCCGCTGCCAGCGCCTTCAAACCGAGCCCGGTCGCCGCGCCATAGCCGACCGCGCCGTAGAACATGGTCATCACGAAGCCCGCGACGCCGGCCAGTCCGCTCGCCAGCGTGAGCGCGAGGGCGAACAGGACCCCCGGATCGATCCCCATCAGTTGCGCCGCGAAAGGATCGTCGGAATAGGCCCGCCAGTGGCGGCCGAATTCGGAACCGCGCATCAGCGCGAGCAGCGCCAGCCCGGCGGCGACGGCGAGCGCGACGGCGAGCCAGGCGTTGAGCGCAGTGGTGACGATGAAATCCCCGCCGCGCGCCACGCCAAAGGGCTGGTTGAGCACTGGGCTCACCCAATGCAGCGCCGTCCCTTGCGTCAGTCGCAGGAACTCGTCGAGGAACACTGCCAGACCTATAGTGGCGACCAGCGCGATCTGCCCGGTGGCGGACGCGAGCGGCAGGAACACCCAGCGGCTCGAGGCGAAGCCCCAGGTTGCGGCGACGAAGGCGGCGTAGACCAAGGCGAGGCCGAGGATCGGCGCCGGCGATCCCCCCGCCATCAGCGTCGCCCCGAGCGCTGCGCCATAGCCTCCCGCCGCCGCCAGCGCCCCGAAGGCGAGGTTGATGCGTCCGACCAAGCCGTAGACCAGCGAATAGGCGGCGGCGAGCAGCGCGTAGACGGCGGTCAGCGGCAGGCCGTTGATCGCCTGCTGCAACAGATAGGCGACCTTGGACGGAACTTCGGGCAGGGCGGAGACGTCGCCGAGCGGCGCCGGATCGGCGGCGCGCCCCTCCGGCGTCGCCAGCCAGAAGCGGACGAGAAAATAGCGTTTGACTTCGTCGAGCGGAACGTCGTCGAGGATCAGCGCCCGCAGGTCTTCGGCGCGGTCGGGACGGCCGGCGGCGCGGAAGCGGCATTGGATGCTGTGGCGCTCGGCGTCGAGCCCATTGGCGAAATCGACCGCAACGCCGCGGTTGTCCGCGTTGGCGCGCTGCTCGACGATCCGGATTTGCGCGTCTGGCGACTCGAGCGCCGGCAGCGCCATGCGACACAGCCGCGCCTGATCGGTCTCGACATAGCGCCCGCAGCCGCCGAGCAACGCGATCGAAGCCAGCAGCGCCAAAGCGCTCGCCCGCGGCAAGGCGCGCCGTTCGGCCACGGCGGGAGCGCTACAAACCGACCGGATAACCGTGCCGTTTCTTCGAGGCGACGATCATCGCCTGCGCCTGCGCGTCCCGGCCCGCCGCGCACTCGCGCTCGGCCGCGGCGATCTCGTCCTTGATTCGATTGTAGACGGACTGCGCGACATGGCCCATCGCGATATCGTTTTCCTGGATCGCGCGAAAGCGGGCGATCTCGCCCGCGCAGGAGCCGCCCTCCGGAAGGTTGAAGCCCGGCGGCGTCACCAGCCGACGACCCGGCGTCTCGGATTGTGCGAAGGCGGCGCCGGCGGAGAGAATCAAGGCGAGGGCGGCAAAACGGCGCATGAAAAACCTCCGGCGGGGCGAGTCGTCGCCTGCAGAGGGAAGGCGGGAACGCCGCGCGCGTCAAGCTGTACGCCGCAAATTACGGCGGCGCGGACGCCGCCCCTCCTGGCCCCGTGCAATCAACGACCTTCGCCCTGATCCTTCGACAGGCCCAGGAGTCGCAGGCTCAGCACGAGGTCCTGACGCGCGTCGCCGAGTTGCGCGCAGCCGGTTTGGCTTGGAGTGCGTCCGTCTCGCCTACAACCCCAGCGCCGCCCGCGCCTCACCCCGCCGCCCGTCGCGCCGCGCCCGCGGGTTCGGCTCGCCACAGCCGGCCGTCATGTGGGATCGGATCGTAGGCGTGGCGCGCCGCCAGCGCTTCGGCGTAGGCCGCCAGATAGGCTTCGCGGCTCATCGTGTTGACGCTCTCCATGTCGAGGCCGAGCGCGATCTCGTGATAGACGTCGAGATTGGTAAGATCTGGCTGCGGCGTGCGGCCCTGCGCTTCGCGCCGCGCCATCTCGGCGTAGAGGCCTTCCAACCCGCGCACCAACCGGTCGACGTCGAACAGCGTCGATTTCTCGCGCCCGGCGAGCAGGCGTTGCTTGAACTCGGCCACGAGCCCGCGATGGTGATAGAGCACGATCGCCTTGGTGCGATACTCGGCTTCGCTGCTGGCGATGAGTTCGGGGACGCCGGCGGCGGCGAGCAGGCTGCCGCAGACCCGTGCGGCGAAGGCGCGGCCCTGCAACGCGAGCACGGGCACGCCCATCCACAACGCGTCCGAGGCCGTCGTGTGCGCGCCATAAGGGAAGCTGTCGAGGAACAGGTCGGCGAGCGGATAGCGGGCGAGATGCTCGGGATTGCCGAGCTTGTCGGCGAAGATGATCCGCTCAGCGGCCACGCCATGCTGGGCCGCGTAGCTCTTGAGCCGGGCGTTCGCGTCGTCCGTCGCCTTCAACAACCACAGCACGCTGCCCGGCGTTGCGGAGAGAATGGCGAGCCAAGAATCGTACATGCGCTGCGTGAGTTTTTGCACGCCGTTGAAGCTGCAATAGACGAAGGCGTCCTCGGGCAGGCCCATGTCGCTGCGCGTAGGTCTGGTCTTGGCGACTTCGCGCAGCCGGTCGTTCGGCTGATAGCAGGGCAAGCGGAGAACTTCCTCGGAATAGAAGATCTCGTCGCCTTCGGGGATGACGCCCGAATCCGCGATGATATAGTTGTGGAACGGCGAGCCCATGGTCGCGGGAAAGCCGAACCAATTGACGACGACCGGCGCCGGGCGCATCGCGAACATCCGAGTGCGCGCAAACTTGGTGTAGCCGTTGAGGTCGACGACAATGTCGATGCCGTCGCGCGCGACCGTCAGCGCCGCCTCTTCGTCGCTCATCGCGGTGATGTCGACCCAATGTTCGCTGGCGGCGACGATGCGGCGGCGGACGCTGTCGTCGCGGTCGATCCCGCAATAATAGGCGAACACCTCGAATTTGGAGCGGTCGTGTTTTTCGAACAGCTGCGTCATAGCCAGGCCAACCGGGTGCTCGCGCAAGTCCGAGGAGACATAGCCGATGCGCAGCCGCGGTTTGCGCCGCGCGGCGACCGCGGCGCGGGCGTTGCGTATCGCGCTCCGAGTCTCGGCGTCCGGCGGCGCGAACTCGGCGCGCACATGGCCGCAGGCGCGCGCCAGTTGGAACATCGGATCGTCATAGAGATTGGCGACGGTCAGCGGCCACAGCGTCGCCATCTTGTCGCGCACGCGGACGCGCGACGAAGCCGTGATCGCCGGCCAGCGGCAGAGCCGGTTGCGTATGCCCACCAACTGCCGCATCGCCTCGACATGATTCGGGTCGATCTCGACGAGGTGTTCGAGCATCTTTTCGGCGGTGGCGTCCTCGGCGTGGTGCTCGAGCAGTCGCGCGCTCTGCAGCAGCAACAACACTTTCTGCGTGATCGCGTCGCCGGTCACCGGGGCGAGCCGGTCGATGCCAGCGCGCCATTCCTGGTAGGCCTCGGACCCGCGACCACTCTCCTCGAGAGCGCGGCCGAGGTTGAGCCGAGCCTGACTGAAGTCCGGTTTCGCGCGGAGGGCGTCGCGATAGGCGCGAATCGCGGCGAGCATACGGCCGGCGTTGGAGAGCGCCGCGCCCAGGTTGAAATAGGCGGCGAACGCCTGCGGATTCTCGGGGTTGAGGGCGAGCCAGGCTTCGTAGACCGCGATCGCCTCTTCGACGCTGCTGCGCACGCGCGCGCCTTCGGCAAGCGCGAACAGCTCGGGAATCGTGAGGGCGGCGACATTCACCGAACTCGGCCCCGGGGCGCCGTCGGGGTGATAGAAGCCTCGGGCGTCGATGGTCGATGTCGTCATGTAGCCTCCGCGTCGTTGGGTGATGCTGTTCTCGACGCGCCCGCGGAGCGTTCCGAGTGGGAACGCGCGCGGCGCCGTCGCTACGCGGCGCTACATCTTCCGGTCATCGCTGCGCGATCCCCGGACCCGGAATCCGCCAGTCTCCCTGCGCCAGCAAAGAGTTTCCCGCGCTCCGAGAGCCGCTTCGTCCGGAAGCGGCGCGACGCTTACGCTGCGAGATCGACGACCTCACGCCTCGCCTTTCGCCGGGAATTCCGGCGGAAGGCCTGCTGTACGGCGCGAAGTTCCCAGCGAAACGAACCTGGGCTTACGCCGCCAGGGCCGCTTCCAGAGCCAAGGCTTGCGCCCCGTTCATCACCCCGATCTGCGTATTGCTAAAGGTCTGAGCTTGCGTGGAGGTCAACGACAGGATGTCGGTCGTGCTGACTCCGGAGATGGCCGAGGTCGGCAGGTTCGCAATCACGGTGGCGAGCGCGTCGAACTGTGTCGCAGCCAGGGCGGCGACTTGAGTGGACGTGATTTGCGCCGCCTGCGTCGTCGTCAGGGTCGAGAGCTGGGTGTTGGTGAGCGCCGCGAAGTCGGTCGACGTCAAGCCGTGGACCGCGGTCGTCGACAATCCCCGGACCTCGGTGGTTGACAGCGGGTGAACCTGCGTTGCGCTCAACGAGTCGACCGTGCCGGCCGACAGGGTGGCGAACGCCGTGCTGGAGAGTGCGTCAACCTGGGTTGCGGCGAGCGAGTCGACCTGAGTCGCCGTCAATTGTCCCGTCACGGTCGAACTCAGGGCGGCGAACTGCGTCGTGGTCATCGATGAGACGAAGGTCGTGCTCAGGTTGTCGAGCGTCGTGGCGCTCAGCGTCGCCAACTGCGTCGAGCTGACCGCGTGGGTTTGGGTGGCGTTGAACGTGTTGAGCGCCGCCGCGGACAATTGGCCGAATTCGGTGGTCGACAGCCCACTGATCTGGGTGGATGTCAGCACACCCGCGTTGGTGGTCGTCAGCGAGCCCAGTTCGTCGATCGTAGTCGCGCTGACGCCGCTGATCTGCGTCGTGGCCAGGTTGCTCGAGACATGCCCGATCGCGGTGGTGTTGAGACCGTTGATCTGGGTTGACGTCAGGCTTTGCACGAAGGCCGGGTTCGCCGCGGCGAGCGTGGCGGCGCCGTCGAGCGCGTTCAGGGCTGTGGCCGAGAGGCTATGGACCTGAGTGGCGTTGAAGGCGTCGAGCACAGTGGAGGTGAGCGTGGCGGCGGCGGTCGTCGTCAGGCCCGTGATCTGCGTCGAGGTCAAGGACTCGGCGAGGGCTTGGCTGAGATTGCCGGCGGCGGCGAGATTGCTGATCGCCGTCGAGCTGAGAGCATTTGTTTGCGTCGCGGTCAGATTACTCTGAACGTCGTTGAGCGCGGTGGAGTTGATGGAGCTGAGCTGGGTCGTGGTCAGGTTATGGTCGAAGCCGGCGTTCGCCGAGGCGAGCGTGCTGGCCGCGTCGAGGGCGTTTACCACGGTGGCGGTGAGGCTATGGACCTGGGTGGCGTTGAAGGCGTCGAGCACGGTGGAGGAGAGATTGGCGACGGCCGCGGTGGTCGTCAGGCCGGCGATCTGGGTGGAGGACAAGCCTTCGGCAAGCGCCTGGGTGAGGTCGCTGGCGTTGGAGAGATTATTGACGGACGTGGCGGTGAGGCCGCCGGTCTGGGTCGCGGTCAGATTGCTCAGGACGTTGCCGAGCGCGGTGGTGGTGACGGCGTTGAGCTGAGTCGTGGTCAGATTGTGGTCGAAGCCGGCGTTGGCCGTGGCGAGCGTGCCGGCGGTGTCGAGCGCGTTCAGCGCCGTGGCGGTCAGGCTGTGGGTCTGAGTGGCGTTGAAGCTGTTGAGTTCACCCGCGGTCAGATTGCCGACGGCGGTGGTGTTCAGCGCGGCGACCTGGGTCGCGCTCAGAGAGCCGGCGATGGTGGACAGGCCGGTGGTGGTGGCGGCCAGACTATTGGCGGCGGTTGTGCTGAGGCCGCTGATCTGCGTCGAGGTCAGGTTGACCGAGACGTCGCTGAGCGCGGTCGTGCTGAGGGCGTTGAGCTGGGTGGTCGTGAACTGTTGCGCGACGCTGGAGGCGATCGGCGCGAGCGTGGTGCTGGCGTCGATGGCGGCGTCGATGGCGTTCACCGAGGCGGCGGAGATGCTGTGAACCTGGGTGGCGTTGAAGGCGCCGAGCACGGTGGAGGAGAGATTGGCGACGGCGGCGGTCGTCGTCAGGCCGGCGATTTCGGTGGAGGACAAGCCTTCGGCAAGCGCCTGGGTGAGGTCGCCGGCGTTGGCGAGATTATTGACGGACGTGGCGGTGAGGCCGCTGGTCTGGGTCGCGGTCAGATTGCTCAGGACGTTGCCGAGCGCGGTGGTGGTGACGGCGTTGAGCTGGGTCGTGGTCAGGTTATGGTCGAAGCCGGCGTTGGCCGAGGCGAGCGTACCGGCGGTGTCGAGCGCGTTCAGCGCCGTGGCGGTCAGGCCGTGGGTCTGAGTGGCGTTGAAGCTGTTGAGTTCACCCGCGGTCAGATTGCCGACGGCGGTGGTGTTCAGCGCGGCGACCTGGGTGGCGCTCAAGGAGCCGGCGATGGTGGTTAGGCCGGTGGTGGTGGCGGCCAGACCATTGGCGGCGGTTGTGCTGAGGCCGCTGATCTGTGTCGAGGACAGGCTGCCCGAGATGTCGCTGAGCGTGGTGGCGTTGACGGCGTTGAGCTGGGTGGTCGTGAGATTTTGCACGGTGGTCGCGCCAGCGGCGGCGAGCGTGCCGGCGTTGTCGAGCGTGTTCAACGCCGCGGCGGTCAGGCCGCGGGTCTGAGTGGCGGAGAATCCGCCGAGTTCAGGCGACGTCAGATCTCCGACGGCGGTGGTCGACAATCCCGTGACTTGGGTCGCCGTCAAGTTGCCCGCGACTGTCGCAGTGAACAGGCCGCCCGCGGCTATGGTGTTGATCGCGGTTGAGCTCACGCCGCCGATCTGCGTCGCGGTGAGGCGCGCCGCAACGGCGTCGAGCGCGGTGGAGTTGACGCTGCTGAGCTGGGTTGTCGTCAGGTTCTGGACGAACGCCGAGTTTACGGCCGTCAGGGGCGCGCCGCCGAGCGTGTTGAGGTTCGTCGACGAGAGAGAGTGGATCTGCGTGGCGTTGAAGTTGTTGAGCGAGGTCGTCGAGAGACTGCTCACTTCACCCGCGGAGAGATTGCCGACCTGCGTCGCGCTCAGCTTGTCGGCGACAGCGTTGACCGCCGTTGAAGACAGGCCGTTGGTCTGGGTCGTTGTGAGATTGCCTGCGAACGCGGCGCTGAGCGCGTTCAGCGCGGTCGGACTGAGACTCGACAGCTCGGTGGAGGTGACGGCCTTCTCCTGGGTCGTCGAGAACGTGTTGAGTTGGGTCGAGGTGATCGCGTCGAACTCTCCGGTGGAGATGTTGGCGATATTGGTGGCGGTGAGCAAGCCGGCCTCGGTCGCGCTCAGGGCGCCGAGGTTGTTGATCGAGGTGAGGGTGAGGCTGTTGAACTGCGTGTTGGTGAGGGAGGCGACCTCAGTCGAGGTGAGGTTGCTGTAAACGGTTGAGCTGAGCGAATTGAGCTGAGTCGACGTCAGATTCTGAACGAACGTCGAGCTCAGATTGCCGAGCGCCGTCGTCGTGGCCTCGCCAATCTGAGTCGAGCTCAGGCTTTGCGTCTGCGCGGCCGTCATCTGATTGTAAACTGTCGAGGTGAGGTTTGCGATCGCGGAGCTGAGCAAATCCTCGAAGTCGAGGGCGTTCAGAGATTGGACCTGAATTGTACTGAAGGCGGTCGCGCTGGCGCCAACGCTGAAGATTCCTTCGGCCTGCGTCGTGGTCATCACCGACATCTGGGTCGTAGAGAAGTCCCCGAGCTGGTTGAAGGTGAGCGCGGACAGGGCGTTGAGCGAAAGCCCCTGGAACGCGGTCGAGGTAATGCCCGTGATCTGCGTCTGCGCGAGCGCCTGGAGATCGGTCGAGTTCAGCGCTCCGATCTGCGTCGCGGCGAGCGCGGCGACCTGGGAAACCGACAACGCGTTGACGTCTGTGGTTTTCAAGCCCTGGAAAAAGGTTGTGTTTTCCGAAGCGAGCGTGGCCGGGGAGAGGGAAGTGATAATCGACGTCATCGCATGCGCCCTGTGGTCGTGAGCCGCTCGCAGTTGACGGCGCGACGCGAGCTGCGCCGAGCGCGCAACCCATCGACGCCGCCGAAAGAGCGGCCGAACGGAATAGGAAAGGGGAACATGGCCCGAGCGCGCCATCGCCAGAACAGCTTCATGCTCGCGAGCGTGGCCCGCTTCTGGCGCCTGTCGAAAGACCCGCTTTGCGCCCGCAGGCTGTCGCGATCGGCGCAGCGTACGGGAGCGGATGAGAACTGAGAACGTCTTCCGCGCAGTCGATATCTAACGGACGCAAGTTAACCAGACATAAACATGCAACCTAGGGTCGTAACTTCTATGCATTTTTGCTCTCGACGCGCATCTTTTGACGCTCCAACGCCTGCGCCGAAGGTCACGCAGGGCCACGCCGACCCTTGCGACCGGGCTGATGAAGTCCGGTTGGTCGTAATGGGAACATGCCGGAGGAAGGGCTCTCCCCGGTCGCCCTCAACTCGACCTTCAGGGTAGGGACGGCGCCTTGCGTGGGGGTGACTTCAGGCCTTCGCGGCCTCGATCAGTCGCGCCGCATAGCGCGCCATCTGGTCGACTTCGATGTTGATCTTGTCGCCCGCGCGCCGCCCACCCCAGGTCGTCACGTCCAAAGTATGCGGGATCAGCAACACTTCGAATTCGTCGCCCTCGACGGCGTTGAGCGTGAGCGAAGTCCCGTCGAGCGCGACGGAACCCTTGACCGCAATGAATCGCGCCAGCTCATGCGGCGCGCGGAAGCGCAGATGCGCCATGCCGTCGAAATCGCGGCGCGACACGAGTTCGGCGACGCCGTCGACATGACCGCTCACCATATGCCCGCCGAGTTCGTCGCCGACTTTCAGCGCGCGCTCCAGATTGACGCGAGCGCCGGTTTTGAGCGCGCCCGTCGTGGTGACGGCCAATGTTTCGGCGCCGACGTCGAAAGCGACTCGTGCGCCGGGCTCGTGCGGGGTCGCCTCGACGACCGTGAGGCAGACGCCGTTGATCGCGATCGAGGCGCCCAGCGCGATGGTCGACGAATCGTAGGCGCTGGCGACGACGAGCCGCGTCTTCTCGCCGCGCGGCTCGGCCGCCAGCACGGCACCGACGTCGCTGATGATGCCTGTGAACATGGCTTACCTCCGCGGGGCCTGTCGCCGCTCCCAGCGGCGCAACACGTCCGGCTCGTAGAGCGAGATTTCGGTGATGGAAAAGCGGGCGGAATCGCCGAGCGCCCGCATCGCCGCCGGATCGAGCGCGGGCAGGCCGGGTCGCCCGAGCGGCTTGGGCGCCGTGAACAGCAGGACCTCGTCGACCAAATCCTCGCGAATCAGCGACGAACCGAGCTGCGGACCGCCCTCGCTGAACACCCGCGTCACGCCGCGCTCGGCCAGCGCCGCGAGCGCCGCCTTCAGATCGAGACGCCCGGCGCCGACATCGCTGACCCGCAACACGTCGACGCCCCGAGCGCGCAGCGTCGCTTCGCGATGCTCCGGCGCAGACTGTCCGGTCAGCGCCAGCGTCGGCCAGTCCTTTGCCGTCGCGCTCAGGCGCGAGGACGGCTCCAGCCGCAGACCCGAATCCAGCACGACGCGCAACGGCTTCATCGGCGCGCCGGGCAACCGCACCGTCAGCAGCGGATCGTCCGTCAGCGCCGTGCCGGCGCCGACCATGATCGCGTCGTGCATCGAGCGCAGGACCTGCACGCGTGTGTTGGCGATCTCGCCGGTGATCGCCAGCCGCGCGTCATAGGCGTCGCCCGCAGCGTAACCGTCCGCCGTACGCGCGATTTTCAGCGTCACCATCGGCCGTCCGAGCCGCACGCGCTGGATATGGCCGAGATGGTCGCGATGCGCTGCATGCGCACCGATCCCGACGACGGTCTCGATTCCGGCGTGCTGCAACAGCGCGTGGCCGCGCCCGGCGACCCGCGGGTCCGGATCTTCCAGCGCCGAGACGACGCGGGCGACGCGCGCCTCGACGATCGCCTCCGCGCAGGGCGGGGTGACGCCGTGATGCGAGCAGGGCTCCAGCGTGACATAGAGGGTTGCCCCTGCCGCCGCGGCTCCGGCTTCGGCGAGCGCGAGACGTTCCGCGTGCGGGCGTCCGCCCGGGTGGGTGACGCCGCGGCCGACGACGCGGCCGTCCGCGACGACGAGCGCCCCCACAGACGGATTGGGCGCGGCGCGGCCGAGCCCGCGCCGCCCCAGCGCCAGCGCGGCGTTCATCCAGCGTGCGTCGTCTTCGGGGATGACGTTTCCCGCGCTCATTTGGGCGCCTTGGGTTTGCCTGACTTGTCGCGCTCGTCGGACTCGAGTTCGCCGACGATGGCGTGGAAGTCGCGCGCCTCGCGGAAATTGCGATAGACCGAGGCGAAGCGGACGTAGGCGACGTCGTCGACGCCTTTCAGGCCCTCCATCACCAGTTCGCCGATGCGGTCGGTCGGAATGTCGGCGTCGCCCTGGCTTTCGAGTTGGCGCACGATGCCGTTGATCATGCGCTCGACGCGCTCGGGCGTCACCGGCCGCTTGCGCACGGCGACCTCGATCGAGCGCAACAGCTTATCGCGCTCGAAGGGAACCCGCCGGCCGCTCTTCTTGACGACAGTCAGCTCACGCAATTGCACGCGTTCGAACGTCGTGAAGCGGCCGCCGCAGTCCGGGCAGACGCGCCGACGACGGATCGCCGACGCGTCCTCCGTCGGACGCGAATCCTTCACCTGGGTGTCGAGCGCGCCGCAATAAGGGCATCGCATCGATCCGAATCCCTTCGTCCGCGCCGCGTCGGGCGCTCAGTAGATCGGAAAACGCCGCGTCAGTTCCGCCACGCCCTCGCGCACGTGGCGCTCGACGTCAGCGTTGCCTGATTCGCCGTTCGCCGCCAAGCCGTCTAATGTCGCAACTATGAGTTGTCCCACGCGCGTGAATTCGGCGACGCCGAAACCGCGCGAGGTTGCCGCCGGGGAACCGAGGCGGATGCCGGAGGTCACCGCCGGCTTTTCCGGGTCGAACGGGATACCGTTCTTATTACAAGTAATGCGGGCGCGCCCGAGCGCGGCTTCCGCCGCCTTGCCGGTGAGCTTCTTCGGCGTGAGGTCGACGAGCATCAGATGGTTGTCGGTGCCGCCGGTCACCAGTTTGTAGCCGCCGGCCAGGATCGGCTCCGCAAGCGCTTTTGCGTTGTCGACGACCGCGCGGGCGTAAGCCTTGAACTCCGGACGCAGCGCCTCGTGGAACGCCACCGCCTTGGCGGCGATCACATGCATCAGCGGCCCGCCCTGCAAACCCGGGAACACCGCGGAATTGATCTTCTTGGCGATATCCTCGTCGTTGGTCAGCACCATGCCGCCGCGCGGGCCCCGCAGTGTCTTGTGGGTCGTGGTCGTCGCCACATGGGCGTGCGGGAACGGCGAGGGATGCGCGCCGCCCGCCACCAGACCGGCGAAATGGGCGATGTCGACCACGAAGAACGCGCCGACCTCGTCGCTGATGGCGCGGAAGCGTTCGAAATCCCAGTGGCGCGCATAGGCGGAGCCGCCGGCGATGATGAGCTTCGGCTTGTGCTCGCGGGCGAGCGCCGCCACGTGGTCCATGTCGATGCGATGCGTGTCGCGGTCGACCGGATAGGAGACCGCCTTGAACCAGCGCCCGCTCATATTGACGGGCGAGCCGTGGGTGAGATGCCCCCCCGCCGCGAGATCGAGGCCCATGAAGGTGTCGCCGGGCTTCAGCAGCGCCAGGAACACCGCCTGATTGGCCTGGCTGCCGGAATTGGGCTGCACATTGGCGAAGCGGCATTCGAACAATTGTTTCGCGCGCTCGATGGCGAGGGTCTCGGCGATGTCGACGAACTGGCAGCCGCCGTAATAGCGCCGGCCCGGATATCCCTCCGCATACTTGTTCGTCAGCACCGAGCCCTGCGCCTCCAGGACGGCGCGGGAGACGATGTTTTCCGAGGCGATGAGTTCGATGTCGTCGCGCTGCCGGCCGAGTTCAAGTTCGATCGCCCGGGCGATTTCCGGATCGATCGCGGCGAGGGGCGCCGAGAAGAACGAGTTGGAACGAGTGGCAGCGGCCTCGGTCATCATGCGCCTCGATGTGCAAGAGAAACGGGATTTCGCGCGCTTAGCACGGACGCGGCGCTAGAGAAAGCCGCGCGGGTGAGGTCCGGAATTTCACTTTGCGCGGTTTTGCGACCTTTTGCGTCGATTTCACTGCGTAACTGCCAAACCGCTGCGGGATTCTATAGCCGAGTATCTCATTGCGAGCTTATCGAACCAGCCCTCGGCTGCAGACGGCCGGTCCCGACTCTCGTAGCCGGCTTGGGAATTGCCAAATCAAGGCCTCCGCGCGCCTCGACGAAGACTTTCTCGCCGCTGTCGCCGCAGCGCAGTCGTTCAGCCGTTTTCCTTGACCGCCGCGGCAGACTTCGCGCCGCGGCCGCCGTTGAGGATCATGTCGATGGTCGCCGTAATCGGCTTGTCCTCGCACGCATCGGCAGACTTCGCGCCGCCGCCGCCGTTGAAGATCACGTCGATGGGAGCCGCAACGAGCTCGTCCTTGGTCGCCGCGGCAGACTTCGCGCTGCCGCAGCCGTTGAAGATCATGTCGAGAGTCGCCTCGATGCGCTCGTCCTCCGCCGCCCAGGGGAATTCAGGGTAAACGAGGCGCAGCGTGATCAGACCGGAAACCGCGCCCCAGATCGCCAGCGCGGTGGTCGCCGGGCAGCCAAATTGCCGCATCGAACCCTGTTTGACCGCGGTCTCTACGCTTTGGGTCAGACGCGTGAGCAGCCCGTTGCCCTCTTCTTCGCATTTATCGACCGGGTCCCGACCGTCGACTGCGCATGGGCGCAGCGCCCTGCGCATGAAGACGATGCGGTAGTCGTCGAGGCGATCCAGCCAGAAGCGCACGAACGCGACGAGTATCGCACGCAATTTCTTCGCTTCGTCGTCCTCGGCGGCGGACTTTTTGGCGACGGCGTCGAGCTTGGAGCCGAGCAGGCGCCAGGTTTCCTCGGCGAGCACGTCGAGCATCTGCTCTTTATTGGTGAAGTAGACGTAGAGGGCGGTCTGGGAAATGCCGACCCGCGCCGCGATCTGCCGTGTGGTGACATTCTCTACGCCGTGTTCGAGAAACAGCGCGCGAGCCGCGGACAGGATCTCGGCCGCGCGCTCGTGGCCACAGCCGCGCCGCTTGCGATTTTCCAACGACACAGTGAAGGTCCTGGGCGGCGGGAGTTGGTTTACGGTTACGGTCATGGCTGCACCAACGTCGCGCCTCTCTATCGATGTGCGCGTCGGGACCAGTAAGGTGGCCGCAGCGAGGATTTGTCAAACCTTCTTCGAACGATGGGGCTACGATTCGGGTTTTGCCGCCGGCCCGACGCGGGCCGGCGGCACAGGGTTATCGGATCAGCGATGATGGCCGGTCGACTGGATCGGGTCGGCCCAGCCGGCGTCGGGGGCCAGCGCGGTGAAGCCGGACTGGCTCGTGACCGCGGCGGCGTTGGCGGCGGCGGTGCGGGCGGCGACGTCGGCTTCGCTGGGGATGGCGAGCGCTTGAGAGACGCCGAGGCCGA
>Ga0302157_10002594_pt1 | contig 20915 bp, 18 predicted proteins | sample I_Bog_N3_3_FD_193502 | JGI IMG/M metagenome (GOLD analysis project Ga0302157, IMG submission 193502) | Peat permafrost microbial communities from Stordalen Mire near Abisko, Sweden - I_Bog_N3_3 | ecosystem: Environmental > Terrestrial > Soil > Wetlands > Peat | place: Sweden: Abisko, Stordalen... | reverse complement strand
GAGGGCGCTGTGGGGGCGGTGGCCATGTCAGCCGTCCCTCGGGTCGAGCGCATCGCGCAGGCCGTCGCCCAGGTAGTTGAAGCAGTAGATGATCGCGGCCAGGAACAGCGCCGGAACGATCAGCAGGTGCGGGTGCCCCTGCATCTCCGAGGTGCCATCCGCCACCAGTGAGCCGAGCGAGGCCAGCGGCGACTGCACGCCCAAGCCGAGAAAACTCAGGAATGCCTCGAACAGGATCACCGTCGGGATCGCGAGCGTGGCGTAGACGATCACGATGCCAACCAGGTTCGGCACAATGTGGCGCGCGATCATCGCCGCGCCGCGCACACCGGAGACACGCGCCGCGTCCACGAACTCGCGCTGCTTCAGCGACAGCGTCTCGCCGCGCACGATGCGCGCGATGTCGAGCCAGGACACCGCGCCGATGGCCAGGAAGATCAGCCACAGCTCGCGGCCGAAGAGCACCGTAAGCACGATCACGAACGGTACGAACGGCACCGAATACAGGATGTCCACGGTTCGCATCATCAGCGCGTCGGTCAGGCCGCCGGCATAGCCGGCGGTCGCGCCCCAGCTGACGCCGATCAGTACGCTGACCAGGCTGGCTGCGATGCCGACCGCCAGCGAGATGCGGCAGCCCCACATCACCCGCACCAGCAGGTCGCGGCCGAGCGGATCGGTACCCAGCACGTGACCGCCGGCCAGCATCGGAGCGCGCGACAGCAGGTCGAAGTGCGGTGTGAAGTAGTCATAGGGAGAGAACAGCGGCAGCAGCAGGCAGGCGGCGAGGATCGTCGCCAGTAGTCCCGCGGCCACCATGCTCATGCGTTGGCGCTTAAGGCGCCGCAGCACTTGCCGCCACAGGCCTGGCGCCTGGCTCGTGGGCGAGTTCATCGCAGCCGCACGCGCGGGTCGATCCAGGCGTAGCACAGGTCGGCCAGCAGGTTGAACAAAATGATCAGGACGCCGTAGAGCACCGTGATGCCGATCACCAGCGTGTAGTCCCGGTTGAGCGCGGCAGTGATGAAATATCGCCCGATACCCGGCAGGCCGAACACACTCTCCACCACGATCGAGCCGGTGAGTAGCCCGGCAATGGCCGGCCCGAGGAACGACACCAGCGGCGAGAGCGTTGGCGGCAACGCGTGCCGCCACAGGATCAACCGCAGCGGCAGCCCCTTCGCACGTGCGGTACGGATGAAGGGGCTGTTCAGCACCTCGATGGTGCTGGCGCGCATCATGCGCGCGATGTAGGCGGTATAGGGCAGCGCCAGCGCCACCGCCGGCAGCACCAGGTGCGAGGGTGAACCGCGCACCCAGTCGCCGGCGGGCAGCCAGTGCAGCTTGATCGCGAATATCAATATCAGCAGCGGCGCCACCACGAACACCGGGGTGGAGATGCCGGCCACCGCGAGCGCCATCGAACCGTAATCCCAGCGCGTGCCGCGGCGCAGGCCGGCGTTGATGCCGATCGCGCCGCCGACCGACAACGCCAGCGCCATGGCGGTCAGCCCGATGGTCGCATCCACCGGCAGGCCCTGGGCGATGATCTCGTTGACCGACGTGCTTCTATATTGGAATGAGGGTCCGAGGTCGCCACGCGCCAGGTCGGACAGGTAGCGCAGGTACTGGCGCCACAGCGGCTCATCGAGATGGTACTTGGCTTCGATGCTACGCTGGATCGCCGGCATCATGCGCTTTTCGGAATCGAACGGGCCGCCGGGCGCGGCGTGCAGCAGCACGAATGCCAGCGTCACGATCACCAGCAGCGTCGGTATCGCCCCGAGCAGCCTGCGCAGCGTATAGCGCAGCATGCTATTGACGCTGGTGCTCGAGCAGATACATGTAGCGCGACAGGTTACGGTCCATGACGTTGGATTGCCAGCCGCGCAGGTACGGTTTCACCAGGTGGCGCGTGGCGTAGTAGTAGAGCGGGATGTAGGCCGCATCGTCCTCCAGCACGCGCTCAGCCTGCTCGAACAGCGCATAGCGCTTGACGTTGTCTGACTCCTGCCCGGCGGCGTCGACCAGCTGGTCGAATTTCGGATTCGAATAGTCGGCGTTGTTGTTGCCGTTGCCGGTGTAGCGGATCTGCATGAACGTGTAGGGATCGGGATAGTCGCCAATCCAGGAGTCGTAGAAGAGCGCCAGCTTGTGCAGCGCGCGCTCCTGCAACAGCACCTTGAACTCCTCCTCGTACAGCTGCACCTGGGCGCCTAGGACGCTGTACCAGCTGGCGATGATGGCCTCGAAGAAGTGGCGCGAGTCCCCGTCCTGCGACGGTACATAGAGCTTGATGCGCAGCGGATGCGCCGCGGAGTATCCGGCTTGCGCGTACAGGCGGCGTGCCAGCGCGTGGCGTGCATCGTCGCCCAGCGATTGCCACTGCGGCAGCGGCGCGTCATAGCCGGGCAGCGGCGGCATCCAGCTATATTCCGGCTCATACATGCCCTGGCGCATGAAGCGCACCAACGGCTCGCGATCGAGCGCCAGTACCAGCGCCTGGCGCAGTGGCAGGTTGCCCTTGAACGGCGGCAGCTGGAAATTCATGGCCAGCATGTAATCGCCGAAATACGGCGAATTGACCACCTGGTCGCCGATGATGGACTTGAGCCATTTGCGCTGGTTGGCGGCGAACGAGTCGGTCCAGTCCAGGTCGCCGGCGAGATAGCGTGCCGCCTGGTCGGCGCGGCTGGGCAGCACATAGTAGGTGACTCGTTGCAGCCGCACGTGGGCGGCATCCCAGTAGCGTTCATTCTTCTCGAGTGTGATGCGGCTGCCGATCACATTCTCGCGCAGCACGAACGCGCCGTTGCTGACGATGTGCTCCGGCCGCACCCAGTCGTCGCCATATTGCGTGATCGCCGGTTCATAGACCGGATACAGATACTGCTGCGCGAGCAGGTCGAGGAAGTAAGGTGTAGGGCCGTTCAGCCGCACGCGCAGCGTGTGCTGGTCGAGTGCCTCGGCGCCCAGCGTGTCCGGTGGCTTCCTGCCGGCGGCGATGTCGAGCGCGTTTTCGATCGGCGCCAGCCCTTCCGCGTATTGCGCGCCGGTCCTGGGATCGACTTCGCGGCGCCAGGAATAGACAAAATCGCCCGCGGTCACCGGCGCGCCGTTGGACCAGCGCGCATCGGGTCGCAGATGAAATACCCAGGTCTTGCCATCCGGGCTGCTGTCCCAGGACGAGGCTACCCCGGGGGAGTACTTGCCGCCGATGTCGATGCTGGTGAGGCCCTCGAACAGGTCGTCGGCGACGCGTTGGCCGGGCACATCGGTGGCCAGCAGCGGATCGATCGATCGCGGCGTGTCGTCCAGGCCGCGCGATAGCGCCTGTACCGCGGCCAGCGCGCTGCCGACGGTGATCGCGGGCGCCGCTGCTGCGTTGCCCGGTGCTGCTCCCCCCGCCGTTGCGCCGCCCGCCGCTGCGGCCGGGGAATCCGGATGGCCGCAACCGGCGATCAGGCTGGTTGCGCAGGCGAGCAGAATTGCGCGCCGGGCCAGCGCGCGGCAGACCATCGCGCGCAGGCCTGTCGCGTGCAGGTCCTGCGCGTGGCGGCCCATCGCGCGGCGGCCGCTGGTCACGATTTCAGTACCACCTCTTCCGGGGCGTGCACGAAGTAGCCCTGGATGTACTGCACCCCGAGCTGCCATACCACCGCCATCGTGTTGGCGTCCTCGATGCGCTCAGCCACGGTCAATACGTTGTGCGCGGCGGCGGCCTCGGCGATGGCGCGCACCCGCCGCTGCAGTTCCGGGTTGCCGGCCAGGCCCTGCATCAGCGCGCCGTCGACCTTGACGAAGTCCATCGGCACCGTGCCGATCAGGCTGTCCGCCAGGGCGTCGGCGCCGTAGTGCTCGATCGCGAACTTCACTCCGCGCGCTCGCAGCTCGTTGGCCAGCAGCGTGGTCTCGCGCGGCTGGCGCAGCGCGACCTCCTCGGTGATCTGCAGGCACAGGCATGCGGGCGTCGCCAGCGTTGACTTCAGCTGCGTATCCAGCCACTGCGGCAGCGTCGCGTCCACCGCGCTGTCGCGCGACAGGCGCACGAACAGCAGGTCGGGCTTGCGCTTGGCGATGAATGACAGCGAGGCGCCGATGACCCAGCGGTCGATGGTCTTCATGAGATCGTTGCGCGCGGCGGCTGGCAGGAATTCCGAGGGCAGGACCTCCCTGCCCTGGCCATCGAGCATGCGGATCGCGACATCGAAGATCTTCTGCTCGCCGCCGGACAGCGACGCAATCGGCTGCTGCACCAGGCGGAAGCGGTTCTCCATCAACGCCGCCTTGATATGCTTGACCCATACCTGGTCATAGGCCTGGACCCGGGTGTCGTTGTCGGCACGGTTGAGGCTGACCGTCTGGTTGCCGCCGCGTTCGCGGCCGCGGCGCGCGGCATCCAGCGCGTCCATCGCCGCCATGTTTACGTCGGGCCGGGCCAGCGCCACCATGCCGAGCCCGATCGTGCAGGTCATGCGCAGAGTGCGCGTACCAGCCAGGAACGCATGCTTGGCCACGCGATCGATCAGGTTGCCGCACCAGGCCTCGACGTCGCGCTGGTTGCCGCGTTCGAGCAGCAGCATCAGGCTGGTGCCGCCGAAGTGGCCGGCGACGTCATGCGGCCCGAGCAGCGTGCGCACGATGCCGGCGAACGCGATCAGCAGCTGCTCGCTGACCAGGATGCCGTGCTCGCGCTCGATGACGCCGAATTTATCCGGCCGCACGCAAGCGAGGTAACGCACACCGCCGGCGGCCGGTTGCTGCAGCCGCTCCTGCAGCGCTGCAAGCAGATGGCGCCGCGTCAGCAGTCCGGTACCCGGATCGCTGCGCACCGCGGCCTCCAGCTCGCGCTCCAGCTGCCGCTCATCGTGCCTATGGGCGGCGACGATCAGCCGCACACCGGGCTCGCCGTCGAATTCCCCGAGCGCGAGCGCCAGTTCCAGCGGCACCACCGAGCCGTCGCCCAGGATCGCTCCGGCCTTGAGCGTGTGATTACTCCAGCGCCCCTGCAGGCAGGCGGCGAGCGCCGCCTTCAACGGCGCCTGCGTGCTCTCCTCGAACAAGTCCATCACTGGCTGGCCGATCGGGCCGGTGGCCTCGGCGAAGCCGAACAGCTCGAGCCAGGAAGCATTGGCATCGACCAGGATGCCCTCCTGGATGTGGGCGATCGCATCGTTGGAGCGCTGTAAGACTGTTTCCAGCTGGCTGCGATAATCCTGCGACGCGCGCAGGGTCGCGTTCAGCGTGCGCTCGAGGCGAAAGGCATGAAGTTCGCGTTTGATCACCGCCTGCAGCCGTCCAGGCTGCTGCAGCGACACCGTGTCGCGCGCGCCCTGCGCCATGTCGTCGGCGATCATCTGCTCGTCGATCTGCTCGCGCACCGCGATCAGCGGCACCGAGCCCGCAATGTCATCGCGCATGCGGGCGAGGGTGCCGAGCTCCTGGCCCGGCACCAGGCAGCAGATCAGCAGCTCGGGATTGATCTGCGCGAGCGCATCGGGAACGTCCTGCGCGGCGGGAATCCAGGTGCAGTGTGTCGCCACCCCGGCGCGGCGCAGCAGGTTGTTGAGCGCCTCGACGGCGTCGCGCGTGGCACTGTGGACGATCAGCGGAACCGCGGTCGCGTCGCTCAAGAATTACTCTCCGCAAGTGCATGAGTCTATCACCCGGGTCTTGCTGTGCTGTGAACGGTCCCACGAGATCGCAGACTCAAGCCGGCGCCAGCACCGTCTTGGCGGCCGCTCCAGGCACCTCGCGCGCCAGCCGGGGCACCAGGTAGCCGGGCAGGCGCGCCGCCAGCGCCGCCATCAGTTCGCGCGCTTGAGCCTCGCCGACCTCGAAATGCGCCGCGCCGCGCACCCGATCGAGCAGGTGCAGGTAATAGGGCAGCACGCCTGCCGACCACAATGACTGCGACAGCGCTTCCAGTGCCGCCACCGAGTCGTTGACGCCGGCCAGCAGCACCGACTGATTGAGCAGCGTGGCGCCGGTGGCGCGCAGCCGGGCAGCGGCGGTGCGCACCGCGGCGTCGATTTCATGCGCGTGATTGCTGTGCAGGACGATGACGCACGGCCAGGGCAGGGCGTCGATCCAGCCGATCAATGCATCATCGACCCGCTCCGGCAGCACCACCGGTGTGCGCGTGTGCAGTCGCAGCCTGCGGATGTGCGGCAGCGCGCGCAGGCTGTCGGTCAGCTGCGCCAGCCGTGGCGTGGTCAGCGACAGCGGATCCCCGCCGGACAGGATCAGCTCCTCGATCGAGGGGTCGGCGGCGAGTTGCTCGAGCGCTGCCTGCCAGCGCGGCCCCTGGGTGTGGGTGCTGTCGTAGGGAAACTCGCGCCGGAAACAATAGCGGCAGTGAACGGCGCAGGCGCCGGTGGTGATCAACAGCGCGCGGCCGTGGTATTTGTGTAAGAGTCCGGGCGCGCGCACGGTCCCTGCCTCCGCCAGCGGATCGACGCCAAAGCCTGCCTGCTCGAGCAGTTCCCGGCGCCCTGGCAGCACCTGCAGCAGCAGCGGGTCGTGCGCATCGCCGCGGCGCATGCGGCGCACGAAACCGCGCGGCACCCGCAGCCGGAACTGGCTGCCGGCGGCAACGGCGTCAAGCGCCAGCTGCGGGTCGAGCTCCAGCAGCCGGCACAGCTCGAGCGGATCGCTGATGGCGCGTGCTAATTCACGCTGCCAGTGGCTGCCCGGGTCGCCCCGGGCCTGATCGTCATGCATAGCCAGCGGCGGCTGGCGGGTCAAGGTTGATGTCGTTATCATGCGAACCCTTTTTTGACGGTTGCCATGGTGCGGCCGCCACCGGCGGAACTGATATGGCCAGCTACACTACCAATGAATTCAAATCGGGTCTGCGCATCCTCATCGATGGCGATCCGTTCGCGATTGTCGAGAACGAGATGGTCAAGCCGGGCAAGGGCCAGGCCTTCAACCGCGTCCGCATCCGCAATCTGAAGACCGGGCGCACCATCGAGCGCACCTTCAAGTCCGGCGACAGCGTCGAGGCCGCGGACGTCGTGGACATGGACATGCAGTACCTGTACAGCGATGGCGATTTCTTCCATTTCATGATCCCGGAGAACTTCGAGCAGCATGCCGCCACCAAGGCGGTGGTCGGCGATGCCGCGCAGTGGCTCAAGGATGGCACGGTGTGCATCGTGACGCTGTGGAACAACGTGCCGATCGTGGTGACGCCGCCGCCGCACATCGAGCTCAAGGTGGTCGAGACCGATCCGGGGCTGCGCGGCGACACCGCCACCGGCGGGCAGAAGTCCGCCAAGCTGGAGACCGGAGCGGTGGTGCGGGTGCCGTTGTTCATCAATGAAGGCGAGATGCTCAAGATAGATACGCGCACCGGGGCCTATATCTCGCGCGCCAAGCAGTAGGCGCGCCGCTCCGGGCGGCTCGCGGCTCGCGGCACGCGCTGGCTGGCCTGCGACTGGCGAAGCGCGGCAGGCTCGTCTCAAGCCCGCTCGAGCGCAAAGGCAAGCACCGCGCTGATGTCGCTGGCGCCGGTGCGCAGCATCAGCAGTCGATCAAACCCCAAGGCGACGCCGGCGACCGCCGGCAGCCCGGCGGCGAGCGCGTCCAGCAGCGCCTGGTCGATATCCGGCAGCGGCAGCCGGTCTTGCCGGCGCTGCTCGCGGTCGGCTTCAAAGCGTGCGCGCTGCGCGCCAGCGTCGGTGAGTTCCTCGAAGCCATTGGCGAGCTCGATGCCGCGAAAGTAAAGCTCGAAGCGCCGCGCCACGCGCGCATCATCCGGGTCCAGTCGCGCCAGCGCGGCCTGGCTGGCAGGGTAGCTGTGCACGAAGCACAGCCGCTCGGCGCCCAGGCGCGGTCCGACGGCGCTGCCCATCAGCCAGTCGAGCAACTGGTCGCGATCGCAGCGCGCGCACAGCTCCTGGTCCAGTCGATGGCGCGCCGCCAGCTCGCGCAGCGCGTCCAGCGGTGCCGTGAGCGGCTCGCAGCCGAGTTCGCGCGCGAACGCCTGCTGGTAGCTGATCGCGTCGTAAGTGCTGCCAGGCGGCAGTGCCAGCAGCATGCCGGCGAGCAGCGCCACTTCGTCCATGAGCTGCTGCATCGAAAAGCCGCAGCGATACCACTCGACCAGCGTGAATTCGGCGTTATGCAGCGCGCTGCGTTCATCGCCGCGAAACACGTGTGCTATCTGGAAGATATCGCCGCTGCCGGCCGCCAGCAGTCGCTTCATCGCGTATTCCGGTGAGGTATGCAGGTATAGCGGCGCGCCATGGCCAGGCAGCTGCACCTGCGCTGAGTGGATGTGGCGGTCGGTGACCGCGTGGCGCACCAGCGCCGGTGTGTCCACCTCCAGCACACCGCGCGCGGCGAAGAAGCTGCGCGTCGCGGCCAGCAGTTCGGCGCGCAGTCGCAGCGTCGGCAGCGCGGCGCCTGGTGCCCAATTCATGCGCGCGGCGCCAGCAGCGAGCCCAGCGACTGGCCGACCGCGATGCTGGCGCCAGGCTGCAGCGTGTCATCCCAGCGCGCCAGCCCGGCAGGCAACAGCAGCAGCACCGTGGAGCCCATGTTGAAGAAACCGAGCTGCGCGCCGCGCGGCTGCCACAGGTCTGCGGTAGAGCCGGGATCGGGTTCCAACGGATGGATAGCGGCGGCAAGCGTGCCACCGGCGAGTGTGCCGGATCGTGTGTCGCCGCCGCGTCGCGCGCCGCCGTCGCGCCACGGCGTCACCTCGCCATGCCACACGGTGCTGATGCTGCCGACGAACAGCGCGCCCACCAGTACCACGACGAACGGCCCGTGTTCGCCGTCGAACGCGCACACGACACGTTCGTTGCGCGCAAACAGTCCCGGCACGCGCTCGACGGTGGCGCGATTGACGGAAAACAGCCGCCCGGGCACGTGCCAGGCGGCGCGCAGCCGACCGGCCAATGGCATGTGCACCCGGTGGTAGTTGAACGGCGCCAGATACAGCGTGGCATACAGCCCGCCACGCAGCGCCTGCGCCCAGGGCTTCTCATCGGCCAGCAGTCCCTGCAGCGTGAACTCATGGCCCTTGGCCTGCAGCATCCGGTCGGCCTGCACGTTACTGGCGATGCTCAGGGTGCCGTCGCAGGGCGAGACGACGCGCCGCGGATCCGGATCGATCGGGCGCGCGCCTGGTTGCAGCTCGCGGGTGAAGAAGGCGTTGAAGCTGGCATAGCTGGAAGGCTCGGACAGCAGCGCATCGCTCATGCGCGGCCGATAGGCACGGGTAAAGGCGCCGATCAGGCCGTTCTTGAGCCATGGCACGCGCGAGCGCGTGAGCGCATAGACGATGCGGCACAGCAGGTGATGCGGCAGCAGGTACTGCAGCCGGGCGAACAGCGTGCGCATCGTGTTCGTCTGCAGGGGGCGGCTACAGGCCAGCCGCAGCGATGCGTTGCAGATCCGCCGACAGCTTGGGGGCGGAGAACGGCGGGGAGAACACCGCGACCAGCCGGCCCTTGCCGTCGAGCAGGTACAGTGTCGCCGAGTGATCCATGGTGTAGCTGCCGTCGGGCAGGTTCTCGCGCATCGCGATCGCACCCAGGCTGTGCAGCAGCGGCGCCAGTGCCGCGGCGTCGCCGCGGGCGCCGATGAAGCTGCTGCTGAAGGCGCCGAGGTAGACTTGCAGGCTGGCCGCGCTGTCGCGCTCCGGGTCGATGGTAATGAACACCACCTGTGTGCCCGGCAGCGGCGCGCTGCGCTGCACCTGGGTGAGCGTGGCGAGCGTGGTCGGGCAGACATCGGGACAATTGGTGAAGCCGAAGAACAGCAGCGTCGGGTGGCCGCGCAGGCTCTTCAGATTAAAGTCAGCACCCGCAAGGTCCTTGAGGTGAAATTCCGGCAGCGTGCGTGGCTTGGGCAACCAGGTGCCGCTCTCCAGCGGCACGCTGCTCGTCCCCAGCAGGCGGCCGAGCAGTGCGCCTGCCAGCACGGCGGCGACGCCGATGGAAATGAACAGCACAATGGCGCGACGTGTCATGCGGCAATTATCACACAGCGGGGTGGCCACCCCGACGATGGCGAGGCGTGCTGTGGCACGGCCTACGGTGGCCAGCGTGCTCGAGCGCAGCGCCCGGCGGCTGGCGCGGGCGCGCCTGCATTATGGTCACGGTACTGCCACCGCTGCCGACGATGCGGCCGCATTACTCTGGCATGTGATGGAGCTGCCGCCCGCGCCGCCGGCATCGGTGTACCGGCGGCGCGTACCGGCCGCGGCGCTGAGCGCGCTTGAGCAGTTGCTGCGACGGCGTATCCGCGAGCGCATGCCGGTGGTGTACCTGACGCAGCGCTGCTGGTTTGCGGGGTTGCCGATGTACGTCGATCAGCGCGTGCTGATTCCCCGCTCGCCGATTGCCGAACTCATCGAGCGGCGTTTCGCGCCCTGGATAGCCGCTGCGCGCGTGCGCCGCATCCTCGACCTGGGCACCGGCTCGGGCTGCATCGCGATTGCCTGCGCGCGCGCATTCGTGCGCGCGCGGGTCGATGCCGCCGATGTGTCCGAGGAGGCGCTGGCAGTGGCGCGCATCAACATCCGCCGCCACCGCCTGTCGAAGCGGGTGCGCGCGCTGCGATCGGATCATTTCGCCGGGCTCGCGGGCGCCAGCTACGATATCATCGTCAGCAATCCGCCCTACGTGGCGCGGCGACTGCTTGGGCGGCTGCCGGCGGAGTACCGGCACGAGCCGCGGCTGGCACTGGCCGCGGGGGTGGACGGCCTGGACTTTGCGAGAATCATCCTGCGCGACGCTGCGGCGCACCTGAATCCCGGCGGAATCCTGATCGTCGAGGTTGGCGACTCGGAGCGTGCGCTACGGCGCGCGTATCCGCGGCTGCCATTCACCTGGCTGGCGTTCGAGCGTGGCGGCGGGGGCGTATTTGTGATCGAGCGCGGGCAGCTGCTGGCGCAGCGGATGCTGGTGCAGCGGACGCCGGCGCGGAAATGACGTAACTGGTGAATGTCGGGCGAGTCTCGGTCGAATGTCGGGCAATACCATAGGGCGCTTGTTTTCGGTGACCAGCTTTGGCGAAAGTCACGGGCTGGCGCTCGGCTGCATTGTCGACGGCTGTCCGCCGGGGCTGGCGCTGGACGCGGCCGACCTGCAGCGCGATGTCGACCGGCGTCGCACCGGCACCTCGCAGTTCACCAGCCAGCGCCGCGAAGCGGACCAGGTGCGGATACTGTCCGGCGTGTTCGAAGGGCGCACCACCGGCGCGCCCATCGGGCTGCTGGTCGAGAACAGCGACGCGCGCTCGCGCGACTACGACCGGTTGGCCGATCGTTTCCGCCCCGGCCATGCCGACTACACCTACCAGCACAAGTACGGGCTACGCGATCATCGCGGCGGCGGGCGCTCGTCTGCGCGCGAGACCGTGATGCGGGTCGCGGCCGGTGCGATCGCGCGCAAGTACCTGGCCGAGCGCCTGGCGGTGCGCATCTATGGCTACCTGAGCCAGATCGGCGCGCTGACGCTGGCGCCGCGCGAGCCGGATGCCGCCTATCAGAACCCGTTCTTCTGCCCCGACCCGCAGCGCCTGCCCGAACTCGAACAGCTGATCTGGGACCTGCGCGCCGCCGGCGACTCGATCGGCGCACGCGTGACGGTATGTGCGGAAGGACTGCCGCCGGGCCTGGGCGAGCCGGTATTTGACAAGCTCGACGCCGACATTGCCGGGGCGATGATGGGTATCAATGCGGTCAAGGCGGTGGAAATCGGCGATGGCGTCGCGGTGGTCGGCCAGCGCGGCAGTGAGCATCGCGACGAGCTCACGCCCGGCGGCTTCCTGTCCAACCATGCCGGCGGCACGCTCGGCGGCATCTCATCCGGTCAGCCGATCCTGGTGCACCTGAGTTTCAAGCCGACTGCCAGCATCCAGGTTCCCGGCCGCAGCATCGATGTGCACGGCAACCCTGTGGAGGTCGTGACTACCGGACGGCATGATCCCTGTGTCGGCCTGCGCGCCACGCCGATTGCAGAGGCGATGCTGGCGATCGTGCTGATGGACCATTACCTGCGCCACCGCGCGCAGAATGCCGACGTGGTCACGGCCACTCCGGACATCACGCGGCAGGGAGCATAGCCAGACATGAACAATGGATACAGGGTGGCGGTGGTGGGCGCCACAGGCCTGGTCGGCGAAACCATGATCAGCGTGCTCGAAGAGCGCAAGTTCCCGGTGTCGCAGCTGTTTGCGCTGGCGAGCAATCGCTCGCTCGGCAAGCACGTGCAGTTCAACGGCAGGCAGCTACCGGTGGAGGAGCTGGCGGGCTTTGATTTCGCGCGCGCGGATATCGGGTTGTTTTCCGCCGGCAGCCAGGTCTCGGCTGAGTATGCGCCCAAGGCCGCGGCGGCCGGCTGCACCGTGATCGACAACACCTCGCAGTTTCGCTACCAGGACGATATCCCGCTGGTGGTGCCGGAGGTCAACGCGCACGCGATCAGCCGCTATCGTGGCCGCGGCATCATCGCCAATCCGAACTGTTCCACCATCCAGATGCTGGTAGCGCTCAAGCCGATCCACGACGCGGTTGGCATCGAGCGCATCAACGTCGCCACCTACCAGTCGGTTTCCGGCGCCGGCCGCCAGGCGATCGAGGAGCTGGCCGCGCAGACTGCGGCGCTGCTCAGTGGCCAGCCGATCGCGGCCCCGCGGCTGATCGCAAAGCAGATCGCTTTCAATTGCGTGCCGCAGATCGACCGCTTCGAGGACAACGGCTACACCCGCGAGGAGATGAAGATGTTCTGGGAGACGCGCAAGATCCTGGAAGATGACTCGATCCGGGTGAATGCGACCGCGGTGCGGGTACCGGTGTTCTACGGTCATTCCGAGGCGGTGCACATCGAGACGCAGCGCAAGATCACCGCCCCCCAGGCGCGAGCGCTGCTGCACAAGGCCCCTGGCGTCACGGTCATGGACGAGCGCGAACCGGGGGGTTATCCGACCGCCGTTACCGAAGCAGCGAACCACGACACGGTTTATGTTGGCCGGATTCGCGAAGATATGTCGTATGAGCGGGGCCTTGACCTGTGGATCGTCGCGGACAACATCCGTAAGGGTGCCGCAACCAATAGCGTGCAGATCGCTGAGATTTTGGTTCGCGAGTATTTATAAGTTATATTGCACGCCAAATAGGTGCGAGCCTAGGCTTTGCATTAACTATATGTTTTACAAGGACCACTCAGCAAGCAGGTTCGCTGGGAGACAGAATGTTCAAGCGTAACTTTTGCCCGGCAGTGATCCTGGCGCTGTTCTGCCCGGTGGCGTTTGCGCTCGGTCTGGGGGAAATACACCTCAAGTCTGCGCTGAATGCGCCGCTCGATGCCGAAATCGACCTGGTCGGAGCCAGCGCCGATGACCTTTCCGGCCTGAAAGCGGGGCTGGCCGAGCGCGATGCATTTACCCGCGGTGGCCTGGATTACCCGACGTTCCTGGGCCCCCTGACTTTCACGACCGAGAAGACGGCTGATGGACGCAACGTGCTGCACGTGCGCTCCAACAACGCGGCGAACGAGCCCTTTGCGACACTGCTGGTCACGGTGGACTGGCCGCGCGGGCACGTGGTGCGTGAATACACCGTGCTGCTCGACCCGCCGGTGTTCAGCGCCGAGTCCCCGGCCAAGGTCGCGGTTGCTGCCCCGAGCGCCGGCAGCAGCACCCAGAGCGCAACCATCGAGCGCCGCGCCCCGCCGCAATCGACTGCGCCAGGCGCGCAGGCCAGCACGTCCTCCAACGCAGCGGCCGGCGCCGCCGCAGCGGCGTCCGCCACGGCAGGCAGCGCTGCCGTGTCTACACCGCCGGCGAGCACTGCGGGCAATGCTGCAGCGCCAGGCAATCGTGCCGCGACCTCAAATGCCGGCGGCACCCGCTACACTGTCAGGCCCGGCGATACGCTGTCGGCCGTGGCATCGCATGCCTATCCAGGTAGCGACCGCCATCTGCATGAGCGGGAACTGGTCGCGATATACCGCGCCAATCCGAATGCTTTCCAGGGCAACATGAACCTGCTGCTGTCGGGCAGTCGCCTGGATCTGCCTGGCGACGCCGACCTCGACGCCATCAGCCCCGGCGAGGCCTCGTCCGAAGTGCGGCGCCAGTACCAGGCCTGGGCTGGGAATCATGGCGGCGGTACGCCGCCATCCCATGGCGGGGGCGGCGAGGCGGCGACGGGACAATTGCGCCTGGTGCCACCACAGCAGTCGGCCAAGACGCCGCCGAGCACCGGGCCAGCGACAGCCAGCCCGGCGGCCAGTGCCGCCGCCGCCGCCGCCGCGGCATCCACCGCCGCGCTCAATCAGCGCGTGGAGCAGCTCGAGACCCAGCTGGCAGACGCACAGCGCCAGCTGCAACTGCGAAACGCCGACCTTGCCGCGATGCAGGCGCGCGCCGCAGCCGCTGCCGCCGCCACCGCCGCCGCACCGGCAACGCCGGCGCCGACCACCCCGACTGCGCCAACCGCGACGCCCCCCAGCACCAGCCCTGCCGCGACTGCACCCACGCCGCCGCCGAGCACGCCACCGGCGGCGACCACTGGCGAGCAGCCGACGCCGCCAGCCGCAGTGCCGCAGAGCAAACCAGCGACAGCACCGACGCCTCCTCCGGCTACGGCCGCGGTCAATGCCGAATCCGGCAATTCGCTGCTCGATCTGGTGGAGCAGTACTGGTATGTGCCGGCGGGCCTGCTGGCGGTACTGATCGTGCTGGTGGTGCTGCGCTTCGTGCGCGCCCGCCAGGAAGATGAATTCGATCGCTCGCTCGGTCGTCTGCAGCCCTCATTTGAGACCCCGGCGGATGACAGCCTGCGCTCCAACGACACGGTACCGGTGCGCACGCTGCCCTCGGCGCGTCCGGAGATGTCCTACCGGGTCGAGGAGACCGGCGGCCACGAGCAGCCCAGCTTCCCGCCGGTTGCCGATAGCAGCCTGACCTCGGCCACCGGCCATCACGTCACCATCGATGACACGGTGACCGGCGAGCGGCCGGTAGCACTCGACCAGGGCGATCCGCTGGCGGAAGCGGATTTCCACATGGCCTATGGGTTGTACGACCAGGCCGCGGACCTGGTGCAGATTGCGATCTCGCGCGAGCCCAATCGGCGCGAGTTGAAGCTGAAGCTGCTCGAAGTGTTCTTCGTCTGGGGCAACAAGGATCGGTTCCTGCAGACTGCGCGCGAGCTGGCCGGCAGCCGTGACAAGGCACTGGCAGGCGAGTGGGAAAAGATGGTGATCATGGGGCGGCAGATTGCGCCGGAGGATCCGTTGTTTGCCCACGCCGGCGCGCTGACCGGCGCTGCCAGCGGCGGTGTCGACCTGAATCTGGAAGGCGGCCAGAACCGTGTGGATTTCGACCTGCTGGGCGAACCTTCGGTCGGTGGCGGCAGCTCCGGCACGAGCGCCGGGCTTGACCTGGATCTGGGCGCGGCACTGGGCGACGGCGACCCCACCGGCGAGGTCAACAAGGTCGGCGAGAACGGCGTTGACTACGTGCTGGATGATCCGGAACGCGGCAATGATGCCACCGGTTCCACGCGCGAGATGCCGAACGCGCCTACGCGCGAACTGCCGACCATGCCGGGCGCCAGCAAGGAATACACCGCCACCATGCGCATTGCGACGCAGTCGGCAGTGGATGCGGAGGCGCCGACGGTCGAGCAGCCGCAGCTGCGCGGCGGCGACAATGCGACCATCCGCGAGAAGATCGGCGCGGCCGCGCGCACCGATCTGTCGAAGACCGAGAAGTCGGACCAGACCGCGGAGCTGGCGCTCGATGACCTGGGGCTGGATCTGGGCGCGCTGGAAGGCGTGAACGATGAGACCGGCATCACCAGCGTCGGCGAAGAGCCGACCATGCTGTCGAACCTGGACGAGGATACGCGCGAACTGCTGGCGCGTGCCCGGGCGGAGAGCGCCAGCAGCAGCGAGGTCACGCAGCGGGCGCCGACCAGCGACGGTCCTAGCGACAGCGGCACCTGGCTGTTCACGGACACCGATTTCGCGGCCGGCATGCCGGAGCTCAGTGACCATGATCTCGATTCCGGGGTCGACGCCAATGCGCCCACCCAGGTCGTCACGCAGGTCTCCCCGCAACCGCGTATCGAGGTGGATACCAGTTCCACCACATCGAAGCTGGCCGCCCTCGACCCCACCGGGCTCGATCTGGATGTGGGTGCGCACAGCGATGAATCCCTGGTCAACGGCATCGACCTGGACGTCGGCACGCCATCACCGAGCGAAGGCACCTTTATCCAGACGCAGAAGATTGCGGCCGGGGATATGGCGCTGCCGGAGCTGGAACCTGCGACCATGAGCGAGGTCGGCACCAAGCTTGACCTGGCGCGCGCCTACATGGACATGGGCGACCCGGAGGGTGCGCGCAGCATCCTGGCGGAGGTGCTGAGCGAAGGCTCGGTGTCGCAGAAGCAGGAGGCGCGCCGGCTGATGGATACGCTGCCCGGCTAGGCGCAAGGCAGCGGCGCCACCCTCCATGCGCCATCGCCTGGCGCTCGGCATCGAATATCACGGCGGCGCCTATTGTGGCTGGCAACAGCAAAGCGCGGCGGCCAGCGTGCAGCAGGTGCTGCAACAGGCCCTGAGCCGCGTCGCCGATGAGCCGATCGATGTGATCTGCGCCGGGCGCACCGACGCCGGCGTGCATGCCCGCGAGCAGGTGGTGCACTTCGATACCGATGCCGAGCGCAGTGCGCGCGCCTGGCTGCTCGGTGGCAACCGCTGGTTGCCGCGCGATATCAGCCTGCGCTGGGTGCAGGCGGTGCCGCAGGATTTTCATGCGCGCTTCAGCGCGCTGGGGCGCAGCTATCGCTACCTGATCCTGAACCGCATCACGCGCTCAGCGCTGGCGGACGGGCGCGCGCTGGTGGTGTACCAGCCGCTCGATGTCGCGGCCATGCAGGCCGGCGCGCAGTGGCTGATTGGCGAGCATGACTTCAGCGCCTTTCGCTCCTCGGAGTGCCAGGCGCGCTCGCCGGTACGCCAGCTGCGCTCGCTGCGCGTGACGCGCAGCGGCGAGCGCATCGCCATCGAGGTCAGCGCCAATGCGTTCCTGCATCACATGGTGCGCAACATCGTCGGCCTGCTGCTGGTGATCGGCCAGCAGCGCGCCGCCCCTGAGCGCGCGGGAGTGCAGCTCGAGTCGCGCCAGCGCAGCAGCGGCGAGGCCACCGCGGCCGCCCATGGGCTGTACCTGTGGCGGGTCGACTATGCGGCGCAGTTCGGCCTGCCGACGGATTCGGCTATGATCGACGCTTCAATTCCTGGCTGGCCGTAGCGAGCGCCGCAGGGATTCTCGAAGGATTCTTCAAGGATATTATTCGATGTCCTGGTTCGAAAAGATCGTCCCTTCGCGCATCAAGACCGAGCGCCGCTCGCGTTCGGTGCCCGAGGGCCTGTGGATCAAGTGCCCGGCGTGCGATGCGGTGCTGTATCGCGCCGAACTCGAGCGCAATCTCAACGTCTGCCCCAAGTGCAGCCACCACATGCGTATCGGTGCGCGCGAGCGCCTGCGCGCACTGCTCGATCCGGAGCCGATCAGCGAGATCGGCGCCAGCGTGATGCCCGAGGATCCGCTCAAGTTCAAGGACAGCAGGCGCTATCGCGACCGCCTGGCGCAGGCTCAGAAGACCACGCGCGAGGGCGATGCGCTGGTGGCACTCGCCGGCCAGCTGCACGGCGAGCCGGTGGTGGCCTGTGCTTTCGAGTTTCAGTTTCTCGGCGGCTCGATGGGCTCGGTGGTCGGCGAGCGCTTCAAGCGCGCGGTAGATTTCTGCATCGAGCAGCGCTGTGGGCTGGTGTGCTTTACCGCCACCGGCGGCGCCCGCATGCAGGAGGCGCTGCTGTCACTGATGCAGATGGCCAAGACCAGCGCGGCACTGGCGCGCCTGGCGCGCGCGCGACTGCCTTTCATCTCGGTGATGACCGACCCGACCACCGGCGGCGTGTCGGCAAGCCTTGCGATGCTGGGCGATCTGAATATTGCCGAGCCGCGCGCGCTGATCGGGTTCGCCGGCCCGCGTGTGATCCAGCAGACCGTGCGCGAGACGCTACCGGAGGGCTTCCAGCGCAGCGAGTTCCTGCTCGAGCACGGCGGCCTTGACCTGATCGTCGATCGGCGCGACATGCGCGATCGGCTGTCGCAACTGCTGCGCCTGCTGCAAAAGCGACCGCCGCTGCCAGCCGCTTGAGGCCAACCGCTTGAGCCGGTCGCTCGGGCAGTGGCTGGCGTACCAGCAGGGCACGCACAGCCAGAGCATCGATCTGTCGCTCGAGCGGGTGCGCGAAGTCGCGGCGCGCCTGGGCCTGCTGCAGCGGACCGGGCCGGTGGTGATCGTCGCCGGCACCAACGGCAAGGGCTCGACTGCAACGCTGCTGGCGACGCTGCTGCAGAGCTGCGGCCAGCAGGTCGGCCTGTTCACCTCGCCGCACCTGGTGCGCTACAACGAGCGCATTCGGGTGAACGGGGCACAGGCGAGCGATGCGGCGCTGGTGGCGGCATTCGAGCGCATCGAGGCGGCGCGCGGCACGATTTCCCTGACATTCTTCGAATACAACGCGCTGGCCGCGCTCGAACTGTTCCGCGAGGCGCAGGTTGCGGTGCGGGTGCTGGAAGTGGGGCTCGGCGGCAGGCTCGACGCCGTCAATATCATCGATGCCGACGTCGCGGTGCTGTGCTCGATTGGCTTTGATCACCGTGAATGGCTCGGGGCGACGCTGGATCAGATCGGCGCGGAGAAGGCGGGTGTGTTTCGTCGCGGCCAGAAGGTGGTGCTCGGCAGTGCGGCGATGCCGGACAGCGTGTGGCGCGCAGCACTCGCGCTCGAGTGCCAGGTTCATACGGCGGAGCGCGAGTTCAGCTGGCATATCCACGGCGATGGCGCCGCGGGCCAGCCCTGGGATTATCGCTGCGACCATGGCGCCAGGGCGTGCGCACTGCAGGGGCTGCCGGCGCCAGCGCTGGCCGGAGCGGTGCAGTACCGCAATGCCGCCAGCGCGCTGACCGCGCTGCAACTGCTGGGGTTACCCGGCGCCTGCGATCACAGCGCGGTGGCCGAGGCGTTGACGCATACGCAGCTGCCTGGTCGCCTCCAGATCGTCACCGGCGATGTCGAATGGATCCTGGATGTCGCGCACAACGAGCCGGCGGCGACGGTGCTGGCCGCAGCGCTGGCCGCGCGGCAGTGCCAGGGCGCCAGCTACGCGGTGTTTGGCATGCTGTCCGACAAGGACGCCGCGGCCATCGCCAGCGCACTCGATCCGCTGATCGATCATTGGCTGCTGGCCGGCATCGACGATGAGCCGCGCGCACTCAGTGCCCAGGCGCTGCAGGCACGGCTGCCGCCGCTCGCAGGCAACGTGCGACTGGAAGACAACGTGGCTGCGGCCTGCGCGCGTGCGCGTGCGCTAAGCGTGCCCGGCGATCGCGTGATCGTGTTCGGCTCGTTTCACGTGGTGGGGCCGGCGCTGGTATGGCTTGGGCTATACTGAAGCGCATACAGGCATGGAAAATCGGCTAAAAGAGAGACTGACCGGCGCGGCGATACTGGTGGCGCTGATCGTGATGCTGGTGCCGGAGATGTTTCATGGGCAGCGCGGCGATGTCGCCGCCAGTGCCAGCGGCGGTGCAGAAGGACCACCGGTGCGCTCCTACACGATCGACCTGTCGAACAGCCCGGCCGGCAGCGCTCCGCTGCAGGCCACGCCTGCAGGCGCCAGCAGCGACGACAAGGCGGCGACCCCGACGTCGCCTGATGAGCCGAGCGCAGCGCTCACGCCCACCCCAGCACCAGCACCGGCCCCGGCAACGACGCCGGTCCCGGTAGCCGCCGCGCCACCAGCACCGGCACCAGCGCCAGCGCCAGCGCCGGCGCCGACGCCAGCAGCGTCGCGGCCGGCCAAGGCCGCGCCGGCGCTCGTCGTCAGCAGCCGCCAGCCAGTGGCTGGCGACCACGGCGCCACGGGGAGCGCCGCCCATGGCGCCACGAATGCCACTAATGCCACCAATGCCACGACTGGAGGATGGGTGGTGCAGCTGGGGTTATTCGCCAAGCGCGATAATGCCGAGCGCCTGCAGCACGCCGCGCAGGCCAAGGGCTTCACCGTCACGGTCGCCACCGCCGATGCCCGGGGACTGTACCGCGTGTATGCCGGCGGCATGGCTGATCGCACGGCGGCGGAAGGCTACGCGCAGCGGTTGAAGGACCAGGGCATGCCCGCCGCCGTCATCGCATCTCCGTAGCATGGTCATGAACTGGATCGATTACCTGCTGATCGCGCTGACTGTCGTCTCCAGCATCGCGGGCGTCATGCGCGGCCTGCTGCGCGAAGTGATCATCCTGGTCACCTGGGTCGCTGCGGTGTGGATCGCCTGGCACTACGCCGGGGTACTGGAGCCGCACCTCGGCGGCGCGTTGTCCAACGAGAGTGTGCGCACCTGGGCTGCGCGCAGCATCATCTTTCTTGGGATCGTGGTGATTGGCAGCTGCGTCAGCGCGGTCGTCGGGCGGCTGGTGCGGCTGTCGATTTTCAGCGGCACCGATCGCTTTTTCGGCGGCATCTTCGGCTTGCTGCGGGCGCTGGTCATGATCGGGCTGCTGGTCATGCTTTGTCACGCCCTGCGGCTCACCGGCGAGCCCTGGTGGCGAGGCTCGACGCTGATCCCGTATGGCGAACGCGTGGCGAATGTTCTGCGTGGCATGGTCGGCGAGGGTAAAATACACATTGAGCATCCAGGCATCACAACGGATCCGCGAATCTAGCGACGCGGATCCAGGGAACGGCAGCGCAACATGTGCGGAATCGTCGGCATCGTCGGAACCAGTCCCGTCAACCAGCGCCTGTATGACGCGCTGACGGTGCTGCAGCATCGCGGCCAGGACGCCGCGGGCATCATGACCGCCTATG
>Ga0302157_10002592_pt1 | contig 20926 bp, 10 predicted proteins | sample I_Bog_N3_3_FD_193502 | JGI IMG/M metagenome (GOLD analysis project Ga0302157, IMG submission 193502) | Peat permafrost microbial communities from Stordalen Mire near Abisko, Sweden - I_Bog_N3_3 | ecosystem: Environmental > Terrestrial > Soil > Wetlands > Peat | place: Sweden: Abisko, Stordalen... | reverse complement strand
CACCTGGCCAGCCTGGGCGCCGCGCCCGTCCCGCGTGAAGCCTTCGAGCGCGAGGTGCATGCGCTGGTCGCGCGCACGCCCGCCCCCGTCTGGGCCTATGATTTCCGCATGTGGAGCACGCTGGAACTCGGCGCTCCCGAGACGCCGCAGACCGTGATCCATTCCCCAACCCCCTCGCCGTGACCCACCCGAAGGAAGCGCCTTTCGCGTCGCTGCAGTTCTATGCGACGGCGCCCTACCCGTGCAGCTACCTGCCCGGGCGCATGGCGCGCTCGCAGGTGGCCACGCCGGGGCATCTGATCCACGCCGAGGCCTATTCGGCGCTGGTGGCCACCGGTTTCCGCCGCAGCGGCGTGTTCACCTACCGCCCTTATTGCGACCGCTGCCGCGCCTGCGTGCCGATGCGCGTGCCGGTGGACGGATTCGAGGCGACGCGCAGCCAGCGCCGCGCCTGGACGGCGCACGCCACCCTGAAGGTGCGCGTGATGCGGCTGGCCTTCGTGCCGGAACACTACGAGCTGTACCTGCGCTACCAGGCCGGACGCCACGCCGGCGGCGGCATGGATCACGACAGCGTCGACCAGTACACCCAGTTCCTGCTCCAGAGCCGCGTCAACACCCGCCTGATCGAGTTCCGCGACGCCGACGACGGCAGCGCGCCCGGCGTGCTGCGCATGGTGGCGATCGCCGACATCCTCAGCGACGGCCTGTCGGCGGTCTACACCTTCTACGACCCCGACATCCGCGCCAGCTTCGGCACCTACGCCGTGCTGTGGCAGATCGAGCAGGCGCGCTCGCTGAAGCTGCCCTACCTGTACCTGGGCTACTGGATCGCCGAGAGCCCCAAGATGGCCTACAAGGTGCAGTTCAAGCCGTACCAGACGCTGGTCGAAGGCCGCTGGACCGCCGGCGGCCATCAACCCGACGCCGCCGATCCGGCCTGAACGCCAGCAGTTCGTCGCGCCGGCCGGCAATTCATCGCCTCCGGCCCACAACACGTCGCCCGGCCCGCGACATGCCACGTCGCACTCCCCAGAATCCGCTCCATCGCTTCCACAACAAGCTCCAGGAGCCCGCCATGCGCCGCATCACCGCCAACGCCACCCACCTCGTCGCCACGCTGGCGGTCACCGCCGCCGCCGTCCTCACCGCCTTCGCGATACCCACGCCGGCGCATGCGGTCACGATCAACCTGTTCAACGGCGACGCCAACACCGTCAACGGCTCCGGCAAGGAAGTGAACGTCGCCCGCACGGTGGGCGCGTTCTCGGTGCTGCGGCTCGACAGTTCCGTGGACGTCCACGCCCGCCAGGGCGCGACACCCAGCGTCACCGTGCACGCCGACGACAACATCGAGCCGATGATCGAGACCGTGGTCGACGGCGACACGCTCGTCGTTCGCATGCGCAAGGGCAGCAGCTTCCGCACCAGCCACAACGTCGTCGTCGACGTCGTCTTCACGTCGCTGACGGCCGCGCAGCAACACGGCAGCGGCGACCTGCACATCGAGACGCTGTCGGGCCCCCGGTTCGAGTCGACGATCGCCGGCTCCGGTGACCTGCAGATCGACCACGCCCAGCTCGGCTCGTTCGCGCTGAGCGTCGCAGGTTCGGGCGACGTCGCCATCTCCGGCACGGCCGACGAGGCGCGCTTCGGCGTCGCCGGCTCGGGCGACATCAACGCCCGCGACTTCGCGGCCCGCCGCGTCAGCGTGAGCATCAGCGGCTCGGGCGACGCGCACGTCAACGCCACCGAGGCCATCGAGGCCCGCGTGGCCGGCTCCGGCGACGTCACGTATTCGGGTCACCCGCACGACGTGTCGCGCCGCGTTTCCGGTTCCGGCTCGATCGAATCTTCGAACTGAGCGCGGCCGACGGCAGGCTCACCGGATGAGCCTGTCCCGGGGCAGGATAAACAGGACTCGAACCGAGGGCAGTCGTCCACGGTGCCGTCACAATCGGCGCAACGTCCTTCCTGCCCTGCATGCTCAACCTCCACTTCGCGAACCGCCTCGAGACCCTCGCCGACCAGCTCGTCCGGCGCCTGGGCGAGCGCGCGCCGGGCCGCTCGGCGTTCGAGGCCGACGAGGTGATCGTGCCGAGCGCGGCCATCACGCGCCGACTGATCATCGAGCTCGCACGCCGCCAGGGCGTCTGCGCCAACGTCAATTTCTCCTACCTCGCGCGCTGGTTGTGGCAGCAGACCGAAGGCCTGATTCCGGACCTGCCGCGCGCCGCCGCGTTCGACGCCGCCGAGCTGTCCTGGCGCATCCTGGCCGCGTTCGAGGACAAGCCCTGGGCCGACGCGCAGCCGCGGCTGTCGGCGTGGCTGGGTCACGCCGACGCGGTGATGCGCCATGAACTCGCGGTGCGCGTGGCCGCGCTGTTCGAGCAATACCTCACCTATCGTCCCGAATGGCTGGAGGCCTGGTTTCGCAACGAGTCGGTGACGCTCGGTACCGGCGACGACGGCGCCGTGCTGGACCAGCAATGGCAGGCCGCGCTGTGGCGCCGCCTGGCCGCAGCCACGGCCAGCGACGGCCGCCACCCGATCCTCGCGTTGCTGCAGGCGCTGGACGCCCGCGGCATCGGCCTGGCTGGCACCGGCAAGCTGCCGGGCAGCGCCCACGTGTTCTGCCTGCCCACGATGCCGCCGGTGCACCTGGAGCTGCTGCAACGGCTCGGCCGCCATATCGACCTGCACGTGTATGCGCTCAACCCGAGCCAGGAGTTCTGGTTCGACGTCGTCGAGCCGCGCCGGCTCGCGTCGTTGACGGCGCGCGGGGAGCAGCAACACCATGAGACGGGCAACCGGCTGCTGGCGGCCTGGGGACAGCAGACGAAGTCGGCGCTGGGCCTGCTGGTCGATACCGCCACCGGCACCGCGGTGGACGACGCCGCATTCACGCCGACCGATGCCGCAACGGTGCTCGGCGCGCTTCAGAACGCCATCCTCGAGATGGCCGAACTCGCGCCAGGCTCGCTCGCGCCGTTGGCCGGCGACCGCAGCGTCGAGGTGCACGTCTGCCATTCGCTCACCCGCGAGCTGGAGGTGCTGCACGATCGCCTGCTGGCGCTGATGGCCGCGCCGAATCCACCCCAGCCAGGCGAGATCCTCGTCGTCACGCCCGACCTCGACGCGGCGGCGCCGCTGATCGACGCCGTCTTCGGCACCGCGCCGCGCGAACGCCACCTGCCCTACACAATCAGCGGACGCGCGCGCGCGCAGGTCAACGCGCCGGCGCGTGCGCTGCTGGACGTGCTGGCCCTCGTCGCCTCCCGCTTCGCGGCCAGCGGCGTGTTCGGGCTGCTGCAGCAGCCCGTCGTCGCGCGCCGCTTCGGCCTGGCCGAGGACGACCTCGACCAGATCCGCGAGTGGCTGGTGCAATCCGGCGTGCACTGGGCGCTGGACGCCGAACATCGCGGCGGCTTCGACGTGCCGCCGCAGCCGCGCCACAGCTTCGCCGACGGCCTGGACCGCCTCTTCCTCGGCTACGCCCTGCCCGCGCAACCGATCACGCCATTCCAGGGTCGGCTGCCGGCCGGCGACGCCGAAGGCTCCGGCGCGCTCACGCTGGGCGTGTTCTGGCGCTTCATCCACACGCTGAAATCGCTGCGCGATCGCGTCGCCCGGCCGTGCCAGCCCGCGGACTGGCCCGCGATCCTGGCCGATGCGCTGCGGGCCTTCGTCGTTCCGGCCGACGCGGAGCTGGAGGATCTGCGCGAGGTGGACGAGGCCATCGCCAAGCTCGCGGGCCAATGGCGCGCGAGCGAACTCGAATTGCCGCTGCCGCTCGACGTGGTGCGCGCCGCGCTGGAACAGGCGCTGGACGACCCCGCACGCGGCGGCGTGCCCACCGGCATGATCACCTTCGCGGCGATGAACAGCCTGCGCAACGTGCCGTTCCGCGTGGTCTGCGCCATCGGGCTGGACGACGGCGCGTTTCCCACCGCGTCGCGCCCGGCGGAGTTCGACCTGATGACGTTCGCCGCGCGTCGCGGCGATCGCCAGCGCCGCTTCGACGAACGCAACGTGTTCCTCGACCTGCTGCTCGCGGCGCGTGCGCGCCTGCATCTGAGCTACGCCGGGCGCAGCGTGCGCGACAACTCGGTACGGCCGTCGTCGGTCCTGGTGTCCGAGCTGCTCGAGACGCTGATCCCCGCATTGACGCAGGCCCCCGCCAGCGCCGCGTCCCGCGCGCGGGCGCGCGATGCACTGGTCATCGAACACCCGTTGCAGCCGTTCGCGGCGGCCGCCTTCGATGTCGCCGGCGACCCGCGCCTGCGCAGCTTCCAGGCCGACTACGCGGCCGCCCTGCGGCAAAGCCTCGCGGCGCCGCAAGTGCCCGTGGGCACCCCCGTGGCGGCCGACGACGACGACTGGGAGCCTGGCGACGACGACGCCTCCGCCCCCTTCGCCACGGCGTTCATCGACGGCCCGTTGCCGCCGGTGGACGCGGATTGGCACGACGTGCCGCTGGAGCGGCTCGCGGCGTTCTTCCGCAACCCGTGCCGCTTCCTGCTGGAGAAGCGCCTGGGCGTCGAACTGCGCCAGGCGGAAGACGAGTTGCAGGACGACGAACCCTTCGTGCCCGATCTCGGCGGCCGCGCGCCATTGACGCGCGCGTTGTTGCCGGCGCTGCTGGCCGGCCTGCCGGTGGAGGCCGCGCGCACGCTGGCGCTGGCCGGCACCGACGTGCCGATGGGCGGTTTCGGCAAGCGCTTCCTGGAGCGCGAGCTCGACGGGCTGCAGGACTTCGCCGAGCAGGTGCGCGAGCACACGCTGCAGCCGGTGCTGCCACCGCATGCCGTGGCGCAGGACATCGCCATCGACGGCGCCACCTGGCGCGTGCATGGCGCCTTCGCCGATCTGCGCGCGCGCGGGCTGCTGCGCTATCGCTACGGCAATCGCACGCCCAACGACCTGCTCGGCGCGTGGCTGTCGCATCTGCTGCTCTGCGTCGATGCGCCGGCCGGCGTGCTGCCCGTGACCACGGGCATCGCGCGCGACGGGCGTTTCTTCTTCACCGAATGCGAGCAGCCGAAGGCGGCGCTGGAGACGCTGGTTCGCCTCTACGCCAGGGGGCTGCGCGAGCCGCTGGCGTTCTTCCCGCGCGCTGCATGGGCCTGGATCGATGGCGACCGCAACGTGTCCAAGGCGATCGCGGCGTTCCGCCCGGGTGGCTACAACGAGTACGCCGAAGGCAACGACGCCGGCTATCGGCTCGCGTTGCGCGGACAGCCCGATCCGTTCTCCGTGGCCCGCATCGCCGAGTTCACCGCCAATGCCGAGGCCGTGTTCGGCCCGCTGCGCGCCTGCCTGGAACTCGAATGACCCTCGCCCACGCGTTCGAGCCCCTGGATGTGTTCCGCTGCGAGCTCGACGGCATCCGCCAGATCGAAGCGTCGGCCGGCACCGGCAAGACCTGGAACATCTGCGGCCTCTACCTGCGCCTGTTGCTAGAGCGGCGGCTGGAGGTGCAGCGCATCCTGGTCGTCACCTTCACCAATGCGGCGACCGCCGAACTGCGCGAGCGCATCCGCCAGCGCATCGTCGACACGCTGGCTTGGCTGCAGGCCGGGTCCGGCGAAGCTGCGTCCCGGAGCGGCGACGATTTCGTCGAACGGCTGATCCGGACTGCGCGAGACGACCGCCAGTTGCAGACCGACGACATGGTGGCCCGGCTCACCCTGGCACTGGCCACGTTCGACGAGGCCGCCATCTTCACGATCCACGGCTTCTGCCAGCGCGCGCTGGCCGATACCCCGTTCACGGCGCAGATGCCGCTGGCGCTCGAACTGGTGCGCGACGACGCGTCCTGGGTGGCCGAGGCCGCCAACGACTTCTGGCGCCGCCGGATTGCCGCCGACGACCTGGACGCCGGCCTGGCCGGCCATCTTGTCGCGCGCAAGGACAGCCCCGAGCGCTTCACCGCCCTGCTCAAGCGCCATCTCTCCAAGCCGATGGCCCGCTCGGCCTGGCCGCAGGATCTGGAACAGGCGCAACGCATTCCCGTCGAAGAGCTGGGCGCGGCCCACGCCGCCGCGTTCGAACTCTGGCACGCCCGGCGCGACGAGATCGAGGATCTGCTCATGCGCTCGCTGGGCGCGCTGAACGGCGTCAGCTACAAGGAGGACACCGTCCGCACCGCAATGGCCGGCTGGGACGAACTGCTGCGCGGCGACGACGCCCTGGCGGCGCTGGACGTCGATGCGCCCAAGCTCGACCTGCTCGGGGCGGCCCGGCTGGCCAAGGGCACGAAGAAGAAGGAGACGACGCCGTCGCACGAGTTCTTCGACGTCGCGCAACGCCTGCTCGACCTGCGCACGCAGGCCACGCGGGCGCTGGCCTATGCCCGGCTCGCGCTGCTCAGGCAGATGCTGGACGAAGGCGCCGGGGCGCAGCGCGAGGCCAAGCGTCGCCAGCGCGTGATCGCGTTCGACGACATGCTGTTCAACCTGCACGACCGGCTCACGCGCGGCGATTCGCCGTGGTTGGCGGCCGCGTTGAAGACGCGTTTCCCGGCCGCGCTGATCGACGAATTCCAGGATACCGACCCGCTGCAGTTCGCGATCTTCAAGACGATCTACACGAGCGTCACGCCCGACGCGCTGGGCGACGCCCCCCTGTTCTTCGTCGGCGATCCGAAGCAGGCGATCTACAGCTTTCGCAACGCCGATCTCCACACCTATCTCGCGGCGGGCCAGCACGCGGTGGCGCACTACTCGCTGGCCGACAACCAGCGCTCGTCCGAACCGCTGATCCGTGCGCTGAACACGCTGTTCACGACCAACCCGCGCGCCTTCATGCTGGAAGGGCTGGCCTACCAGCAGGTGAATTTCGGCGCCCGGCCACGCACGCCGTTGACCGACACGAGCGCGCCGCGTGCGGCGCTGCAGGTGTGGACGCTGCCGCCAGCGGCGGACGGCGAGCCGATGTTCCAGCGCGACGCGCAAGAAGCAGTCGTCGCGGCCACCGCCGCGGAGATCGCGCGCCTGCTGAGCGCGGCGCAACGCGGCGAAGTGCGCCTGGGCCAGGCCCCCGGCGACCGTCCGCTGGCGGCCGGCGACATCGCCGTGCTGGTGCGCAGCAACGCGCAAGGCAGTCTCATCCGCCGCGCGCTGACGGCCCTCGGCGTGGGCAGCGTGGAGCTGTCGCAGGCCAGCGTGTTTCGCAGCAGCGACGCCGAGGAGCTGGCGCGCGTGCTGGCCGCCATCCTGGAGCCCGCGCGCGAGCGCACGCTCAAGGCCGCGCTGTCCACCGAACTGATGGGGCAGGACGCCGCCGCCATCGCCGCGCTGTCGCACGACGAGCCGGCGCTGCTGGACGCGGTACAGCGCTTCGCGGGCTGGCGCGACACCTGGCTGCAGCGCGGCGTCGGCTTCATGCTGCGCCAGTGGCTGGCCGCCGAACACGTGGCCGGCCGCCTGCTGGCGCGCCCCGAAGGCGAACGCCGGCTCACGAACCTGCTGCACCTGGTGGAGTGCCTGCACGAGGCCGGTGAACGCCACGCGGCGCCCGACACGCTGCTGCGCTGGTTCCAGTCGCAGCGCGTCTCTCCCGATGCCGACGACGCCACGCAGCTGCGCCTCGAATCCGACCAGAACCTGGTGCAGATCGTCACCATCCACAAGTCCAAGGGGCTCGAGTACCCGATCGTGTTCTGCCCGTTCCTGTGGGGCGCGTCGCGGGGGGCGCGTTCCGATGGCCTCGACGGCGTCGCGTACCACGACGACGGCCTGACGGTGATCGACTACGGCCACGAGTTCCGCAGCGACGAGCACAGGAAGGACATCGATCAACGCCGCAAGCTGGACGAGGCGGCGGAGACGCTGCGCCTGGTCTACGTGGCCCTGACGCGTGCGGTGCACCGCTGCGTGATCGTCGCCGGTTGCTACCGCAGCGGCGGACGTTATCCGAGCGCCACCGCCAGCACGCGCAGCCTGCTGAACTGGCTGGTGGCCGGGGCCGGCCTGTCGGCCAGCGACTGGTTCGAGCACAAGAAAGGCGCGGCCCCCATCGCGTCTGCCTGGCACGAGCTCGCCGAACGCTCGGACGGGGCCATCGTCGTGACGCCCTTGCCCGTGGACGCGGCCGCGGCGCTGGTGTCGGCCCGCCCCTCTCCCGACACGCTCGCCGCGTTGCCGGCGCCGCGCTCGCTGCCGGGCGGCTGGTGGATCGGCAGTTTCAGTGCGATCGCGCATGGGGCGGCACATGACCGCTCAGGCGTGGATCACGACCTGCGCATGGTCGAAAGCCCGGTCGATGGCCCGGCCTCGGCACCGGACACTGCCCGACCCGCCTTCCGCCCCGCCGACGACGATCCGTTGCATTTCCCGCGCGGCCCGGCCGCCGGCGAGGCCATCCACCAGGCCTTCGAGACGATCGCGTTCACCGACCCTGCTGGCTGGCCCGCAGCGGTCGACGGCGCGCTGCGCAAGCTGCGTACCCTGGGCGTGGCCGACGCGCCCGAAGCCGGCGGCGCGGCCTTGCGCGCGCGCATGCTGGCACGCCTGCTCGAAGGCACGCTGAACACGCCGTTGCCGCTCGGCGGCGCGCAGCCGTTGCGGCTGGCGACGCTGCCGGATTCGCGCCGGCTGGTCGAGCTGGAGTTCCACCTGCCCTCGCACCGCTTCGACGCCGGCGCGCTCAACGACACCCTCGCGGCGCAAGGCTATGCGATGCCGCGCCTCGCGTTCACCGCGCTGCGCGGCTTCCTCAAGGGATTCATCGACCTCGTCTTCGAGCACGAGGGCCGCTACTTCATCCTCGACTGGAAATCCAACCATCTCGGCGACACGCCCGCCCACTACGGGCCCGGCCCGATGGCCGTGGCGATGCGCGACCAGGGCTACCACCTGCAATACCTGCTGTACCTGGTGGCGCTCGATCGCTACCTGCGCCACCGCCTCGCCGACTACCGGCCCGAACATCACCTCGGCGGCGCCGTGTACCTGTTCGTGCGCGGTGTCCGACCCGATTGGCGCGACGCGAACGGCGCCCCGACCGGCGTGTTCTTCCACCGCCCGACCACGGCGACGATCGCGCGCCTGTCCGCGTTGTTCGACGAAACAGAAACCACGACATGACCGAACGCGCCGATCAACTGCTGGCCGAGGGTTTCGCACGCCATGCCGCGCAATGGGCCGCCGCGGAGGGCGCGAGCGCCGCCAGCGCCGGCGCCGTGGGTCGCGCAGCCACCGCGTTGAGTCTGGCCGTCAGCGAAGGCCACGTCTGCCTGATGCTGGGCGTCCTCGCCACCGCCGCGCGTGACGACGAGCCGGCGAGCCGGCTGGACGTCGCCGGCTGGCGCACCGCGCTGCTGGCCTCGGGCATCGTCGGCACGCCGGACGCACCCGGCGCCCTGCCCCTGATCCTCGACGCGGACGACCGGCTCTACCTGCATCGCTACTTCGACTACGAGCGCCGCCTCGCCGCACGCCTCGTGCAGGCGCGCCACGCACCCGCGGACGCGGCCGCCGCGTCGCCCGCGCTGCGCGGACGCCTGGCCGAGCTGTTCGCCGCCAACGCCGCGCGGCTGGCCGGCGGGGCCGACTGGCAGCAGCTCGCGGCGGCCCTGGCGCTGCGCGGCCGGCTCACCGTCATCAGCGGCGGCCCTGGCACCGGCAAGACCACCACCGTCGTCAACCTGCTCGCCTGCCTCATCGCGCTGGACCCCGACTGCCGCATCGCGCTCGCCGCGCCCACCGGCAAGGCCGCCGCGCGCATGACGGACGCAATTCGCCAGCGTGCGCAACACCTGCCCGAGGCCTTGCGCGACAAGATGCCGGCGGACTCGTCGACGGTGCACCGGCTGCTGGGCGTGACGCCTGCGGGTTTCGCACACGACGCCGCGCGCCCGCTGGCCATCGACGCGCTCGTGGTGGACGAGGCCTCGATGCTGGACCTGGCGCTCGCCACGCAGCTGCTGGAGGCGGTGCCGCCCACGGCGCGCATCATCCTGCTGGGCGACAAGGATCAACTGGCCGCGGTCGAATCGGGCGCGGTGTTCGCGGAGCTGAGCATCGATCCGACACTCACGCCAGCCTGTGTGGACGACCTCGCGGCCATGACCGCCACGCCGGCCGCGGCCATCGTGGCGCCGCCTTCCGCCACGCGCAGTGCGCTGCAGGATTGCGCCGTCTGGTTCACGCAGAACTACCGCTTCGCCAGCGACTCGGGCATCGGGCGCCTCGCCCACTACGTGAATTCGGGACAGGCACGCGAGGCGTCCGCGTGGCTGCACGAGGCCGGCGACGCCGATGTCACGTGGCTGGCCGATGCAGGGCAGCTCGGCGCCGACGCGACGCTGCGCGCAATGGACGCGGGCTACGCCGCCTACCTGCAGGCCGTCGGCGCCGACCCGACCCGGGTGGCCGCGATCACCGATGCCTTCGGACACTTCCGCGTGCTGTGCGCACTGCGCGACGGGCCGCGCGGCGTGACGGCGCTCAACGCCACGATGACGCGGCGCGCGCGTGCGGCGCTGCACCTGCCCGGCCTCGACGAGGGGGCGGGGGCGTCGCCGTGGTTCGCCGGCCGTCCCGTGCTGGTGCTGAACAACGACTACGTGCTGCGCCTGTTCAACGGCGACATCGGCATCGCGCTGCCCGACGCGAACGGCGAACTGCTGGTGCACTTCCCGGATGCCGCGGCCGCGGGCGGCTTTCGCGCCATCGCGCCGGTGCGCCTGCCGCGCCACGAGACGGCCTTCGCGATGACGGTGCACAAGTCCCAGGGCTCGGAGTTCGACGGCGTGCTGGTGATGCTGCCGGAGCAGCGCAGCCGCGTGCTTACCCGCGAACTGCTGTACACGGCGATCACGCGCGCGCGCAGCCGCGTGACGCTGGTGGCGGACGCCGCCGTGCTCGAACAGGCCATCGCCACCTCCACCGCGCGCCATTCCGGGCTCCTGACGCGCCTGGCCGAGGCGGAGCGCGCGGCCCGCTGACCTTCAGCGCCTCGGTGGCCTCAGAACGATTCCCACTCGTCGGAGCCTGCCACCGCAGCCAACACCGGCGCCGGCTGGCGCGCCGCGACGGGCCTGGCCTTCGCCTTGGCGACCGCCGTCAGCGTCGCGCCGCGGGCATTCGCCGCAGCCGTCGCGCCATCGAGCTTGAACACCGCGACGACCTGCACCAGTTGCCGCGCCTGGTCGCGCAGGCTCTCGGCCGCCGCGGCGCTCTCCTCCACCAGCGCGGCGTTCTGCTGCGTGGCCTGGTCCATCTGCGCGATCGCCTCGCTGATCTGGCCCACGCCGGTGCTCTGCTCGGTGCTCGCGGCGCTGATCTCGCCCATGATGTCCGTCACGCGCGCGATCGACGCCACGATCTCGGTCATCGTCATGCCGGCGCGGTCCACCAGGACGGTGCCGTGCTCGACGCGCTCCACGCTGGCCGAGATCAGCGACTTGATCTCCCTGGCGGCATCCGCGCTGCGCTGCGCGAGGCTTCGCACTTCGCTCGCCACCACGGCGAAGCCGCGGCCCTGCTCGCCGGCACGCGCCGCTTCCACGGCGGCGTTCAGCGCCAGGATGTTGGTCTGGAACGCGATGCCGTCGATCACGCCGATGATGTCGACGACGCGCTTCGAGCTGTCGTTGATGCCCTTCATCGTCTCGACGACCTCGCCCACCACGTCGCCGCCCTTGCGGGCCACGCTGCTGGCGCCCAGCGCGAGCTGGTTGGCCGACAACGCGTTCTCGGCGTTCTGGCGCACGGTGGAGCCGAGCTCCTCCATCGATGCGGCCGCTTCCTGGAGCGCCGAGGCCTGCTCCTCGGTGCGGGCGCTGAGGTCATTGCTGCCTTGCGAGATCTGCGACGCCGCGATGGCCACGCTTTCCGAATTCTCCCGGACGTTGCCGACGACGCTCGCCAGGCTGCCCTGCATGGCGGCAAGCGCCTTCAACAGCTGGGCGATCTCGTCCTGCCCGATCACCCGGACCGGCGTCGTCAGGTCGCCGCCCGCGATCGCGCGCGCGACGGACAAGGCGTCGTTCACCGGCCGCGTGATGCGGCGGCTGAACCAGACGCCCACGCCGATACCCGCAGCCCCGACCGCCAGCATCAGCAAGATGCTGATCGCGGAGGCCTGGTGCGCCTGCGTTGCGGCCGCTCCAGCCACGGCCGCGCTGTCGGCTGCGATCTTCTGGCCGGCCTCGGCCAGCAAGCGTGACGGCTCGCGATCGACGCCGACGACGGCGGCATCGCCCGCCGCAGAATCGAACCCGGCCGCCTTGAACGCGTCGAAGCCCTTGCGGTAGCCCGCGCCCATTCGTATGTGCGCCGCCGCGAACTGCTCCACCAGCGCGCGGCTGTCGCCGGCAGGCAAGGCGGCCAGCAAGGCCCTGGCCTTGTCGTCGACCGTGGCCTCCTGCCTGGCGAACGCGCTCCAGTGCTTGTCCAGCATGGCCGGATCCTTGCCGCGCAGCAGCGTGTCCTTCCATTCCTGTACCTGCGTCTTGAACCCGACCAGCAATTCGCCGATGTCGCGTTCGTGGGCGTGCTCGGCCGCCACGTCGACCTCGTAGACGCGCACCGATTGATTCAGGCTGTAGATGCCGATCAGGGCGGCGCCCATCAGCGCGACAAGAACGCCGGTGAAGGTCAGCGGCAACTTGAGTTTGAGATTCATGACAGGCTCGAAACGGAGAGGGCGAGGGCCCACCGATGCCACCGGGGGTGCCGTGCGCATGCGGTGAAGTCGATGGCCGAACCAAGGCCTCATGAGGCCTGTGCCGGACGCACCATCGTTCATTCATATCGGCCTTCGGCGGGACGACTTGAGTCGGCAGCCGACCTCAGTCGACCCGTTCGGTCCGCGACGGCAGCCAGCGCATCAGGATCGCGTAGAGCGCCGCCGGATTCACCGGCTTGGCGATGTGATCGTTCATTCCCGCCTCCAGGCAGGCGTCGCGATCCTCGACGAACGCGTTGGCCGTCATCGCGACGATGGGCACCGTGGTGTCGCCGCGCTCGCGGATCGCGCGCGCGGCGACAAGGCCGTCCATCACGGGCATCTGCATGTCCATCAGGATCAGATCCCAGCGCTGCGTCATGGCGAGTTCGAGTGCGATCGCGCCGTTCTCCGCCTGCTCCACCACCAGGCCCGCGTTGGACAGCAGCTCGCGCGCGATCAGCCGGTTGACGATGTTGTCTTCAGCCAGCAGCACGCACTGGCCCGCGTGGCGATCGCGCACGCGTTGCTCGCTCGCGTCGCGCACGATCGCGGAGTCCGCGCGCGCGCCGCCCTGCCGGTACAGGATGCGCACCACGACGTCATGCAGCGTGGAGGCCGTCACGGGCTTGTCCAGCACTGCGTCCATCCTCATCCCGTGCACGGGATCGTGCGCCAGCCCTTCGGCGGACGAAGCAAGCAGCACGCACGGCGGCATGCCTTCGCCCATCAGCGCCCGCAGGCGCACCAGCGTCGGCACGTCGTCGTTGCAGCGGGTGCTGGAGTCGACCAGCATCAGGTCGTAGGGCCGGCCCAATGCCATCTCCGCCTCCACGCGCTGCACCGCGGCCTCGCCGCTGTCCTGCGTGTCCACCTGCATGCCCATCGCGCGCAAATAGCTCTCGATGACCGCGGAGGCCTCGGGCAGGTCGTCGACGAGCAGGATGCGCATGGCCTTCATCGGCGCCAGCGTCGCGGTCTCGTCGCTGCGCCTCGCGTGCGCCAGCCAGGCCGTGAACCAGAACGTGCTGCCCGCGCCCGGAGCGCTCGCGACACCCACGTCGCCACCCATCGCGGCCGCCAGGTTGCGCGTCAGCGAGAGGCCGAGGCCGGTGCCGCCGAAGCGTCGCGTCGTCGTGTTGTCGCCCTGCTCGAATGCGCTGAAGAGTTGTGCCTGGCGTTCCGTCGAAATACCTGGCCCCGTATCTTGAACCTCGAAGCGCACCTGCATCCGGCCTTCGCGATCGTCCAGCAGGTCGCCCTTGAGCCGCACCCAGCCGCTCTCGGTGAACTTCACCGCGTTGGACAGCAGGTTCAGGATCATCTGAGACAGCCGGGTCGGATCGCCGCGCAGGCGTTGCGGCAGATGGTCGGTGTCGACCACCAGTTCCAGCCCTTTGTTCTGCGCGCGTTCGCCCACCATGTCGCAGGCCGCCGACAGCAAGGTGTCGAGCGAGAAATCTGCTTCTTCCAGCGTGAGCTTGCCGGCTTCGATCTTCGACAGGTCGAGGACGTCGTTGATGATCTGCAGCAGATGCTGGCCCGCGTCGCCGATCTTGCCCAGGCGCTCGCGCTGCATCGCGTCGCGCGGGTCGCGCGCGAGCAGGTAGGCCAGTCCGAGGATGCCGTTGAGCGGCGTGCGGATCTCGTGGCTCATGTTGGCCACGAACGCGCTCTTGGCGCGATTGGCGGTCTCGGCCTCGTCGCGCGAACGGGCCAGCGCCTCGTTGGCCAGCGTCAGTTCGGCCTCCACCCGCTTCAGCGCGCTGATGTCGAAGGCCAACACGTAGACGCCATGCACCTCGCCCGTGGCACTGCGCGCCGGCTGGTAATGCACCTGGTAGAAGCGGTCACCTTCGGCATTGACCTGCGGCTGGAAGTCGAACACCTGCGGCTCGCCGTGCAGGGCCATCAGCAGTCGATCCCTGACCGCCTCGTCGTGCGCGCTGCCGAAGATCTCGGCCCGGGTATGGCCGATCACCTGCTCGGCGCTGCGACGCAACCAGTCGAGATAGGTGCGGTTCGCGAAGCGGCAGCGCAGGTCGGCGTCCCAGTAGGTGACGAGGCCGGGGATCGCATCGGTGATCTCGCGACCGAATCGCACCGTGTTCTCCAGGGTCTGGTTGGCCAGCAGCAGCTCGCGCGTGCGTGCGGCGACCTGCGCCTCGAGTTCGTCGCGATGGTGCTGCTCGCTCTCGCGCAACGCGCGCTGGGCCTCGCGCATCGCCGTCACGTTGCGCGAGACGCCCAGGATGCCCAGCAGCGTGCCTTCCGAGTCGATCAGCGGCCCCTTGGTGGACAACAGGTGGACGAGGCCGTCCGGCGTCGGGATCGACTCTTCGCAGGGGCCGCCGAACTGGCCGAGAGCCGCCCTGCGGTCGTCCTCCGACAGGCGCGCGGCTTCCTCCGGCCTGAACAGATCCTCGTTCCTGCCGCCCAGCACGTCCTCCGCCGATCGCCCGACGAGATCCGCCGCGGCCCGGTTGCAGAAGACGTAGCGCCCGTCCAGGTCCTTTGCGTAGATGGCGTCGCTGGCGCTCTGCGCGATCGCCTCGAGCAATGCCAGCGCACGCAGCCGCTCGCGCTGCGCGTGGCGTTCGTGCTCGGCCAGCCGGATCAGCCGGTGCTGCGACCACAGGCGCGCGGCCAGCGCGGCGCCCAGCAACGCGAGCAACGCCTCAATCCCCGTCTCACGCGCGCGCGCCCACGCCGGCGCATCGACTTCGTCCATGTCGATCTTGGCCGCGAGCCACCAGCCGGTGCCTGCCACCGGGCGCCCCACCCAGAGCACCGGCGTGCCCTCGTAGTCCGTCACTTCAATGGCCACATCGCGCGGCAACTCGCCGCGGACTGCGCGCGCGACGGGCAGCGTCGAGGTCGCGCCGGGCTGGTCGATGCGGCCGACGCTGTCGGCCTGCTTGTGGAGCGCGCTGATGTTGACGATGCGGTCCCCGACGCGATCCCACAGCACGGTCTCGGCCGAGCGGCTGGGCACGGGCCAGATGGCCAGCATCGGAAACAGCGAGCGGCGCGGGTCGACGCGCAGCACCATGGCGCCGTGCGCCGGCTTGCCCGTCTTCAACAAGGGGATGACGATGTCGAGTCGCTGCGGGATCCCGGTGCCGGGGCGGCCGTAGATGCTGGAAGCGGTGGATTCGCCCGTGGCGATGGCGCCGCGCACGGTCTGGCTCAGTTCGGGACTGGCCAGGCGATCGGCCGGATGTTCGCGTGCGAGCACGTTGCCCAGCGCATCGACCAACAAGGCACTGTCGGCGCCGACGGCGTGTCGGGAGTCGATCGTGCGTGCCATCAGCTGGCGCCCGGCCTCGGCATCGCCTTGATCCTGCCAGCGCGTGTAGAGCTCGGCGAACAACGTGCTGTCGTCGAGGAACTGCGCGAAGTCCAAGTGGCGGTCGAGCCAGGCCTGCACTTGGGTGGCGCGCAACTCGGCCACCGACTCCAGCCGCGCGACCGCCTGTTCGCGCTCCTGGCGAAAGTCCCTGACGATCGTCCCGGCTGCAATTAGCCCGACGGCAAGGATCACCGCGAGGGCAGGCGTCGCCCGCAAGATGCGCGATCGCGGCCGGCCTGACGCCCTGTCGGCAAGCAATCCCATGTACGCTGCACCTTGGAACGTCCGGACGGCCAGTGTATGCCTCGCCGGGCGGGCACACACGTCAATGCATCGGAATCAGCGCAGGGCCAGCTGCAGGCCGTGCAGCACCAGACCCGCGATGCCGCCGACGATCGTGCCGTTGATGCGAATGAACTGCAGGTCCTTGCCCACGCTGAGCTCGAGTTCATCGACGAGCTGGCTGTCGTCCCAGCCCTTGATCGTCTGTGCGATGTGGTCGGTGACGCCGGCGCGCAGGTTGATGGCCAGTTGGCCGGCGGCCGACAGCACGTGTTCGTTGAGCGAGGCGCGCAGGCTCTCGTCGTCGCGCAGCCGCGCGCCGACGTCGCGCAGCGCCTGCGCGACGTGCTCGCCGAGGGTGGAGTGCGGATCGGCCAGGTCGTCCTGGAGCAGGCGCTTGATGTCCGTCCACACCGAGCCGGCGTAGTCCAGAACGGCCGGGTCAGTGATGGCGCGTTCCTTGACGCGCTCGAACGCGGCGACCAGGGTCTCGTCGTGGCGCAGGCGCTCGATGAATTCGGCCAGCCACTGCTCGTAGCGCTGGCGCACCGGATGGTCGGGCTGCGCCAGCACGTCGCGCAATTCGCCCAGCACCGAGGCGCTGAGCTTGTCGGCGAGTCCGTCGGCCATCCGCGCCACCGGCGTCACCAGCTCGACCATGACGATCACCTTGGGCCATTCCTTGCGCGCATGGCGCACCATCAGCTCGGACACGCGCGCCTTGACTTCGTCCTCGCCCAGGAAGCCGCCGATCTTCTGCAGGCCGGCATCCAGCAGCTCGTGGTGCCGGCCGCCCTGCGTCAGCAGCGTCAGCACCTCGGCGGCGGTGGCGGCGCTGTTCCAGCGCCGTGCCTGGGCGACCACCAGTTCGAGCGTCGCCTGCCGCATCCGGCGATCGTCGAACAGGCCGACCGCCTTCAACGCCCAGCGCCGGCCTTCATCGACCCATTCGTGCACCCGCAACGGGTCGGTGAGCCAATCGCCGAGTCGGCGCGCCGGGTCGAACACGCCCAGCTTGGCGATCAGCGCATCCGGATCGAGGAAATGATCCCGTACGAAATGCGCGAGGCCGTCGGCCACGCGCGCCTTGCTGCGCGGGATGATCGCCGTGTGCGGCAGCGGCAGCCCCAACGGGTGGCGGAACAGTGCGACGACGGCGAACCAGTCGGCGATGGCGCCCACCGCCGAGGCCTCGCAGAACGCCTCGACCCAGGCCCAGGCGCCCGTGCCGCCCTGCCAGACGGCCAGCGCCAGCCCGCCCAGCGCGGCGGCGAGCAGCGCAGCGGCGCTCCACTTCATGCGTTTCAAGGCAGTCGCGCGCGGATCCGCGGCGGCTCGCGAGGCACTTTCAGTGCGATTCATCGTCGTCAGTGTGCTCTCCAGGGGGCCGCGACCCGTCATACTCCGCTATTCCATCGAACGACGCACGCGCGTGTGACCACGCGCGTGCAGCTGCATGAGCTCCGAACCCGCGATCCTTCCGTCTTCCGACCCCGCCGCCGCCGCCGCGCCGCGCACCTTCAAGCTGCCCAGCGCCCGCCATGCGAGCCGGGTACCCGCCTCCATCACACCCGCCGACGTCGCGCGCATCCAGCAGGCGGCGTACCAGCTGCCGCAGGTCGTCAAGCCTGCCGACTACATCGACGAGCACGCGCCGCACCTCGAGCAGCACCTGGACACGCTCGGGCTGATCCTGCTGCAGAAGGCCGTGGCAGGCTCGCGCCCGAGCCGCTGGATCGCGCCCGATCGCATGGCCGATGCGCTGCGCCACCTGGAGGTCGTGGGCAACGGCCCGCAGGTGCGGGCGCTGATGCAGGCGCGCACGGTGGAGCTGGAGAACCTCGGCGTCACGCGCGAGGCCGGCGAGTTCGACCGTTTTCTCACGCAGATGCTGACGCTGCCCGACAGCGGTGCGCAGTTGCGCGTGGCCTATCGCCAGCCGGTGCCTGCCGCGCCGGTCTGGGAGTTCTATCGCACGGGCGATCTCGACGCGTTCAAGTCCGCGCTCGGCGACGCCCCGCCCTATGCCGACGCGGCCGAGCTGGTCGCACACCTGGAGGCGCTCGTCGCGCGCGCCGAGTCCGGGCACTCGGAGCACGTCGCCTCCCTGGTGCAGCGCCTGCAGGCCGAGACCGCGCGGCCGCAGCCGTTCGCCGACCTGAAGGCCTCCACCGTACGCGCGCAGGACCGCTGGGAGCGCCACGTGGCGGAGCTGAACGCGCTCGCCGGCCTGAACTCCGAACTGGCGTTCCAAGGCTACCCGGACACCTTCGAGATGGCGCGCCGGCTGCAACGCACGGTGACGCTGTACGTGGGCCCGCCCAACAGCGGCAAGACCTACGCCGCGTTCGAGCGCCTGGCCGCGGCGCACGACGGTTGCTACCTGGCGCCGCTGCGGCTGCTGGCGCTGGAAGGCCGCGACCGCCTCGTCGGCCGCGGCGTCGCCTGCTCGCTGCTCACCGGCGAGGAGAACGATCCGGCGCCCGATGCGCGCGTGGTGTCCAGCACGATCGAGATGGTCAACACGTCGCGTCCGATCGACGTCGCCGTCATCGACGAGGCGCAGATGATCTTCGACACCTCGCGCGGCTGGGCGTGGACGCAGGCCATCGTCGGCGTGCCCGCCAACGAACTGATCATCATCTGCTCGGCCTATGCCGCCGAGGCGATCGAGAACCTGCTCAAGCTGTGCGGCGAGAACTGCAAGGTGCTCACATTCGAGCGCAAGCAGCACGTCGACCTGCTGCCCGGCCCGGTGCCGATCTCGGCGCTGAAGAAGGGCGACGCCGTCGTCGCCTTCAGCCGCCGCGAGGTGCTGATGCTGCGCGACCAGGTGGCCGCCAACGGCCACGCCGTCTCGGTGATCTACGGCGCGCTGCCGCCCGAGGTGCGCCGGCGCGAGGCCGAGCGCTTCGCGCATGGCCACGCGCACATCCTGATCGCCACCGACGCCATCGGCATGGGCCTGAACCTGCCGATCCGCCGCGTTCTCTTCAGCACGATGAAGAAGTTCGACGGCATCGGCGACCGCACGCTCAACGAGTCCGAAGTGCACCAGATCGCCGGCCGCGCGGGACGCTACGGCATGCACGAGGAAGGCTTCACCGGCGTGCTGCGCGAGGCCGAGCCGACGGCGCTGCGCACGTTGAAGGAACTGCTGCCGAAGCCGCCGCGCGCGCCGCGCGACTTCAAGGCCACCGTGGCGCCCAACTGGTGGCACGTCGACACCATCGCCACGCGGCTGCACCTGACGCAGCTGCGCGCCGTGCTCAACGTGTTCGTCGACCAGCTGAAGCTGGACAACGCGCACTTCGCCGTCGCCGAACTCGACCAGATGCTGGAGCTCGCCGAGCAGCTCGATCGCACCGCCGGCGGACTGACGCTGAAACAGCGCTTCATCTACGCTCAGGCGCCGGTGGACACGCGCACCGAGGCGCAGGTGCAGGCCTTCCTCGACTGGACGCACCAGCACGCGCTGGCAGGCAAGGCCGGCACGCCCTGGTTCCTCGACGAGGTGGACGAGCACAGCCGCCTCGACAACATGGAAAAGGCGCTGCGCTCGTGCACGCTGTGGCTGTGGCTGGACCTGCGCTTTCCGGGCATCTACGGCCATCTCGACGCCGTGATCGACCTGCGCGAGCGGCTCAACGAAGGCATCGAGCGCCACCTCAAGGGCAAGAAGCCGCTGTGGCAGCGCGGCGGCGGACGGCGGTAAACGCTATTGGGGCGCGCCGACCTGGCGCGACGGATCGGCGGCGGCGAACGCCTCCAGCTTCTCGCACTCGGCCATGATGCGCGTGACCGTCGGAATGTCGTCGAACGCGATCTTGAAGACGCGCATGACGGCGAACACGCTGGCCAGGCAGATGTCGGCCAGCGTCGGCGTGTCGCCGTGGCAGAAACGGCCGGTGCCCGGTTCGCCGGCGAGGCGCTGTTCGACGGCGCGCAGGCCGGTGCCGAACCACTGGATCTGCCACGCGCGCCACGACTCGGCATCGAAACCGGTGGTGGTCGTGAGGTACCTCTTGACGCGCGGCGTGATCAGCGGATGGGTGTCCACCGCGAGCATCTGCGCAAGCGAGCGCACGCGGGCGCGCCCGTGCGGATCGGCCGGCAGCAGCGGCGGCTGCGGATAGATTTCGTCGAGGAATTCGAGGATCGCCAGCGACTGGGTGAGCGGCACGTGCGACTGCCCCGGGCCGTGGTCGATCAGCGCCGGGATGCCGCCCATCGGGTTGATCTTGCGAAACGCGGCGTCGTGCTGCTGGCCGGTGTCGATGTTGATGTCGGTCTCGCGCGGCTTCACACCCTTCAGGTTGAACGCCACGCGCACGCGGTAGGTGGCGGAGGTGCGCCAGTAGGAGAACAGCTCGAAACGGTCGGTGTCGGTCATGCGGGGCCTCTCGGGCAGCGTCGAAGGCAACGCCGGCGACGATGGTAGCCAAGCCGTCCGGGCCCTGTGCGGACGATGGGCTTACGATTCGCCCACAACCCTCCTGGAGACACGATGAAACCCGTTGCCCTGACCGCTGCGCTCGCCTGCACCTTCGTCCTCGGAGCGCTCAGCGCGCGCTTCATGCCCAGCGCCGGCGCCGCAGATGCCGCGGCGCCGGCGCC
>Ga0302157_10002591_pt1 | contig 20931 bp, 16 predicted proteins | sample I_Bog_N3_3_FD_193502 | JGI IMG/M metagenome (GOLD analysis project Ga0302157, IMG submission 193502) | Peat permafrost microbial communities from Stordalen Mire near Abisko, Sweden - I_Bog_N3_3 | ecosystem: Environmental > Terrestrial > Soil > Wetlands > Peat | place: Sweden: Abisko, Stordalen... | reverse complement strand
CGAATACGACCAGTTGCTCACCGGTCAGCCGATCTTTCGCGAGCGCATGGTGGGCGTCGCTCCCATCACCGCCGAAGAGGCGCTCTCACTCAGCGTCACCGGTCCGGTCCTGCGCTCGACGGGGGTGGCGTGGGATTTGCGTCGCACCATGCCCTACCTCGCCTACGACCAGGTCGACTTCGACGTCATCGTGGGCACCTACGGCGACAACTTCGACCGCTACGCCATCCGACTGAACGAAATTCGCGAATCGATCCGCATCGTGCGCCAGTGCGCGGACATGATGCCGAGCGGCGACTACCGCAGTCAGGACCCCAAGGTCACCCCGCCGCCGCGCGCGCGCATCGGCGAGTCGATGGAGGCGCTGATCCACCACTTCAAGCTCTTCACCGAAGGTTTCCACGTACCGGTGGGCGAGGTGTACTCGGCCGTCGAGTCTCCGCGCGGCGAGATTGGTTGCTACCTGGTTTCAGACGGGAGCTCCAAGCCCTACCGGCTGCACGTGCGCGGTCCGAGCTTCGTGAACCTGCAAGCCATTCCGCTCCTGATGCGCGGCGGGTCAGTCTCAGACGCCATCACGACCGTCTCGACCGTGGACCCGGTGCTCGGAGAAGTCGATCGATGAGTCACTTCCAGCCTGATATCCGTCATCGCGCCGAGGAGCTCATCGCGCTCTATCCCAGGGCGCGTTCGGCCATGTTGCCCTTGCTGCACCTCGCCCAAGAACAGGACGGGTACCTGAGCGAAGCGGGCATCGAAGAGGTCGCTTCACTCACGGGCACCACGAGCGCGGACGTGCGCGGCACGGCGGCGTTCTACGACATGTACCACTTAGAGCCAGTTGGCAAGTACGTCGTCGGGGTCTGCACGAACATCGCGTGTCTTTTGGCGGGCGGCGAGGAGTTCTTGGAGCACGCCTCACAGAAGCTCGATTGCGCGGTGGGATCGACCTCGAGCGATGGGTTGTTCACCCTCGAAGAGACCGAGTGCCTGGCCGATTGTGACAAGGCTCCCTGCGTGCAGGTCAATCATCGCTACGTGCGCACCACGACGCCCGAGACCTTTGACACCCTGGTGGACGACCTTCGCGAGGGCAAGCTCGACCACGACGTACCGAGTCACGGTACGTTGATCCGCGTCCGTCGAAACGGCGGATTGCGTGCTGCGCGCCAGGAGATCGTCGATCAGCGCGCGCGCTCGTCCGCCGCTCGAGCCCAGCGAGCCGAGGAGGCCAAGTAATGGCGATGCTCGACTCTCCACGCATCGTCTCCTCGAGAGCGCAGTACGCCGACTCGTACACGCTTACGCGCTACCTCGAGACCGGCGGGTACGTTGCACTTCGAAAGGCGCTCACGATGTTCCCCGAAGCGGTCGCCGCCGAGGTCGACGCGGCGTCGTTGCTCGGAAGAGGCGGCGCGGGCTTTCCCGCCGGGCGCAAGTGGTCGATGTTGCGCAAGGCCCCCGTGTCCTATCTCGTGGTGAACGGCGACGAGTCCGAGCCCGCCACGTTCAAGGACCACTTCCTCGTCGAACGCGATCCCCACCAGTTGGTCGAGGGCGTCATCATCGCCGCCTACGCGTTGCAGGTGAGCCAGGCCTTCATTTACTTGCGCGGCGAGTTCGCGCTGGGTCTCGAGCGCGTCCAGCAGGCGGTCAACGACGCCTACTCAGAGGGCGCGCTGGGATCGAAGATCTTCGGCTCGGACTTCTCGATCGACCTCGTGGTGCACCCGGGAGCGGGCGCCTACATCTGCGGCGAGGAGACCGCGCTCATTGAGGGACTCGAAGGCAAGCGCGGCTTTCCGCGCATCAAGCCACCGTTCTTTCCCGCGGTCACTGGACTCTACGGCGAACCGACGGTAGTGAACAACGTCGAGACGATGTCGAACTTGCCCTGGATCGTGAACAACGGCGGCGCGGCCTTCGCCGCGCTCGGCGTCGGTCGTTCGACGGGTACCCGGCTGTTCGCCCTGGCGGGTCGGGTGAACAATCCGGGCGTCTACGAGATCGAGATGGTGAAGAACACCTTTCGTGACCTGATCTACGACCCGGCGCTCGGCGGGGGTGTCATTGGCGGCCGCGCCGTCAAGGCGATCATCCCCGGTGGGGTCTCGGCGCCCTGGTTCGGTCCGGACCTGCTGGACCTACCGATGGGTCAAGACGAAGTGGGCGAGAAGGGTTCGATGCTGGGCTCGGGTTCGGTCGTGGTCTTAGACGAGACGAGTTGTGTCGTGCGAGCGGCGTGGCGGATCACCAAATTCTTCTCGCGCGAGTCGTGCGGCCAGTGCACGCCGTGTCGCGAGGGCTCGGGCTGGATCGAGCGCGCGATGTACCGCCTCGAGCACGGCGGTGGTCGCATGGAAGATATGGACCTCCTGCTTGACCTGTGCGACAACATCGCGCCCGGACTCTCCTGGCCGCCCCAGCAGACCACCATCTGCGTGCTCGGTTCCTCGATACCGTCGTCGGTGCATTCGGCGATCTCGATGTTCCCCGACGATTTCAAGGCGCACGTGCTTCACGGAGGGTGTCCCCATGACTGACGTCATACGCACCACGGTGAACATCACCGTCAACGGTCGAGAGATCGAGGTGAAGGCCGGTGAACTGCTGATCGACGCCGCCGAGCGAGCGGGTGAGTACATCCCACGTTTCTGCTACCACCCGCGCATGGAGCCGGTGGGAATGTGCCGCATGTGCCTCGTCGAAGTCGAAGGACCGCGTGGCGCGACGCTGCAACCCGCGTGCTACCTGCACGTCAACGACGGCATGAGCGTGTGCACCAATTCCGAGAAGGTGAAGAAAGCCCAAGACGGCGTGCTCGAGTTCCTGCTCGCGAACCACCCCCTCGACTGCCCGGTCTGTGACAAGGGTGGCGAGTGCCCGCTCCAGGATCAGACCCTCGCTCACGGATCGGGCGAGACCCGCTTCATCGAGGAGAAGCGCCACTTCGTCAAGCCCATCGAGATAGGTGAGCTGGTGCTCTTGGACCGCGAGCGCTGCATCCAGTGCGCACGCTGTACGAGGTTCTCCTCCGAAGTGGCGGGCGACACCGAGATCGCCTTCTCGGGCCGCGGCGACCTCATCGAAGTGGCGCCCTCACCCGACAAACCATTCAACTCAGTCTTCTCGGGCAACACGGTCCAGATCTGCCCGGTCGGCGCCCTCACGGCCAAGCCGTACCGGTTCAGTGCCCGACCCTGGGACCTCGAACAGGTCGAGAGCACGTGCACCACGTGTGCGGTGGGTTGTCGAATCGCGGTCCAGTCCTCGGGTAACCGACTCACCCGCGTGCTCGGGGTCGACAGCGATCCGGTGAACCACGGGTGGCTCTGTGACAAGGGGCGTTTCACGCTCGACTCGATCGACCAGAACCCCGAGTCCACCGACGTCCTCTCCGCGGCGACGCGCATCACGACGCCCCTGGTGCGCGTGAAAGGTGTACTCGAGCCCGCCAGTTGGGGCGAGGCCCTTGGCGCGGCCTCCGCGATTCTGCGTGACGCGAGTGCGACGCCCGGCGGCGTCGGTGCCATTGGCGGTGCGTCACTCACCAACGAGGGTGCGTTCGCCTGGGAGCGATTCATGCGTGGCGTGCTGGGCACGGAGAACCTCGACGCCCAGTTCGGCGACGGACTCGACCCGGTGTTGCTCCAAGCTCTGACCAAGGCCACCATCGACGAAGCCGCGCGCGCGAAGACCATCGTCACCTTGACCGGTGACCTGCGCGAGGAGTTGCCGATCCTCTTCCTTCGTCTGCGCGAGGGTGCGGTGAGTGGCACCAGCGCCATCGTCGAGTTTGCCTTCGGGCCCTCGGCCTTGCGTTCGCTCGCGCGCGTCTCACTCGTGGTGCGACCCGGCGAGGCGCACCTTTGCGCGCGCTCGATCACCGACCACGCTGACGCCCCCGCCGGGGTCGCCTTCAGCAACGAAGAGTTGCTCGAGGCACGACGGCTCATTGGTGAGAGTGGGGAGGGCGTCGTGTTCGTCGTGGGGCGTCCGAACTTCGCCGAAGACCCTCGCGTGATTGAGAACGCGATTCGCCGTTTCGCCGAGCGTTACCCTGACGCTAAATTCCTCGTCGCGCTGCGGCGCTCGAACGTGGCGGGTGCGCTCGACATGGGTCTCGGTTCCCAGCTTCGTCCGGGTCGGGGTTACGACGCCGAGGCGAAGGGCCTTGACACCCTCGCCCAACTCGAGGCGCTTCGCCGTGGCGACCAGAAGGCCGTGGTGATCCTCGGTGGATGTCTGCTCGGCAACGTCGCCGACGTGAAGGGCGCCACGGCGGCCCTCGAGAACGCGGACGTGATCGCCGTGACCGGACACGGTGGAGCGACGCTTGGTTACGCGAACGTAGTGCTCCCGGCCGCTATCGCGCACGAACGCAGCGGCACGGTGACCAACATCGAGGGACGCGTCACCGCCGTCACGCCCAAGATCGTCGCGCCCGGATCGGCCTGGCCCGACGTCGCGATCGCGGCCGAACTGGCCGAACAGATGGGCCAGAGCATTGGTCTCAGCTCGGTCGAGCAGACCGCCAAGACCATCGAAGAGACCACGGGCTACCCGGCGCTCTCGGTGATGAACGACGAGGTCCACGACGGCGCGGTCGTTGGTCGAAGCGACGCCTCGTCACTTCGCCACGCGCTCGACCCCATGGCGTTTCCCGGTATCCGCTCAGCGGAGAGCGTGGGTCTCGCCTCCTACACCGGCGCGATTGTCGAAGAGCGCGCCCAGGGCAGTGTGCACACTCGGTGCGCGACCCTCGAGGATCTCGCCAACGCCGAGCCCCTCGAGGTGCCCCTCGCTGACTCGTATTCGCTTCGCCTCGTGGTGTCGCGTCGCCTCTATGACCGCGGCGTCGCGATGGGCGGATCGCCCTCGTTGCACAATCTGATCAAGCCGACCACGTTGGGGCTCAATCACGTCGATCTGGACCGTCTTGGCGTCGAGGAGGGCGCGATCGTGAGCGTGACCGGCGCCTCGGGCAGCGTTCGTCTACCCGTGGAACTCAACGAAGGCGTCGCACGAGGCTCGGTCGAAATAGTCTTCGGGACCAAGAGCGCGACCGGTGAGGACGCGGTCGCGGTGCTCTATGACCCCACGAGCGTCATCAGCCAAGTCCGATTGGAGTCGCGATGAATTCGCTTCTCGCGTCCTCGGACCCGCTGTTCCTGCACGGCGTCACGTGGGTCGTCGCGCTGATTGTGGTGATAAAGATCCTGGTCGGCTTCGGCGCATTGATGGGCGCGGTGATCGTCATGATCTGGTTCGAGCGCAAGGCGATCTCGGACATGCAGAGCCGCATCGGACCACAGCGCTGGGGACCCTTCGGACTGTTCCAGACCCTGGCCGACGGACTCAAGCTGATTGGCAAGGAGGACCTCGTGCCCGCCGAGGCGGACGTCTTCGTCTTCAAACTCGCGCCTTACCTGGTCGTGATCCCGGCGTTCATCACCTTTGCGATCGTGCCCATTGGCGGTACGTTGCACATCGCGGGTCACGTGGTGTTGTTGCAGATGGCGAACCCACCAATGGGGATCCTCTTGATGCTGGCGATGTCGGGGATCTCGGTCTACGGCGTGATGCTCGCGGGATGGTCCTCGGGATCTAAGTACCCACTCCTGTCCTCGGTGCGCGCGAGCGCCCAGATGATTAGTTACGAGGCCGCGCTCGGCATGACGATCGTCACGGTGATCCTGGTCACCGGGGCGCTCACCACGCACAACATCGTGCTCTCCCAGGGCGGCGGCATCTGGCACTGGAACCTGATCCGCTTGGGCTTCGTGCCTTTCGCGATCTTTCTCATCGCCATCACCGCCGAACTCAACCGTCCGCCCTTTGACGTCGTCGAGGCGGAGAGCGAGCTCGTCGGGGGTTTTCACACCGAGTACTCCTCGTTTCGCTTCGCCATATTCTTTCTCGCGGAGTTCATGAACACCATCACCATGTCGGCGATCATGGTCACGCTCTTCTTCGGGGGCCCGGCCGGCTGGGTGCCGCCGATCGCGCACCTCAAGTGGGTGTTCCCGATCATCTGGTTCCTCATAAAAACCTCGATCTTCTGCTTCTGCTACATCTGGTTTCGCGCGGCGTTGCCTCGTTTTCGCTACGACCAACTCATGGACCTCGGCTGGAAGCGACTCATCCCGCTCAGCCTGGGTTGGATGCTCATCGTGGCGGGCTTTCTCATCTCGTGGCGCTGGGGTGCACTCATGGTGAGCGCCGTGCTCGTGGCCTGGGTCGTGCTCGCGCGCGCCTTCGAACTGGGCAAGACCCGAGAGTCCGGTCCCGAGCGAGTGCTCCCGACGGTCGGCGAACGACCAATACCCGGGCACGTCATTCGCAAGCTCAGTGACGGGGAGGCGTAATGGCGAGTCCCTTCTCCTTCTTCGGCGGCTTCAAGCTCACGTTGGCCCACATCGGGCGTCCCCGGGTGACGACCAGTTACCCCCAGCACAAGCGCGCCAAGCAACCACGCCAACACGGGCGTCACGTCCTTAACCGCTACGAGGACGGGATGGAGAAGTGCATTGGTTGTGAGCTGTGCGCGGGGGTGTGTCCCGTGAACTGCATCTACGTGCGCGGTCTGGACAATCCGCCCGACCACCCCGTGAGCCCGGGCGAGCGCTACGGCTACGTCTATGAGATCAACTACTTGCGCTGTATCCACTGTGACCTCTGCGTCGAGGCGTGCCCCACCCAGGCGATCACCGAATCCAAGATGTTCGAGTTCTCCTTCACCAATCGCGCCGACGCCATTTACACCAAGGCCGAACTGCTCGTCGACGACCAGGGTTTCCCCCAGCGCCTGCCCTGGGAGGACTGGCGCGAGGGCGAAGCCGCGATGACTGGCGGCTGGATGCGCGCGACCTCGCCCTCGGGTGACGCCGCCTTCGAGGGTGTCGTGCAGTGGACCGGTGACCTCGGCGCGGGGGTTCGCGCCGCCGAGGGAGGCCAGTCGGGGAACCGCGATGACGAGGCGACTGGCTCGAAACAGATACGCGAGGTGTTCTATCGTCACCTTCAGCCCGAGGACGTGCCGGCTGACCGTCGCGGGCTCCAGGGCATGATGCGCAACGTGCGCGAGAAGATGCCACGCCGCTCCAAGGGCGATCGGGGAGAACAGTGAGCGCCGTCACCATCTCTTACGCGTGGCCGAGCATCCTGGTGTTCGTCGCCGCGGCGATACTGATCCTCGTCGGCGCGCTCGGTGTCATCACGTACAAGAATCCGGTACACAGCGCGCTCAGTCTGATCATGACCCTGTTCGGCGTCGCGGTCGCCTTCGTCGCCCAGCAGGCCGACTTCCTCGCCGCGGTCCAGATCATCGTCTACGCGGGCGCCATCGTCGTGTTGTTCCTGTTCGTCATCATGTTCCTCGGTGTCGATCGCAAAGAGCACGTCCACGTGGAGCCCTTCGTGAGCCAGCGCCCCTTGGCCGCCCTCGGGGTCCTGATCACCGTGGGCGGACTGATCGCGCTTATGGCCGAGTCGCACTGGGTGACCGGCGTCAAGTCGGTCTCGACCGTCGGGACCGCGCTCGCGACGGGTCAAGCCAACGTGCGCCAACTCGGGACCGCGGTCTTTACCACGTATCTGTTCGCCTTCGAAGCCACCGCCGCGCTGCTCGTCATCGCGGTGGTGGGTGCGGTACTGCTCGCGCGACGCGAGCGGACGGTCCTCACCGAAGAGGTGGACGAATGAACGTGCCCGCCGCCTGGTATCTCGTGCTCGCCGCCGTGCTCTTTGGGATCGGGGCCTTTGGTCTGATGACGCGCCGTAGCGCGCTGATCATGTTCATGTGCGTGGAGTTGATGCTCAACGCGGTCAACCTGACCTTCGTGACCTTCGCGCGCACGCTGAGTGACGTCGGGGGACAGGCCACCGTCTTTTTCGTGATGGTCGTCGCCGCCGCCGAGGTCACGGTCGGACTCGGGATTGTCGTCGCGGTGTTTCGACGCCGTTCCTCCACCTCGGTGGACGAACTATCGGAACTGAAGGGCTGAGATGGCGCATATCTCGACGCTGATACTGCTGTTGCCCCTGCTCGGGTTCGCGGTGGTGCTGCTCAACGGAAAGAACATGAACGAGTCCCAGATCGGCCTCGTGGCGACCGGCGTGGTGGGCCTCAGTTTCGTCGCCTCGGTGATCGACTTCGTGCTGTTGTTGCACCGCAGTGATCGCGAGGTCACCGTTCAGCTCTTTAACTGGATCGACGTCGGCACGTTGCACGTGCCCGCCGCTCTCCTGGTGGACCCGCTCTCGATCACCATGTGCCTGTTCGTCACGGGCGTCTCCACGCTGATCCACCTCTACTCCATTGGTTACATGCACGCAGAGAAGGACTACAAGAAGTTCTTTCTGTACTTCAACCTCTTCGTGTTCTCAATGTTGGCGCTCGTGCTCGCCAACAACCTGGTCTTCACCTTCGTGGGCTGGGAGGGCGTGGGAGTCTGCTCCTACTGGCTCGTGAGTTTCTACTTCGATCGCGACTCGGCCTCGTCGGCGGGTAAGAAGGCCTTCATCTACAACCGCGTCGGCGACGTCGGACTGCTGGTGGCGATGTTCTTGTTGTTCTCGCGCACCGGGACCCTCACCTATCTCGGGGTGTTCGAGAAGGCCGGTACGCTCACCCCCACGGTCGCCACCCTCGTGGTGCTGGCGCTGCTGCTCGCCGCTACCGGCAAGAGCGCACAGATCCCGTTGTTCAACTGGTTGCCCGACGCCATGGAGGGCCCCACGCCGGTCTCGGCGTTGATCCACGCCGCGACCATGGTCACCGCGGGGGTCTACCTGCTCGTGCGGATGTCGCCGGTGCTCGCGCTGTCGTCCTCGGGACGCATGACCATCGCGGTGATCGGTGGGGTCACCGCTTTCGTCGCGGCGACGATCGCGACTTCTCAAAAGGACATCAAGAAGGTCCTCGCGTTCTCGACCGTGTCCCAGATCGGTTACATGGTGCTCGCCGTGGGCGTGGGTGCCTACGGCGCCGCGATCTTTCTGATGGTGGGCCACGCGTTCTACAAGGCCCTGCTCTTCCTCGGTTCGGGTTCGGTCATCCACTCGCTCAACGGCGAACAGGACCTGCGAAAGATGGGGGCGTTGGCCAAGTTCCTACCGCTCACGTATCCGACGTTCCTCGTGGGCTGGCTCGCCATCTCGGGCATCCCTCCCTTCGCGGGCTTCTGGGCCAAGGGCGATGTCTTGACCAACGTGTTCGCGCACAACAAGGTCCTGTGGGTTCTCGCCGTGGTGACCGCGATCCTCACCGCGTACTACATGAGCCGTCTATTCGTGCTGACCTTTCGCGGCACCGAGCGCTTCCGCGAGGAGACCCACGGTCACGAGCCCCACGAATCTCCCTGGGTCATGACCACCCCGCTCGTGATCTTGGCGGTGCTCTCGGTGTTTGGCGGGGCCCTCGCCCTGCCGTGGGTGCACCACGATTCATTGGCGAACTTCCTCAGCTCGACGTTCGGGTACGTGGCACCGATCGCGAGCCAGAGCACGCTCAGCCAGTGGGGTCTCGCCGCGGTGGACATCGCCGCGGCGTTGATCGGTCTCGCGGCGGCGTTCTCGATCTGGCGCAGCCGCTACGAGGACGAGAAGCTGACGCCGAAGTTCCTCGAGCAGGTCTGGTACTGGGACAACTTCTATGACGCGACGATCGGACGTCCGCTCGAGGATCTGGCCGTCTTCAGTGACGCCGTCATCGAAGACGAGGTCATCGACGGGGGCGTTATGGGTCTCGCGGTGGGCATACGACGCAGTTCTCAGGGCGTGCGCAAGATCCAGTCGGGCTTCGTGCGCCACTACGCGCTCGCGATGGCCCTCGGTCTCGCCGTGATCGTGGTGTACCTGGTCGCGAGGGTCGGATAGCCATGCACTCTTCTCTCTGGCTCACCGCGCTGCTCGTCGTGCCGTTGTTGGGTGCATCGGGTGCGGCCCTCGGGCGCTCGAAGCAGGGTCTCGCCTACGCGATCGCGGTCACCAGCGCTTCGGTGGAGATGGCGATCGGTGTCGTGATCTTCTTTCTCTACAACAGCCACGTCGCTGGGGCCCAGACCTTCGACTTCGCGACTCGCCACGTGTTGTCGGCGCCCTTCGGGCTCGCCTACGACGTCGCGCTCGACGGCATCTCGTTGTTCATGGTAGAACTCACGGCGATCGTCGTACTGCTCGCGTTGCTGGGCGGTCGCGACAAGCGCCGTGAGCCCGCCTTCGTGTCGTGGTTGCTCGTACTCACGTCGCTCACGATGGGCAGCTTCATCGCCCACGACCTGCTCGAGTTCTTCATCTTCTTCGAGCTCACCCTCGTGCCGTGTTATTTCATCATCGCGGGCTGGGGCGGCAAGGAGAAGAACAAGGCCGCCCTCAAGTTCTTCATTTACACATTCAGCGCCTCGGCGTTCTTGCTGATCGGCATCTTGTACCTTGGCTTCTCCCATCAGCACCAGACCGGGTGAGTCCTCACCTTCGCCTACGGCGTACTCGCCTCGACGTCCATGACCCACTCGACCGCGATCTGGTTGTTCGTCGCTTTCGCGATCGCCTTCGCCGCCAAGGCCCCCATCTGGCCGCTGCACACCTGGTCGCCGCTCACTTACGCTGAAGCGCCCACGGCCGGTTCGATCGAACTCTCCGCGCTGCTCGCCAAGCTCGGCTCCTACGGATTGTTGCGATTCGCCGTGGGACTGTTCCCCCTCGCCTTCGCCGACGTGCGTCCGGTGCTGCTCACCTTGGCGGTGATCGGCATCCTCTACGGTTCGATGCTCGCCTGCGTCGCCAAGGACCTCAAGCGCTTCGTCGCGTACAGTTCGCTCGCCCAGATGGGCTTCATCACGCTCGGGGTGATGTCGGGCTCGAAGATCGCCACCGTCGGTGCGGTGTTGCTGATGTTCAACCACGGCGTGATCACGATCGGGTTCTTCCTCATCATCGGCTTCATCGAGAACCGTCGCGGCAGCTACCAAGTCGCGGACCTGCAGGGCCTCCAGGGTCCCGCGCCGGTGCTCGCGGGGGTCTTTACCGTCGTGATGCTGGCGTCGATTGGTCTACCGGGCCTGTCGGGCTTCGTGAGCGAGTACCTGATCCTGATCGGCACTTTCGCGGTGCACGCCTGGTGGGCGGTGGTGGGTGCCTTCGGCGTCGTGGCGGCGGCGGTCTACCTGCTCTGGGCCTACCAGCGCGTCTTCCAGGGCCGCGCCGTGGGGGCCAACGCCTCTATCCCCGACGCCTCAACCAAGGAACGCTGGGTGTTGGTGCCGATCGTCGTGTTGATCGTCGCCCTCGGTGTCTTTCCGCGACCGGTGCTTGACCGCATCACCCCCTCAGTGCAGCAACTGATCCAGCACGTCGCGCCGAGCGGGGTGACCAAGTGAGCGCCCCCATTGTCGTGCCTTCGATCCACTACCTGACGATCCTGTCGGTCATCATCCTCTTTGGTGCGTCGCTGTTCCTGGTCTTTCTCACTGCCCTGTTGCGCACCAAGGTCACCCAGGTGTGGGCGACCGCGGTCACGTGTGGCGCGTCACTCGCGGTGCTCGTGGTCACGTTCTTCCAGTGGCGATGCATCGACAAGGCCGGCGCTTCGACGACGGTCGCCCACGCTATCGTGCTCGACGGCTTCAGCGTGGTGGCGACCGGGGTCATCGCGATCAGTCTGTTGATGGCGAGCCTGGTCGCGCACGACTGGGCGGTGCGCGAGGGCGTGCGCGGCGCCGAGTACCAGATCCTCGCCCTCGCCGCCTCGGCGGGCGCGGTCCTGATGGCCCAGGCGAACGACTTGATCGTGATCTTCCTCGGACTCGAGATAATGTCACTCGGGCTCTACGTGCTGGTCGCCTTTGACCGGCATCGCAAGACCTCCGCGGAGGCGGCGTTGAAGTACTTCCTGCTCGGCGGGTTCGCGTCGGCGATCTTCATCTACGGCGCCGCACTCGTCTACGGCGCGACGGGCACCACGAACCTGACGACGATCTCGTACTTCCTCGCGTCAAACGTCTTGTTGCACCCGGGCCTGCTCTACGCGGGTGGAGCATTGTTGATCGTCGGCTTCGCCTTCAAGGTGGCGGCGGTGCCGTTTCACATGTGGTCGCCCGACGTCTACGAGGGCGCGCCGACACCGGTGACCGGTTTCATGGCCTCGATCGTGAAGGTTGGCGCGTTCGCCGCGTTCGTGCGCGTGGTGATCTCGGCCCTGGGTACCCAGATGGAGACCTGGCGACCGATCCTGTGGGTGCTCATCGTGCTCACCACCGTCGTGGGAGCGTCGCTCGCGCTCATCCAGCGCAACGCCAAGCGGATCCTCGCCTACTCGTCGATCAACCACGCCGGGTTCATCCTGCTCGGCGTCTGGGCGGGAACCGTGCGCGGGGTGGCGGGAACCTTGTTCTACGTCATGACCTACGCGCCGACCGTCGTCGCCACGTTCGCGGTCGTCACCCTGGTGGGTGGGATGGGTGACGAGAACCACTCGATCGACGCCTACCGCGGACTCGCGCGACGCCAGCCCTGGCTGGGCGCGTCGATGGCGGTGCTCTTGCTCTCACAACTCGGTGCGCCGCTCACGACCGGCTTCTACGCGAAGTACTCGGTGCTGGCGGCCGCGATCGACGTGGGCGGAAGTCCACTCGCGTTGATCGCGCTGCTGAGTGCAGCGATCGCGGCCTTCTTCTATCTGCGCTGGGCCATGGCCCTGTACTCCGACGAACCCGTGGACGCCGTTCGCGTCGCCGTGCCGCGCGCGACGGGCGTCGTGATTGGCCTCGGCGTGGCGATGACGCTGGTCTTTGGCGTCTGGCCCGGACCGATCGCGACCCTGGCCCAACACGCGACGTTGCTATTCAATCCGTGAGCCTGATCGGCATCGCGACCTGCGTCGGGGTCGATACCAGTCCGTCCTCGCGCTTTCGTGGGGCGAACGTGGACCCGGATTCTCCGTTGCTGCTCGCGGCGCTCGAAGAGCTCGGGCTGAGAGGTGAGCTCGCGGTCTGGGATGACGACTCGGTCGACTGGGAGCGCTTTGACCTGACGATCGTGCGCTCAACGTGGGATTACTCGTCGCGACGCGACGAGTTCCTCGAGTGGGCGAGGGCGGTACCGCGACTGCTCAACCCCTACGACGTGCTCGAGTACTCGTCGGACAAGCACTACCTCGAAGACTTAGGTAACGCCGGACACCGCATCGTGCCGTCCTTCTTCTGTGATGTGGGCGAGACGCCGGTCTTTCCTTCGGGTGACTTCGTCGTCAAGCCTTGCGTGGGGGCCGGTTCGATCGACGCCGCGCGCTACGACGCCAGCCAACTCGACGAGGCGCGCGAGCACGTGTACCGACTGCACGGGTTGGGTCGTGACGTCTTGATCCAGCCCTACGTGTCCTCGGTCGACGAGTGGGGCGAGCGCGCGCTCGTATTCATTGCCGGCGCCTTCAGTCACGCCATGACCAAGGGGGCCATGCTCAACACCCCCGCGCCCGAGCGCGACGCACTGTTTCGCCTCGAACAGCTGAAGAACGCCCAGGCCGAGCAGGAGGCGCTGGTCTTCGCCGAACGTATGCTGGGCGACCTCGAATGGCGTGACCTGCTCTACGCGCGGGTAGACGTCGTGCGCTTCGAGCGCAGTTGGGCGCTGATGGAACTCGAACTCGTCGAGCCGTCGCTCTTTCTCGCCTTTGACCCATGCGCGGCCCAACGAATGGCGAGCGCGATCCTGGGTCGTCTCGAGGGATAGCTTCGCTAGGAGGGCGGTCGAACGACCACGGTGTCGGCGAACTTGTCGCTCAGGGTCTGGTTCCTCTTGTCCCACAGCGGCCAGAGTAGGTCGAGGTAGAGCGGCAGAACCAAGATCAGACTCATGAGCTGGTGGCGGCTCTCGATCGCACTCTGGTGGACGGTCGGGTGGACGTACTTGGTGAAGTGGTAGAGGTTCCCGATCAGACCCAACAGGCAAAAGAGCGCGGTGCGCTTGATCGCCTGCGCGCTTTTGATGGTGGTGTTGGTGCCCGCGCCCACGCAGCGCACTCGCGCGACCTTCATGCCGAACGTCTGGCCGGGCATGTAGGTCAGTGTGAGCGCGCCGTAGGCGAAGGTGAGGATCGCCACGACACCGGCGGAGGCGTAGACGTTGACGTCGAGTACGCGCAGGGGAAGCGAGATCACCACCGCCAGGATGATCGAGTCGATGACGTAGCCGAGCACGCGCCATCCGTAGCCCGCGAGGGCCATGGCACCCACCGAGTTCAACTCGGTCCGGTTAAGCCCCGGCATGGGTCCAACGCCCGCGACGCTCGCGCTCGTCGCTCGCCCGCACTGAGGACAGTTCGTCTGTCCGTCTTGGACGAGGGACCCGCACTGTTTGCAGTAAGGCACGTTCCTCCTTTGGTCGGGCGAAGGCGCCCATCACAACTTATTTCATGACGAAGAGTCCACAGATCATGCCCCCGGACACCAGTGTCCCAGTCGCCGCTGGACGATCACGCGACGTCTAGATCGGTTCGGGCCAGTGCTCGGCGTGCAATCGTGATCGGTGAGCGCCTCGCTGGGACGCCATCTCGTTCACCGCGAACGGGTTCTCGGCGTTGTCGAGGGTGTCGAAGTGTCGACTCATCGGGCGATGCGAGATAACGACGTTGACGAGCATCGTCACCGCGGCGACCAGACCGAGCGCCCAAGACACCGAAAGATGGTCCGCGAGCAGACCAACGGACTCTTGACTGATCGGACCCACGACGAGCGGGATGAGCGCGAGCAGCGTGTACATCGAGGCCCGCTTGTCGCTGGGCGTGCCGATCTGGATCACTGAGGTCACGATCGACGCGTTCATAAGGACGGCGAAACCTATGGGGATCGTCGCCACGATCGCGACGATGTCGCTCGTGCGCGAGTGGGACCCGGCGAGCACCTCGGCGAGGGCCATCGCCGCGATCCCCATACCCGCACCGAAGTAGCAGAGTCGCTGCACCTCGCCCCAGCGCACGCGGCCGTGGATCTTTCGCACCGCGTGCGCTACGAGGATCCCGCCGATGAGCGACGCCGACTCGAGGACCGAGAGGACCTCGGCGTTCGAGCTGATCGAGTTGGCGATCGCGGGAAGCGTGACCACGTAGCTCGCGACGAAGAAGCACAATGCCGCGTATCGAAACGCGGCCCACAGGCCCGGTTCGTAGCGCAGGAGCCGCAGGGCGTCGGCGAAGGACTCCGAGGTCGCCTCCACGCGCTGAGCGGCGCGGTGACGCGACGTCGAGAAGAAGACCAACACCTCGGGTACCTCGGCGACGGCACAGCCCAAGAACACCCAGAGGGGCCCGACGAGCACGAAGAGAGCGCCACCGAGCAAGAGTCCGACGACCGCCGCCGCGGCGACGTTGCGGGTGTAGGCACTGTTGAGCTCGGGGAGCTTGGCGGGTTCGGCGATGAGCTGGCGCACGAGAAACGAGTTGGGCGCGTTGAGACCCTCGCATACGCCATAACCGAGAACCCAAGCGAGGATCCCGACAACGCTGAGGTGATGGGTCGCGACGAGGATGACCGGAAAGAGCGCCCACACGCCCTCGCTCAGATTGACCCAGGCGTCCACCCGCGCCGCGCCGTAGCGGCGAGAGATCCGAGTGGCGCTGCCGGCGAGGACGAGTGACGGCGCGTTAAAGCAGAGCAGGATCAGTCCGGTCGCGGCGATCGAGTGCGTCTCGTGGAACACCAGATAGGTCGCCACGAGCATGGCCATGTACTCGCCCGTGTGCACGATGCCCGCGCCGAGCAGGTAGCGCGCGCGAAGAGTCGAGAACTCGTCGGCGGGTTCGTTCGCCGTGATCTCGAAGTTGCGCCGGGTGACCATCAGTTGATGCTACGAAAGAGATTGCACTGTTTCCTCTTTATCAGGTGAACGCACCGTGACAACTGGGTGACGTCCGCCAGGCTGTAATAAAGGTCGCGTCCACTAACGTGTCCTGCAGTGGAGTACTTCAACCCCCTCAGTTCAGCGCCGCCCGAAGACCCGAACGCGTGGACCGACGCGCAGTGGATTGACTGGCTGAAGGCGACCGACGCCGAAGCGGGCCCGACGGGTGAGTTCCCGGTGGGGACCGTGGCGAGCAGAATCGCTCGTTCCTCGGCCGGCCAGGTACTCGGTCAGGCGATGCTGGGTCTCGCCCAGGCGATCTACGGGCCCAAGGACGAGGAGTTGGTCGTCATCGTCGAAGGCGCGGGCGAACCAGAAGAAGACGAGCCGTTTCGCGTGCGACTGGACTTCGAGCACCCCGAGCAGTCTCAGATCGTCTTTCGCTCGTCTCGCGACACTCCAACGATCTAGCGCAGGTCCTTACTCGCTGAAGTCCATGCTTGGACGTAGCGCGAAACCCTGCGACGTTCTAATCATCACCCCAGCGCGGCTCTCGACCATGGCGAGCCCGGTACGAGTTGGACGTCGTGTCCTCGATATTGCTAGCGGGCGGCGACTTCGCGGTCGACCCGTTTGGCTGCTTCAAGCACCTCATCAGGGACAACGGTACCGGGGCGGTTCGAGGGGTCATTGGCGAGGAACCGCCCGATCATCGGGATCTCGGTGATCGACTCCGCGCGCAAGATCGCCGCCACCACCGGCACGAAACTCTCGGCGGCGGGGTAGACGAGGTAGCGCGCCAGCCAGTCCGGGTGGTACTTGGCGTTAAAGGTCCACAGCGACTCAATGGGCAGCACGCCCGAAAGTCGCTTGAGGGCCCAGCGCTCGACGCGGGTGAACGTGCCGTCACCGCGCTCTCCATCGAGGACCGAACGAAACGCGGCGAAGTTGAGACTGAGTCCCCCGGCGCCACGTTTGGCGAGATACTCAATGGTCGAGCAGAGCGCGTAGTCAATGAGACCGTTGGGGTGTTCGTCGGGGTCGCGGCGCATGAGGTCGAGCGAGAACCCGTTGATCGCGGGCGAGGGCACGAACTGACAGACCGCCACGGGCGCGCCGTCGGGTCCGTGCACGATGGTCAGTAGCAGACCCCTGTCCTTGGGGTCAAAGAGTCGACCCAGCATCATGGAGAACCCGCGCTCGCCTTCGCCTCGGCGCAGCATGCTGATCAGATCGACGATGGCGGTGACCTGGCCTGGATCGATGTTCGCCGGGTCCAGGAACTCCACGCTGTAGCCGTGGCGAGCCAGTCGAGTGCAAGCCTGGCGAAGGCCCTTCATCTTTCCGCCTTCGAGTGAGAAGCTCTGACAGTCCACGATCGCCTCGTCGCCGAGGTAGATGTAGTGCATGCCCGCCGCGTGGTAGATATGCGTCCACTCCTCTGACGCGGCCATGATGCCGATCGTCCAACCGTGCGACTCGCCGTAGGAGCGAAAGGCGCTGAAGACCTCGGTGCGTTCGGCCTCGGGTCCGATCGGATCGGGCGAGATCAGCGCGACTCCGCCGTAGACCGCGTAGGCAACGAGTGAGTCGCGAAAGAAGAAGAACTGCTTGTCGTCGCGCAGCGCGAAGTAGTCGAGCGTCCCTCGACCGTGGCGGCGAACGATCTCGCGGGCGCGCAACTCGGCGATGCGTCGCTCGGTGCTCGTGCCCTTCTGGGAGAGTCGACGGTCCACGACGGGACGGGTGAGCAGGTAGAGCAGCGACACCAACAGACACACGCCGATGGTCACGAGCGTGGGATCGACGAAGTCGTCCACGCCGTCGGGCAGGTTGATCGTATAGATGCCGAGCAACCTCTCGGCACACGCGATGAACACCACGCCCAATCCGGGAAGGTGTTGGCGCCCCGACGTCGCTTCGATGCCGAGGGTGGCGGCGATCAGCGAGATCGTGACGATCAGTCCGAGTCGCGGCAGGGCGGCGCGCAGGCTCGAACGGTCGGTCGTTGCTTGGAAGTGCTGGCGTTCTACGACGAGCAGGACGAGAATCGCCGCCGCGACCAGCGAGGATACGACGGTGCCCCCGCGTGCCAGGTGCGCGATCACGGTAAAGGAGAGCGCACCCACCGCGAAGAACCACGCTCGACGTTGTCCGCGGCGAATCCCGCGCGCGGTCATGATCATTGCGATACCGGCGACTGCGGTCAAGGCCGCGGCGGACTGGGCGACGCCCAGGGGCAGCACGCTCAGCACGAGGCGCAGGTGTCCGCGCAGCGGTGGTGACGCGGTAACCGCGACGTTCACCAGACCGTCCACGAACAGCAGTCCGCTCGCCCAGCGGCGAATGGAGCGTTGTTGGCGCTGGGCGCCGAGGCGTTCGAGATTCACCGGGAACGGACTTGCGTTCGGCCAGGATCCGACGGTGTTGGTCTCACGTGGTGGGGCGGGTTGGAGGGGTTGGCCCGCGACCAGTCGTTCGAGCAGGGTACCGCGATGGCGAGGCGATTCTCCCGCGACGAGGCGCACCTGGACCGTGCTCGCCGCTTCGATCTCGACGACGCCGAGTCGATCGACGGAACTGAACACCGGCGGCAGCCCGAAGCGACCACGGCGCTCGACGATGACGGTGCGAGAAGGTCCGGGCGCCGCGCAGACGCCGTGGTCGAGGAAGGCCAGGGCGGGTCGCGGTGCGCCGCCCACGACCGCACCGGCACCCCCGCGTTCGGCGACGCGTCGCGCGATCTCGAGGGCGTCCACGTCGTAAGCGTGCGTGAGTGCGAGTGGCTCGCTCGGTGACGCCGTTCGCTCGCTGCGCGTGTCACGATCGAAGCGTCGTCGCACGATGAGTCCGGCGAGCCCCGCGACGAGCGCCTCGAGTAGGACGATGATTAACACGTTCACTACGAGGTTTCCCCAGAAGGTCGTCGTGTGTGGGGCGTGGACCTTGTAGTGGTGATGGGTGAAGTGGCCCACGATCTTGGTGATCGTGTTGAACAGGTCAAAGCCCACGAGCGCGAGCAGCGGCAGCCACACCCAGGGTCCGAGTCGACGGTAGAGGACGCGCGACGCGACGAATCGGGCCAGTGCGAGCGGGTCTTCGAGTCGGTCGGCGTCGGAACGGTCGCCGCGGTCTGCGACGTTCACGTCCACGTGCGAGCTGGCCGCGCACACGAAGAGGTCGCGAACGCCGTCGGCGGTCGCTACTTGCAGCATCAAGTCCTTGGCGATCCTGGCGCCGAGTGATTCGAGGATGCGTTGGGCGCCCTCGTGCTCGGACAGCTCGTGGTCGTCGCCGCCGGGCAGCACAATTAACTGGTGGTTCGCCTGGGCGCAGAACTGGCGCAAGCTTTCGGCGATTTCGGGTCGGGCGAGGAACGTGGCGTCAATGAATTTGGCGAGGTCGGCCGTGGCGTCAGGGTGAAAGAGGTTGCCCGCCACGACCACGACGGCCGCGTCGTCGATGTGGCCCATGAGTTGGATGAATTCGCGCACCGGTCGACTCGCCGGGCTGGTGGTGGGCGAAAGCGAGAGATCGCTTAGTACGTACACGTGCTGCCCGTAAGGGACCGGCAGCGTCTGTCGTTCTGTCTGCGCCACGGTGTCTATTCTCGCAGACATCGCCTCGACGGGCGCTTAAGGTCCATATTCACTGATGACAACGACGAATAAACACGAGAACTGGCGATGGCGCGAAGAAGGGGCCGCGCCGGCGCGCGCGGTCATCTTTGACATCGACGGCGTGCTCGCCGACGCCGCGGGGCGTCAGCACTACCTCGACTGGGGCGACTGGCGCAGCTTCTTTGACGCCTGCGGTGACGACCCGGTGATCGACGAGATCGAACGTCTGCTCGAACTGCTCGACCCCTCGCTCTTGATCGTGCTGTTGACTGGTCGCCCACGTCGCGTACAGCCCCACACCCTGGCGTGGCTCGAGCGATACGGGATCCGTTGGGATTTGCTCATAATGCGCGAATACGGCGACTACTCGGGGGTCGATGAGTTCAAGCGCGAATCCTTGCGTGAACTGCGCGCCGAAGGCTTTGATATTCAACTTGCCCTGGACGACGATCCGAAGAATCACGCCATGTACGTCAGTGAAGGCGTACCGTGCATCTACATCCACTCCGGCTACTACTTGTAGTTCTTGTCATCTGTGTCACTTTTTGGTTCGAATAACTCTGAAGAACCGAGCCGAGCTGGAGCCAAGAATGAAGATTGCCATTGTGGGAGCCGGAGTCAGCGGTCTGACAGCGGCTTACGTGCTGAGCGATCACCACGACGTGACCTTGTACGAACGCGAAGAGACCCTGGGGGGTCACGCGCACACCGTCGACGCGCCCGGCGGTGACGCCCACTACGCCGTCGACACTGGCTTTCTCGTTTTCAACGACGCCACCTACCCGAAGTTCATCTCCTTGCTCGAGCGACTGGGTGTCTCTTCGAAGGAGAGTTTGATGAGTTTCAGCTTCCAGGACGTTCGTCGCGGGCTCGAGTGGAAGGGGAGCACTCTCAACACGATCTTCGCCCAACGCCGCAACGTTCTGCGTCTTCGATTCCTGCGAGTGATCGCGGACATCCTCTCTTTTAACAAGACTCTTCGCGGACTGCTCAACGAAACGGTGAGCCCCATGCTTACCCTCGCCGACGTCCTCGGCGAGCGCCAGTGGAGCGAGGAGTTCGTCGAGTGGTACCTCGTGCCCATGGGTGCCGCGATCTGGTCGGTGAACCCACTTACCTTTTGCGATATCCCGGCGCGCACGTTCGCGGAGTTCTTCTCGCGCCACGGACTTTTGAACCTTCGCGGCAAGCCCGTGTGGCGAACCGTCGAGGGTGGATCGCGTTCGTACGTGGAGCGAATCGAGCGGGCGATCGGCGCACGCGCCAAGATCCATTTCGCCACGCCGGTGCATTCGATCCGCCGAAATGACGCCTGCGTCGAGGTCGTCACCGAAGGCGGGGTCGAGTTTTTCGACCACGTGGTGCTCGCGTGTCACAGTGACGAGGCCCTCGCCACGCTCGAGCGTCCCACCGACGAAGAACGAACGGTGCTCGGAGCGATCCTTTATCAGGCGAACGACGTGACCCTGCACTG
>Ga0302157_10002587_pt1 | contig 20953 bp, 15 predicted proteins | sample I_Bog_N3_3_FD_193502 | JGI IMG/M metagenome (GOLD analysis project Ga0302157, IMG submission 193502) | Peat permafrost microbial communities from Stordalen Mire near Abisko, Sweden - I_Bog_N3_3 | ecosystem: Environmental > Terrestrial > Soil > Wetlands > Peat | place: Sweden: Abisko, Stordalen... | reverse complement strand
CCACAACACCTTGCCGTTGGCACGGTCCACGGCGCGGAAGTCGCCGTTCAGGCTGCCGTAGAAAGCCAGGCCACCGTCAGTCACCAGCGCACCGCCCCAGTTCGGATAGGCATCCGGGATTTCCCAGACGGTCTCGCCGGTGAGCACGTTGAACTTCTTGAACTTGCCGGTCACGCCCGGCTTCTCCGGATACATGAAGACGTTGGCGAACACATACACGGTGCCCTGCTGGGTGTGCGAGCGCTCTTGCGGCTCGTCTTCCATGCACCAGTTATTGGTCGGGCAGTACGCCATGCCAGGCTCGGTCGGATCAATCGCACAGGGCTGCTGATCCTTGCCGCCCATCGCCGACGGGCACGCCTGGGTGTTGCCGCCCACCGCAAACGGTGAATGTTCCTTCACCTTGATCGGCCGGCCGGTCTTCATGTCGATCTTTTCCGCCCAGTTGGTGGTCACGTACTTGTTGGCGCGCAGCAGCGTGCCGTCGGTACGATCGAGCACATAGGCGAAACCATTGCGATCGAAGTGGATCAGCACTTTGCGAGCCTTGCCGTCGACCGTCAGGTCTTCGAGCATGTTCTCGTTGATGCCGTCATAGTCCCACTGGTCGAACGGGGTCATCTGGTAGACCCAGACCACCTCGCCGGTATCTACCTTGCGGGCGAAGATCGACATCGAGAACTTGTTGTCCTGGGTGCCGTTGTTGCACTCTTCGTGGGTCTTGTACTTGCAGCGATACGACGGACTCCACAGGCCGGGGTTGCCACTCGAGGTGTACACCAGCTTCAGTTCCGGATCGTAGCTGTAGAAACCCCACTGGGCACCACCGCCACGCTTCCACTCGTCGCCGGGATAGCTCGAGACGCCCAGGTCCTTGCCGGCAGTACCGTACTCGGGATGCGCCTTGTTGGTGTCCTTGCTCAGGCCAATATCGCTATCCGTGCCGGTGCTGTAGTACTCCCAGATCTTCTTGCCGGTCTGCAGATCGTAGGCACTCAACCGGCCGCGGGCAGCAAATTCGTCGCCGCCGAAACCGATGATTACCTTGCCGTCCGCGATCAGCGGCGCCGGAGTGATGGTCTCACCCTTGTCCGGATACGCATGCTTGACCACCCAGTCTTCCTTGCCGGTCTTGGCATCCAGGGCGATCACGAAACCGTCCAGGGTACCAAACACCAGCTTGCCATCGGCATAGGACATGCCGCGGTTGACCGTATCGCAACAGGCGCGCGGAACGGCCGAGTCGTCGCGATTGGTGGTCTTCTTGTAATTCCAGATCTCCTTCGGATGATCCGGATCAGTCAGGTCGAGCGCCTGAATGATGTTCGGCCAGCCGCTTTCCATGTACATCATCGGCGTCGTGCCGACGGTCACCACCAGAGGCTGACCTTCATGTCCGCGCAGTGTGCCGCTCGACTGTGACCACACCATCTCAAGTTTGCTGGCGTTGGACGTGTTGATGTCCTTGAGCCGGCTGTGCCGTGTGAGGGCCTGGTCGCCGCCAGGCGCCGCCCACAGGTCGGGATCTTTGGCGCGGTCGGTGACCTCATCTCCGAATACCGCGGCGCAGGACCCTCCGAGTGCCAGAATGGCACAGAACGTCCATAGCCTACCCTCGCGTTCAAATCGCATTTGCAGTTCTCCTCAATTCGTATCGTTCTATCGTTGTAACGGTGAGCACCGCCACCACCCCGCCCGTCCGCGCTTGCGCGCTCAGACAAGACCACGTGCATGGCCTCGACCCCATTAATCCCCTAGCAGGCTCCGTGCCAGCTTGCCGGCATGATACTCGCGCCTGCTGAGTATCATAGTGTTATCTGCGCCGCGCACTGGTTCCCGTACATCGGCTTCGCGCGCGTGCTGTGCAGCAGCGTCGCCCGCGCTACAAGCTTGCGCCAGAAATGGCACATAGACGCTCGCCTGTAGCACGGCCGTTGCCCTCGTATTCAAGCTCGCCTGCGCCAGCTCAGAATCCGACGAACACGCCAACGTTAAAGGTGTTCGACGTGTTGCTACCGCCGTTCTGCGCCTTGTCCTTCTCGTTGGTGTACTCGCCCAGCAGAGTCAGGTTCTTGGTCAGCGAGTAATACGCCCCACCGGTGGCGCGGCTGTTGCTTTTCAGCAGCGTCGGATTGATTTCTCCATTGGCCTGGTCGAGCCTGCTGTCGCCATAGTTCACACCGAGCTTCAGCGCACCGAACTTGTAGGTGAGCTGGGCCATGTAACCGTCCGAGTCACGCTTATGGCCCAGTCCATCGTCGGAATAGGCGAACAGGCCGGTCGTGCCCAGTCCGCTGCCATGGTAGTAGTAGCCGAAGGCCTCGAAGTCCTGCACGTCGAGCTTGGCAAACACATCGAAGCCGGTACCGGTATAGCTGTACGGACCAATGACCGGACCGATGTAATCCTGCTGCTGCGTGATGAAGGTCGCCGAGGCGTAGAGCTTGACGCCATCCTCGATCGGCAGCTTCCAGGTTAGCTTGCCGTGGAAGCCGGGTGCTTTCTTTGGCTCCGACGCATCGGTATTGGTGAGTGAATTGATCGGATTGAAAATACCGCCGGTCAAATTGAAGCCTGCGATGTCGGGCGTGGTGTAGTCCATCTGCGCCAGCCAGTCGGTGTAGATGTAGCCCAGGCCAATACCACCCAGCGTCGTGTTGGCGGGTGCAAGCGATGCCGCGCCGCCCGGTCCGCCAACGCCGAGCAGTGTCATGTCGTTGAGAATGACGTCAGCGCCGAACAGGCCGATCTGCCGGCCGACCAGCACGGTGCCGATGTCCTTGTTGCCGAAGGTCGCATACACCTGGCGAACGTCCAGGCCCGCAGTTCCCAGCGCATCGTTGCTGCCGCCGCCATTCGGGTTGCCGCCCGTGTGCGTGTCAATGCCCGGATACAGTCCCAGGTGCGCACCGATGTCGAAACCGTTCTGAGTGGTCGCTACGCCAAACACAAAGGCCGCCGGCAACAGGCCATTGTCGACGCTCGATACACCGTTGCCGTTGGCGGTGCCGACGCAAGTCAATCCAGCCGTGACCGTGTGCGCGCTGCTCGGGCTCTGGCAGCTGGTATAGACATAGTCGACGTTGACGTTACCGTCGATCGAAAAGGTCCACGCGCCGTCGGCCGTCGCCAGGTCCACAGCCATGGCGGGCCCCGCCAGCAAGGGCAGCAGGGCGCCCGCGACCCATCGCTCCGGATGACGATGTGATGCAAAAATATTCTTCATTGAGAAACCCCACTTGTTTGTTGTCTTTAGCGACGCCAGCTGGCAGCGGTGCTGCAACTGGCAACCTGCCTGAGCGCAGGAACCCCACACGACGTTGGAGCAAGCGACGTGCCAAGCGTTGTCAGCACAGAGCAACATCGACGGCGATGACTAACAAGGGCTTATCAGCCGCGTTGCGATCACCGAATGGAAACTGGTGCCATTAAGGCTACAGTGTGGCGCCCACCTGTAACGAAAGCGCCGCAGGTGCGCGTGGTTACTGGTATCGCAGCCAGCGCGCCGCCAGCGGTGGCACCAGCACCAGGCTCACCAGGGTGGATGACACCAGCCCCCCCAGGATCACGATCGCCATGGGGCCTTCGATCTCGTGGCCCGGCTGGCTCGACTGAACGGCTACCGGTAGCAGCGCCAGTCCGGTCAGCAGTGCGGTCAGCAGCACCGGCGTCAGGCGCTCCTCGGCACCGCGCAGTGCGGTCGCCGCATTCCAGGGCTGGCGCTCGATGCTCACCAGGTGATCGTAATGCGATACCAGCAGGATGGTATTGCGCGCCGCCATGCCGAACAGCGCGACGAAGCCGACCATCGCGCCCAGCGACAGCGAGCCGCCGGTCAGCGCGACAGCGGCGACGCCGCCCAGCAGCGTGCTCGGCAGCGCCACCAGCACCAGCAATACGTGCCGGCTGTGCCCGAAGGCCAGCGCCAGCAGCAGCACGATCAGCACCAGCGCGGCCGCGGAGTGCAGCAACAGCTCGCGCGCTGCCGCGGCCTGGGCTGGCGCCGTCCCGCCGTAACGCAGATACACATCCGCCGGCAGCTTGACCTGCGCCGTCACCCGCTCGCGCGCCGCGCGCGCATAGCCCGACTGATCGGTGGTCTTTGGATTGGCCACCACCACCTGGCGTCGCAGACCATCTTCATGGTCGATCAGGCTGCGCGCTGACACCATGGTCAGCGTCGCCACCGCGGACAGTGGCACCAGCGCACCCTGGCCGCCACGCAGCACCAGATCGCGTACCGACTGCGGCGAGCCGTCGACACCGGCCACGCGCACGACGACCGGTACACTGCGATCGGATTGATTGAGCTGCGCGATCACGCTGCCGTGAAAGGCGGCGTTGATGGTCTTCTGCACATCGGCGGCCGAAAGGCCATATAGCGCCAGCTGGTCCGGACGCATCTCGATGCGCAGCTCCGGTTGGCGCGGTGGCACTTCCAGCCGCACCGTGCCGCTCTGCGGCAACTGCCGCAGCACCTCGGCGATCTCGCCGGCGACCTGATCGTCGGCATCCAGGTCTGGACCAAAGACGCTGACAAAAAAAGGCGCGCCCTCGCCCGACAGCGTCTCGCCGATACGCTCGGCCAGCACCGAGTAGATCTCCACCAGTTGATTGGGAAAGTCGTCGAAGACGGCGCGCACGCGCGCTTCGATCTGCTGCGCGCTCACGCCCTGCGTGCGGTCGAGCTGGATTTCGAATTCGCTCTTGTTCGGGGCGTCAGGATCCTGGCCATTCTCGGCGCGGCCAATCTGCTCGGCCACGCTCCTGATGCCGGGGATCGACGCCAGCCGCTCGGCGATACGCCGTCCGACGCGCGAGGTTTCGGTGAGCGAGATCCCGGGACGCAGCGCCGCATGGGCGATCAGGTAGTCTTCGCGAAAATCAGGCAACAGCCGCGAGCCGAGCAGCGGCAGCAGCAGGATGCCGGCGGCGCCGCACAGCAGCACCGTGGCCAGCACCACGGCGGTGTGGCGCTGCAGGCGCTCGATCGCCCAGCGCTGCAGCCGCTTGCAGCCGGACAGCCAGCCGGCTTCCGCGCGCGGGCTGAAATTATTCATCAGCAGCGCACACAGCGCGGGCGTGGCACTCATCGCTACCAGCAGCGACAGGCCGACCGCCAGCAGAAACGCGGTGGCCAGCGGACGAAAGAACGCACCCTGCAGCCCCGACAGCATCAGGATCGGCAGGAACGCCACCGCCACCGCCGCGGTGGCGTAGAACACCGGTCGCCGCACTTCCAGCGATGCACCCAGAAGCAGCGCGCGCAGCTCCACGCCGGCGACGGCCGCGCGACCGCGGCGCGTGATGTTCTCGACATCGATGACCGCATCGTCCACCACCACGCCCAGCGCCACTACCAGGCCGCCCAGGCTCATGGTATTGAGCGAGACGCCGCGGCTGGTGAGTATCCAGATGGTCGCCAGCAGCGATACCGGAATGGAGCTGAAAGACACGAATGCGCCGCGCCAGTCGCGAAAGGTGACCAGCAGCAGTACCACCACCAGCAGCGCTCCGATCAGCAGCGAGTTGCGCAGCTTCGCGATCGCACTCTCGATGAAGCTCGCCGGCCGCAGCAGTGCCCGGTGGTACTGCACGCCGAGCAGCGCCAGTTCCGGCGCCAGCGTCTCCAGGCGCGATTCCAGCTCGTGGGTGACATCGAGCGTGTTGGCGCCATACTGCGTCGATGTCTCGACCAGGATGCCGGGACGCCCGCCGATGATGGCATCGCCGAAACGCGGCGCGGCAGCGTCCCTGACGCGCGCCAGGTCGCCGATACGCAGCGGTGCGCCGTTGGGCGTCGCCACGACCGCCTGCGCCAGCGCCTCGAGCGTGGCCGCGGGAGCCTGCGCCTGCAGCACGATGCGCTGCGTCGCGGTTTCCAGGTAGCCGCCGCCGATCAGCTGCGTGCCGCGCTGCACCGCCTGCTCCACATCCTCGAGTGTGATGCCCGCGGCCGAAAGCTTCAGCGGGTCGATCAGCAGCTGCCGCTCGCGCGAGTCGCCGCCGAATATCTGTGCCTGCGCCACGCCCGGCACCGCCAGGATCTGCGGCTTGATGCTCCAGCGGATCAGGTCGCGCAACTCGATCGGCGTCAGTCGATCGCTGGTGAATCCGAAGTGCAGCAGGTATTCCATCGACGAACTCAGCGGCGACAGCAGCGGCGGCCCGACGCCCATCGGCAGCAACGCGCTCGAGTCAGCCAGCCGCTCGGTGATCACCTGCCGCTGCCGGTACGGGTCGCCCTCGCGTCCGAACACCACCTGTATCGCCGCCAGGCCCTGGCTCGAGGTGGATCGCACCGCCGCGACATTCTCGGCACCGGCCAGCAGGCCTTCCAGCGGCCGCGTCACCAGCGACTCGACCTGGGTCGCGTCCAGGCCCGGGGCCTCCGCCTGCACCAGCACATGCGGCGGCGCAAAATCGGGAAACACGTCGAGCCGCGCGTGCAGCAGCGCGTAGCCCCCCAGGATGGCGACCAGCAGCGACAGCGCAGTGACGATTCTCGGATAGGCCAGAGAGGCGCGAACAATGGTGGCAAGCATGGCCGCTAGTCGTGTTCCTCTTCCGCGGCCGAGAAGCTGCTGATCCCTTCGAGCGACCACAGCACGCCCGCACCCTGCACCACGATGCGATCGCTGCGGCCGAGCCCGCGTACCAGCCAGCCCTCGCCCACGCGCACCAGCGGCGTGACCGGCGCGGCGGCGTAGTGCGCCTGCGCGTCGCCGCTGGTGTTGCCGCTGGCATCGCCGCTGGCGTCGAGCTGGCGATAGACGTAGGCGCCCTGCTCGCCATACAACAGCGCGGCGGCGGGAACCAGCAGGCCGCTGACCGGTGCCGCCTGCAGTTGCACCTCCACGCGCGCGCCCGGGCCGATACCCTGGCCGACACTGTGTGGCCCGCGCTCGAGCTGCAACAGCCAGCCGCCGCCCTGCGACTGCGCGTCGGTGCGCAGCAGCGGCCCAAGCACGCGCGCCGCGATGCCGACGCCGTCGACCATTACCAGCGCGCGTGGTGCGATGCTGTCGAGCAGCTGGTGGCCCGGCACGTCGGCGCGCAGCAGCAGTCGTCGGCCTGTCGCCAGCGAGTCGATGAGCTCGCGCCGGGCGCGGGCGTCCAGCGCGGCGAGCGGTCCCCACTGCAGCTGGAACGTCGTTGCCGCGCCCTCGGCCGCCGCGCCGGCCTCGCTCGACTGCGCGCGCGCGGCCTGCAGCGCCTTGAGCGAGGCATCGCCATAGTTGCGGTACAGGTCATCCAGCCGCGCAACGTCCGCCGCGGCCGCATCAGACGCCGCGCGCGTGCTGTCGACACGGCCCGCATCGTTCACCAGTACCACCGGATCGAGCACCAGCCCGAAGGCCTGCACCGGCCGCGCACCGGCCATCGGCAGCGGCTGCTCGACCCGGATACCGACCGCCTGCTGCTGTGAGGCCGTCAACGCAAACGCCCCGGAGCTGTCCGGATGCAGCGACGGCCGTGGCTGATCGTCGTCGTCCTGTGCGCGGCTCGCGCCTGACGGCAGCAACGGCAACAGCACCAGCGACAGCAACAGCACCAGCAACGGCACCAGCAACGGCACCAGCCACCGAGCCCTGCGCACGGCGCAGCTCATGACGCAGGATTGGCCGATGCAGGAACGGCGCCAAGCGGCAGCTCGCCTTCCGCCCCCTGCAGCGGGCGGCGGTACGCATCCTCGAGCGCGCCAAAGGCACACTGGGCATCGTAGGCGGCGGCCAGCAGCAGCAGTTGCGCCTCGGTGGCGGCAACATCGGCGGCGGCCAGGCTGGCGCGATCAGTAGCCCCGGCCGCCAGGGCTCGCTGCTCGACGTCGTGCTGCCGATTCGCGATCGCCACCACAGCCGCGGCGTCCTGCCACGCGGCGCGCGCTCGCGGCCAGGCCTGCTCGGCGCGATCGATCTGCGCGAACAGGTCCGCCTGCACTGCCAGCAGGTGCTGGCCGGCCACGGTGCGGCGCGCCAGTGCCTCGCCGATCGGACCCTGGTGCTGGTTGAACAGCGGTAACTCCAGATTCACACCCAGCGCAGTCTCCTGCGCGAAGTCGTTGAACGCATCTTCGCGTACGCCGTGATCTCCCCAGGCATAGCCCGGCGTCAGGCGCACCTCGGGCCAGCGCCTGGCCACCTCGTTCTGCAGGCTGATCTCGGCGAGATCGTACTGGCCAAGTGCGTGAATGATCTCCGGACGTCCGACCAGCGCCGCGATGCGCCAGTCCGCAGGGCTCGTGGCGTCGTGCGCGTTGCTGTCGAGCGCGGCGCTATCGAGCGCATTGATCTCTGCCCAGCCGTCCCATCGCAGCACGATCCCATCCAATGCCGCCAGCGGAACGCCGACCGCGGCCGCCAGCCGCGAGCGCGCGTCGGCGCCGCGCGCCTGCGCCAGTCGTACTCGCTGCAGGGCCCGGGTCAGCTCCAGTTCGTCCGCCAGCATCGGCGCGCGCGAGCTGTCGCCGGCATCCGCGCGTGCGCGATCAGAGGCCAGCAGCGTCTGGCGCTCTGTCACCAATGCCTCGAGCAGCGTCGCCTGATCGCTCGACGACACCGCATCGAGCAGCGCCTGGCGCAATTCGGATCGCACCGACCAGATCGACTCGGTCAGGTCCGACTTGGCGAGCGCGGTCTCGACCGCGGCGTAGTCAATAGCGCGGGTGCGATCACCGGGCCGTCGCAGCAGAAAATCGAGCGACAGGCCGTACAGCCAGGCCGCGCTGTGGGCCGCCGCGCCGACGTACTCGGTGAACAGATTCAATGTCGGATTCGGGTGCTGGGCGGCGGTGCGCTCAGCGGCAACCGACGCGGCCACGCGGGCGCGCGCCTCCGCCAGCTGCGGATTGAACTGCAGCGCTGCCGACAGCCACTGGGCACGATTCCAATCCGCCACCGACGCCGACAGCTGCGGCGCCGGCGGTTGCAGCCGCCGGGCGCTGAATGCACCGGCGGTGCTCGCCGGATCGATCGGTGCCGGACGTGGACTGGCCGCGCAGGCTGCCAGCACGGCGATCGGCAACGCCGCCAGTACCCGACATCGTGCTCGCGTGTGCCTCATCTACCGCTGCGCCCCCATCATCGTAGCCGCTCGTCATGGCCGCTCGGTCGCCCGCCCTCGTGCCCGCACAGGGCGGGAATTTTTCCCGGTGCGGGCAGTATAAGCCGGATGATTCAGCTGCGGCGCTGCGCCGCCTGATGCCACTGCGTGAGTTGGCTGAGATGAATACGCCCGTCGGGAGTCGCGACTGACGGCGGCCGCCAGCCGTGGGTACTGCCGAGCGATGGACCCACCGCGAGTACGCCCGGCACCGCGAACGAAGGGAAATAGTAACTGCGCACCACCACCACGGCGACCTGCGCTGCCTGTGCTGCGGCCACCCCGGCGGGTGCATCCTCGATCGCCAGGGCTTCCGCGGGCGCAAGCTTCAGGGCCTGCAGCGCGCGCAGGTAGACCTGCGGATCGGGCTTTTTCTGCGGCGCCTGTTCCGCGCACAGCACCGCGGCGAAGCGCGAACGCCAGCCGGGACCCAGGCGCGCCGCGAGCAGCGCGGCCACGTTGGCTTCGCTGGTGGTGGTCACGATTGCCATGCGCACGCCCGCCGCGGCGCAATCCTCGAACAATTCGCTGACACCGGCCCGTAGCGGCAGCGCGCCAGCCGCGATGATCTCGGCGTACAGCTGGTTCTTCAGTACGTGGATGCGTTCCACCAGGGCCGTGCGCTCGGCCGGGAGCGCCGGTGCCTGCGGCTGGGTTTGCATGTCGTGCAGCAGTCGCTCGCGCCCGCCCGCCACCGCCAGCAGTTCACCGTAGCGTTCCTGGCTCCAGCGCCAGGGAAGCGCGAGCGCCTCGAAGGCGCGGTTGAATGCCACCAGATGACCGTCACGTTCGGTTTCCGCCAGCGTGCCATCGACGTCCCATAGAATCGCCTTGAGCATTGCGCTACAGGTCGGTGCTACGCGATGGCGCGGGTCAGCAGCGACGGCAATTGCGCCAGCGTCTCGATGAAAGCATCGCACGGCAGCAGGCGCGGATCGTTGCCCTCGTTGTAGCCGTACGGTACGCACACCACCGGCAAGCCGGCTGCGCGCGCGGCCAGTACATCGTTGATCGAGTCGCCCACCATCAGCGCCTGTGCCGGCTGTACCCGCAGCGCCTCGCAGGCTACCTGCAGCGGTTGTGGATCGGGCTTGCGGCGCTCGCAGCTGTCGCCCCCGATCAGCACCTGGATCCAGGCGCCCAATCCCAGCCGGTCGAGCAGGCCGCGCGCCAGGCGCTGCTGCTTGTTGGTCACGACCGCAAGCTTCAGCTGCATGCCGTGCAGTTGCCGCAGGCAATCGATCGCACCCGGAAACACCCGGGCGCTGTGCGCAGCGTCGGATTCGACGTGTTCATAAAGGAGGAAATAGCGCTCCAGCAGCGCGGCCTGGGCCGGCTGGTCGAACGTTGCACCCAGCCGCGCCAGCGCGCGCTCGATCAGGATCGGTCCGCCGCGGCCGATCATCGTGCGCACCTCGGCCACCGGCAGCGGTGCCAGCGAGCGTTCGGCGAGCGCCTGGTTCAGCGCGAAGCTGATGGCATCGACGGTATCGAGCAGCGTGCCGTCGAGGTCGAACAGCACCGCGCCCAGCGGAACGCCCTGCCAGCGCGGCAGTGCTACCGCAGCGTCGGCGTTTATGATTGCGCTCCGCCCTGTGCCAACGCCAGCGCGCGCCTGGTGACGGCCGTGACCGTCAGTCCGAGCGCTTCGGCCACCTGCGCTGCCGGTGCGGATTCGCCGAAGCGATCGATGCCGACGACATCGCCATCGAAGCCGGTGTAGCTGCGCCAGAAGCGCGTCACGCCGGCCTCGATCGCCAGCACCGGCACGCTGCGAGGCAGGACGCGGGCGCGGTAGGCCGCCTCCTGGGCATCGAAATCACTGCAGCTGGGCATCGACACGACGCGCGCGGCGACGCCTTGCGCGGCCAGTGCTTCGCGCGCGCCCAGGGCGAGCGCAACTTCAGAGCCCGTGGCCAGCAAGGTCACCGCCGCCCCGCCCTGCGTCGTGCCCTGGGCTTCGGCGAGCACGTAGCCGCCACGGCGCACATCGGCCAGCTGCTGCGCATCGCGCTCGACGTGCGGCAGGTTCTGGCGCGACAGGATCAGGCAGGTGGGTCCATCGCGGCGCTCGATAGCGGCCAGCCACGCCACCATGGTCTCGACCGCATCGCACGGCCGCCAGACGCAGTTGTTCGGAATCAGGCGCAGCGCCGCCACATGCTCGATCGGCTGGTGCGTCGGTCCGTCTTCCCCGAGGCCGATGCTGTCGTGCGTGAACACATAGATGACCCGCTCGCCCATCAGCGCCGACATGCGCACCGCATTGCGGCTGTAGTCGGAGAATGTCAGGAAGGTGCCGCCATAGGGAATATAGCCGCCATGCAGCGCGATGCCGTTCATGATCGCGCTCATGCCGAATTCGCGCACGCCGTAATTGATGTGGTTGCCCCAGGTGCCGCGTCGCAACGGCACGCTGGCCTTGCCGGCGGTCAGGTTGGAACCGGTCAGATCGGCAGATCCGCCCAGCAGTTCCGGCAGCAGCGGCAGCAGCGCCTCGATGGCGTTCTGCGACGCCTTGCGGGTGGCGATGCTGGCGCGTGCGGCCACCACGCTGGCAAGCGCTTCGGCGCTCGCCTTGAGCCAGTTGGCGGGCAATTCGCGCTGCACCACGCGGCGCTGGAATTCTGCCGCCAGCAGCGGGTGCGCCTGCGCGTACGCGGCCATGCGCTGCTGCCAGCCGGCCTGGCGCGCGGCGCCGGCGGCGCGTGCGTCCCACGCCGCCCGGATCTCGGCGGCGATCTCAAACGGGCCGCCGCTCCAGCCGAGCGCCGCCCGGGTTGCGGCAGCTTCGGACTTACCCAGCGCCGCCCCATGCACATCGTGCGTGCCAGCCTTGTTCGGACTGCCCTGCCCGATCACGGTCTTGCAGCACACCAGCGTTGGCCGACCCCGGTCCTCGCAGGCCTGCTGCAACGCCGACTCGATGGCCGCCGTGTCATGTCCGTCGACATCGCGAATCACGCGCCAGCCATAGGCTTCAAAGCGCCTGGGTGTGTCGTCGGCAAACCAATGCTCGACGTGGCCATCGATACTGATGCCGTTGTCGTCGTACACGGCGATGAGCTTCGACAGGCCGAGCGTTCCGGCGAGCGAGCATGCCTCGTGACTGACGCCCTCCATCAGGCAGCCGTCGCCCACGAACACCCAGGTGCGATGGTCGACGATGGCGTGGCCCGGGCGGTTGAATTCGGACGCCAGCAGCTGCTCGCTCAACGCCATGCCAACCGCATTGGCGAGGCCCTGACCGAGCGGCCCGGTGGTGGTCTCCACGCCCGGCGTGACGCGAACTTCCGGATGTCCCGGTGTCTTGCTGTGCAACTGGCGAAAGCGCTTGAGTTCCTCGATCGGCAGTGCATAGCCGGTCAGGTGCAGCAGCGCGTACAGCAGCATCGAGCCATGGCCGTTCGACAGCACGAAGCGGTCGCGGTCCGGCCAGGCGGGATCGGCGGGATTGTGCTTCAGGTATCGACGCCAGAGCACCTCGGCGATCTCGGCCATGCCCATCGGCATGCCCGGATGCCCGCTGTTGGCCGCTTCGACCGCGTCGATCGCAAGGAAGCGCAGCGCATTCGACAGTTGCCTGTGTTGTGCACCGGCCAGTGCAACTTTCCCTGGGGCATCTTTCCCTGGGGCATCCTTGACTCGGGCATCCATGATGGTCTGCTTCTCCTTGCTGTGCGCGTCGACGGTAGGGTCGCTATTGGGCGCGCCGTTTCATGTCCATTAGCCGCAGGATCATTGGCGTGAAGATGAATTGCATCGCCAGGCCCATCTGCCCGCCCGGCACCACGATGTTATTGGGCCGGCTCATCCACGATCGGTGCAGCATCGACAGCAGGTACGGGAAGTCGATGCCCTTGGGATTGGCGAAGCGAATGACCACCATGGACTCGTCGGCCGAGGGGATATCGCGGGCGACGAACGGATTGCTGGTGTCCACGGTCGGCACGCGCTGGAAGTTGACGTGGGTGCGGCTGAACTGCGGGCAGATGTGATTAATATAATCCGGCATGCGCCGCAGGATGGTCTCGACCACCGCATCCTGGGTGTAGCCGCGCTGATTGCGGTCGCGGTGCAGTTTCTGGATCCACTCCAGGTTGACGATGGGCACCACGCCTACCAGCAGGTCGACGTGCTTGGCGACGTTGACGTCGCCGCCGACATAACCGCCGTGCAGGCCTTCATAGAACAGCAGGTCGCTGCCCGGCTGCATCGGCGTCCAGGGCGTGAATGTCCCGGGCTCGGCGCCGAGTTCCTTGGCCTCGATCGCGTCGTGCACGTAGTGTCGCAGCTTGCCGCCGCCGGAAGCGCCGTATTCCTCCATCGTATCGGCCAGTTCGGCCAGCAGGTTCGCCTCGGGGCCGAAGTGACTGATCGCCGGCCCCTTGCCGCTGTCGGCCGCCGCAACGCGCTCGCGCATCTCGACGCGGCCATAGCGGTGAAATGAGTCGCCTTCGATGACCGCGGACTTGATGCCCTCGCGCCGGAAGATATGCGCGAAGGCTCTCATCACCGTGGTGGTGCCGGCGCCGGAGGACCCGGTGACGGCGATGACAGGATGGCGCGTGGACATGGCTTATGCTTGCCTTGACTGTGGGGATAAGGACTTGGGGGATCAGGCGCGCCATTCGGGCCGGAACAGCGACCGCTCGTTGAACAGCGGCGAGGTATACGGGCGGTCGGCGCCGCAGTCGAACTCGGCGTGATAGCGATCGACACGCTCGACCTCGTTGCGCGAACCGATGATGACCGGGATACGGTGATGCAGGCTCTCGGGTTCCATGTCCAGCACTCGGCGTCGGCCGGTGCTGGCGCGGCCACCGGCCTGCTCGATCAGCAAGCTGATCGGATTGGCCTCATAGATCTGGCGCAGGCGGCCGGGCTTGGCGGCATCGTGGGTGTCCTTCGGATACATGAATACGCCGCCGCGCATCAGGATGTGATGCACCTCGGCCACGGTCGATGCTATCCAGCGCAGGTTGAAGTCGCGTGCCCGCTCGCCGCTCCTGCCAGCCTGGCATTCGCTGACGTAACGGTTGATGGGCGACTCCCAGAAACGCGCGTTGCTGGTGTTGATGGCGATCTCGCTGGTGTCGGCCGGCACCTGCAGGTCCGGATGCGTCAGGATGAAGTTGCCGATCTCGCGATCGAGCGTGAAGCCGTGGGTGCCCTTGCCCACCGTGATCACCAGCATGGTAGCCGGGCCGTAGATCGCGTAACCGGCCGCGACCTGCCGGCTGCCGGGTTGCAGGTAGTCGGCCATGGTCGGCGCCTCGGTCTTGTCGTGCCGCAGCACCGAGAAGATGGTGCCCACCGAGGCATTGACGTCGCTGTTATACGAGCCATCGAGCGGATCGAAGATCAGCAGGTAGCGACCGCGGGTGAATTCTTCGGGCACCGCATAGGGGGCATCCAGTTCCTCCGAGGCCATGCCTGCGACCAGGCCGCCCCACTCGCAGCTGCGCAGCATCTCCTCGCTTGCCAGCAGGTCGAGCCTGATGACCTGGGTGTCGGTGTGCGCATGGGTGGTGTGCGCGTGGCTGCTGTCGACCCTGGCGAGCACCCCGCCGAGCGAGCCCTTGGCAGTCATCGCCGAGATCGCCTTGACCGCAGCCGCGACGTCGATCAACAGGGCCGCCAGGTCGCTGGCGCCCTCGACGCGATCGGACTGCTGGATCAGGAACTTCGAGAGCGTGGTGCGTCCGGAATGCATGGTGGCGATCCCCCTACTGTGATCTGCGCGTGTGATGTGCGCGGTGCGGGTTCAATTTGCGCTGTGCGGGTCGGCGAACAGGCGGCTCGCGTGGCGCAGTCGAGTGGTGTACTTCGGGCTGGCCATCAGGCGACGCGTCAGGCCACACGGCTCTCCGGCACACGGCCGGAAAGCTGAACGCGCATCGCATCGATGACCGCGCGATAGTCCTTGCTACCGAAAATCGCGCTGCCGGCGACGAAGGTGTCGGCGCCGGCGTCGGCTACGCGGCGGATGTTATCGACCTTGATGCCGCCGTCCACCTCGAGCCGTATGTCGCGGCCGCTGGCGTCGATCAGCTGGCGCGCGCGCGCGACCTTGCGCAGTGCCGAGTCGATGAAGCTCTGGCCGCCGAACCCGGGATTGACGCTCATGATCAGCACCAGGTCGACCTTGTCGATCACGTACTCCAGCACATCGAGCGGCGTGGCCGGATTGAAAGCAAGTCCTGCCTGGCAGCCGGCGGCCTTGATGACCTGCAGCGTGCGATCGACGTGGCTGGACGCCTCCGGATGGAAGCTGATGAGGTCGGCCCCCGCGACAGCGAAGGCGCTGGCGAGTGCGTCCACCGGCTGCACCATCAGATGTACATCCAGTGTCACCTTTCTCCCGTCGCGCCCGACGCAATGCGGTTTCAACGCCTGGGCGACCATCGGGCCGATCGTCAGGTTCGGAACGTAGTGATTGTCCATGACGTCGAAGTGAATCCAGTCGGCACCGGCGGCCAGCACCGCGCCGACTTCCTCGCCCAGGCGGGCGAAGTCGGCGGACAGGATCGACGGGGCGATGCGAAACATGCTGAATACCTTGAGTGACGTGGCCGCTAAGTTAGGACCGTTGATTATTCAGGTAAAGTCATTTATTGTTATCTCATCAGTAAGAATAAATGAATGAAAAACGCCACTCTCCGCCAGCTACGGATCTTTGCCTCGGTGGCGCGGCACCTGAGCTTTGTGCGTGCCGCCGATGAGATGGGCCTGACCGCCCCGGCAGTTTCCATGCAAATCAAGGACCTGGAACTCGACGTGGGCCTGCCGCTGTTCGACCGATCCAGCCGCAAGGTATCGCTGACCATGGTCGGGGAATATGTGCTGGCGCACACCCGGCGAGTGCTGGCCACGGTGCGCGACGCCGAGGATATGGTGGCGCGTTTCCGCGGCCTTTCCACGGGTGTACTCGAGGTCGGTATGGTCAGCACGGCGAAGTACTTCGTGCCGCGCATGTTGGCGCAGTTTCGTAACGAACACCCGGGCATCGAAATCCGGCTGCAGGTCGCCAACAACCGCGAGCAGCTGGTGTCGCTGATGCAGCAGGGCAGCGTCGAACTGGCGATCATGGGCCGGCCACCCAGGGAACTGCGGACGCGTGCCGAGCCGTTTGCGATGCATCCGCAGGTACTGGTGACCTCGATCGAGCATCCGTTCACGCAAAGTGAAGAAAAAATTCCGGCGCAAGCCCTGGTCGGAGAGGGCTTCATCGTGCGCGAGCCCGGCTCAGGCACCCGCGCCGCGCTCGATGAATACATGCATGCGCACCAGATGAACCCGCGCGTGGTGATGCAGATGTCGAGCAACGAATCCATCAAGCAGGCGGTGATGGCCGGGATGGGCGTGGCGCTGCTGTCACTGCACACCATCGGCCTGGAACTCGACCATCGCCTGATCGCCACGCCCGAGTGCGAGGGCCTGCCGGTCATGCGTCGCTGGCACGTGGTGCATAACCTCGCCAAGACACTGTCGCCGGCGGCAGAAGCGTTCCGCTACTTTATCCTCGAGCGCGGCGAGGCGTTCCTGGCTAAGCACTTTGCGCACCATCTGGATCTGGTACCGGCGCGCGCGTAACTTGCGCGACGCCCGGATGTTCTGGCCGTGACCCGCGTCACGCTGAGCCGCCCCACGCTACGGTTCAGGTCTCGATCAGCCCCTGGCGCACCGCGATCAGCGTCAGCTCCGACTGGTTGGATACCGCCAGCTTGTGCTTGATGTTGTACAGGTGCGTGCCGATGGTGCTGGGACTCAAGTGCAGGGTCTCGGCGATCTGGTTGACCGAGGTGCCGCGCGCCAGCAGCACGAACACCTCGAATTCGCGCGCCGAGAGCTGCTCCACCGGATTGCGCTCGCCGGTCACGTCCTGCACCGCCATCAGCTGCGCAATCGACGCATCGATGTACATGCGGCGCGCCGCCACCGTACGAATGGCTTCGATCAGGGTCTCCGGGGCACTGCGCTTGGACAGGTAGCCGAGTGCGCCGGCCTTGAGCACGCGCCTGGGGTGGCTGGCGTCGGCGTGCGCCGATAGCGCCAGGATGCGCGCCGTGGCGTCGTGCGCGATGATGCGCTTGACCGCCTCGATGCCGCCGATGCCGGCCATCGCCAGGTCCATGACGACCACATCGGGCCGGCATTCGGGGTACCTGGCGCAGGCCTGCTCACCGCTGTCGGCTTCCGCGATCACGTCGATATCATCGGCGCCCTGCAGCAGCAGTCGAAAGCCGGTGCGCACCACGGCGTGATCGTCTACCAGCATCACGGTCGTGGACCTGGCGCTGGTCGATTTCATGCGGGCGTTCAAGCCTGCGTTCATGCGTGCATCGCCAGCGGCAGGCGCGCCACGACCTGGGTGCCGCCCGCCTCACCCGCTCGCAGCTCGAAGCTGCCGCCCAGCGCCGCGGCGCGCTCACGCATGCCGCGCACGCCGTAATGGCCCGGCTGGTCCCAGCCGGGCGCAAGTCCGACGCCGTCATCGTGCACACGCACCACCAGCGCCTCGGCGTCGGCTCCCACCGTGACCTGGATGTGGCCGGGGTCAGCGTGGCGCAGCGCATTGACCAGCGCTTCCTGGACGATGCGATAGGCGCTGGTGGTCACGGCATCGTTGAGCGGTGGCAATGGGTCCTCGACACTCAGCCGCATCTCCACCTGCGGATGGCGCGTGCGCCACTCAACGGCCAGGTCGCTCAGTGCGTCGCCCAGGCCGAAGCTGTCGAGCGCGAAAGGCCGCAGGCGCGGAATCATCTCGTGGATCGCGTCGTACATGTGGCCGGCGGTATCGACGATCAGGCGTGCCGCCTCGGTCACGCGCGTATCGTGGTTACCTTCACGCTGCAGGATCGACTGGCCGATACTCTTGATCGCGGTGATCGACTGTCCGAGTTCGTCGTGCAGCTCGCGCGCGATGCTGCGCCGCTCCTCCTCGACGTGAGCCTGGATCATCTGCGTCAGTTCCCGATTCTCCTGCAGCCGCTGGCGCGCCTCGCTGGCCACCTGGCGCGCCGCGGCGCTGTCAGCCACCGCCTGCGCGGTGCGGTTGAAGGCCTGGCTCATCAGCCGGCCCTCCTTGCTGGTCAGTGGCGGCAGGCGCGCCTGGTAGTCGCCCTGCTCCATGCGCTCCAGCCCCTTGACCACCGTGCGCAGCGGGCGCAGTACGCGGCCGGTAAGCCAGAACACCACCGCGTTGACCAGCGCCAGCGCGATCGCGCCGATCCACAGCAACCGCGCCAGCGAGTCCCAGCCATCGAGTACGGCGCGCGAGGAGTTGGCCTGGATGACCAGCCGCCCATCGCCGACGCCGATCTCCTGGCGCTGCGGCGGCGGCGACACCAGGGCGGCGAACCAGCGCGGCGCATCGCGCCCGCTCTTGTACAGGGACGGTGGCGATGAATACACCAGCTCGCCGCTGGGGCTGTAGAGCGACACTTCGTTGGCACGCACGCGGCCGAGCTGATCGAGGAAACTGAGCATGCCGCGCAGGCCGGACACCTCGTAGACCCAGGAGACACGGGTCAGCAGCTGCGTCGCCACCTGGTTGGAACCCTCGATCTCCTCGCGCACGCTGCTGCGCGTATCCTGGATCTGCTGGTACACGACCGTGCCGATGAACAGGCTCATCAGCACTGCGATAATCAGGTTGATCTGCAGGCGCAGGCTCACCGCACTAGCCTACGCCGATTATTGAAAATCATGCCGATTCATGAAAATCATGAGGCCGGAATCAAGGTTCCACCCTGTGCCGCGGTGCCGGCCAGGGCGCACAGTGCCAGCCATCGCCGGGGTCTGCCCGGCGATCCGGCCACCTGACGCACCTTAAGTCAAACCTTACGGCGCCAAGGGGTCGATGGCCGGGACCTGATGGCTGATCAACACAAGGAACTTGCACATGAAATGGGTTACGCCTGCCGCTGTCGTGTTGCGTTTCGGAATGGAAATCAACTCGTACATCGCGAATCGTTGATCGGGTGCCGCCCCGGAATTCCCGGGGCGGTCTCCAACCGCCGACCGGCTGCTCGCCGTGCTGATACGGGTATTGGGTTCGGCGGCCGGTGGGGGCTTCCCGCAGTGGAACTGCAACTGCGCTAATTGCCGCGGCGTGCGTGCCGGGACGCTGCAGGCGCGCCGGCGCAGCCAGTCCTCGATCGCCGTGTCGGTCGACGGTCGACACTGGGTGCTGTGCAACGCCTCGCCCGATATTCATCAGCAGATCGCCGCCAACCCCGCGCTGCAGCCGCACCAGGGCCTGCGCGATTCCGGGATCGCCGCCGTCATCCTGGTGGACGGCCAGATCGATCACTGCACTGGCCTGCTGCTGCTGCGCGAACACCGCTCGGCGCTGCAACTGTGGAGTACCGAGACTGTGCGCGAGGACCTGAGCACCGGACTGCCGATCCTGAACGTGCTGCAGTATTTCTGCGGCGTGCATTGGCATCCGATCCCGCTGGACGGGGCAGCGTTCGAAATCCCGGCGCTGCCGGGGATCCGCATCAGCGCGCTGCCGGTGGCCGGCAAGCCCGGCCCGTATTCGGCCTACCGGGAAAATCCGCGCCTCGGGGATAACATCGGGCTGATCTTTCACGATCCGGCGAGCGGTCGGCAGCTGTTCTACTCGCCGGGCCTCGCCGGGATCCCGCCTGCGGTCGAGCAGGTGCTCGAGGCCAGCGACTGCGTGCTGGTGGACGGCACCTTCTGGAGTGACGATGAGATGATCCGGATCGGCGTGTCGCACAAGCGTGCCAGCGAGCTCGGGCACCTGCCGCAGAGCGGCACCGGTGGCATGGCCGAGCAGCTCGCGCGGCTCTCGCCCGGCACGCGCCGCGTGCTGATTCACATCAACAACACCAACCCGATACTCGACGAGGCCGGACCGGAGCGCGCGCAACTGGCCGCGCTTGGCATCGAGGTCGCGTACGACGGCATGGAGATCGAATTGTGAGCAGCCCGAAGGCCGTAAGCACCCCGCAGTCCCTGACCGACCAGCAGCCGCTGACCAGCCCGCAGTCGTTGACCCCCCCGCCGGATGCACCCTGGGACGCCGCCGAATTCGAGCGCCAGCTGCGCGGCAAGGGCCAGGCGTACCACATCCATCACCCGTTCAACATCATGCTCAATGCCGGCCGCGCCAGCCGCGAGCAGGTGCGCGGCTGGGTCGCCAACCGCTTCTATTACCAGGTCAACATCCCGCGCAAGGACGCCGCGATCCTGGCCAACTGTCCGGACCGCGAGCAGCGGCGATTGTGGGTGCAACGCATCCTGGATCACGACGGCGTCGGCGACGGCGTCGGCGACGGCGCCGGACAGGATGCCGGCGGCATCGAAGCCTGGCTGCGGCTTGGCGCAGCGGTGGGACTCGCGCACGAGGAGCTATGGTCGCAGCAGCACGTCGTGCCGGGGGTGCGTTTCGCGGTCGATGCCTATGTGAATTTCGCACGCCAGCAGCCCTGGCAGGAGGCCGTGTGCGCGTCGCTCACCGAGCTGTTTGCGCCGCAGATCCATCGCCAGCGGCTGGCGTCCTGGCCGACGCACTATCCATGGATCGACTCCGGCGGCCTGCAGTATTTCCGCTCGCGCCTGCCGCTGGCGGTGCGCGACGTCGAACACGGACTGAAAGTGACGCTCGGCTATTTCACCACGCGCCAGGCGCAGCTGCGGGCGCTGGAGATCCTGCAGTTCAAGCTCGACCTGCTGTGGTCGATGCTGGATGCGATACAACTGCGCTACGGACTCGACCATGGGTGACGCAACCACGGATGGCTCAACACCCCTGCCGCGCGCGTCCTATCCGCGTATTGCGCGGCTGTATCGCCTTCAATGGGAAGCCGCGCAG